>ERZ838399.1192-NODE-1192-length-26048-cov-8.336514_pt1 | contig 26048 bp, 34 predicted proteins | sample MGYA00519683_ERZ838399 | MGnify/ENA primary metagenome ERZ838399 (study PRJEB31850, sample SAMEA3708833) | human gut metagenome | biome: human gut; feature: human-associated habitat; material: faeces | place: China | collected 2014 ...
ATTTAAAATAGATTAGTAATTAGTAAATTATTATATAAATATTATACGAGGAGTATATTATGTTATATCAAGAAATACGAGAACAATTAGAAAAAGAATTAGAAAATATTTATAGAGATAATTTAAAAAAATTTCCCTCACCACCTTTTGATTTTAATATTGATGAAACAAAAAGTAAGGCGATATCTTATATCAAAGAAATTTATATGTATCCAGAATTTAAAAAAGAAATCTTTAATATTTTAAAAGAAAAATTAAAATTAGACCTTAAAGAAAGTATTATTAAAAAAGAAGAGTTTGAAGAAAATTATTTATCTTTTATTAAAGAAATTAAAGATAATAGAATAATAGAATTTCATAAAAATTGTTATTTTAATTCTGTTAATGAGATTCAAGATTTTAAGAAAACTCTAACTCAAGATAATAGTTATGATTTTATTAGTAAGGAATCAAAAAAATTAATTAAATTTTTAAATCAAAATAAAAAATTTTGCTTTTTTTTTAAAATTTTAGATTTATTAATTGAAAACTATCAAAAAATACAAGAACCATATTATAAAATAAATGAAAAGAATAATAACTTGAAAAGAACATATGAATATTTAACTGAAGATAACCAATATAAGAAATATGGGCTATTAAAATTGAACAGAAATCTTAAGTTAACAAAAATTTTTAAGGGAACATTTCCTGATTACTTACACGATGAAAGATGTGGTTATATTGCTTTAGATAACTCCTTAAATAAAGAAGTGTTAGAGCAACTTTCTATATTAAAAAATAAAAATTATATTAAAGATTTATCTTTGCGACCAAATTGTTATGTAGAACTCAAAAAGAAACTTAGGTATTATAGTACTGAATCTATAGAGTTTGGTAAATCTTTTGCTTTTGAAAATTTAAAAGAAATTATTCCAACAAAACTTTATAATTTTTTAAATGGAGATTCATTATGGATAAATATTGAAAATAATAATATAACATTTGAAGAACTTTTAAATAATTTTGAAATCGAAGAAGATTTTATTATAACTCAAGTCCTTCATTGTGAATATTTTGAAAAAAATAATAAATATTATATTTCTCATCTTGATCATGAATTTATCTTATATTCCCTAGAAGAATACGATAAAAGGAAAAATAATATTAAACAGAAGGGAAATTCTTGTAAAAGGGTAAAAACATTTAAAATTGATAATTCTTCTATTCCATTTATTTTGGAAGATGGACTAAATATCTTATTATTCTTCTTAAATCAATATTTTAAGTCAAAAGATTTATTAAAAGAATATTTTATAGAAATTGAAAACTCTAGAAATAACTAATACTATTTAATATATTTGCTTATAATTTTTATATTTGATATACTATTATAAACAAAAAGAGGGAGAGAAGGAATGAATATTAATTTTTTTAAAAAACAATGTATAAAAATATTGATTTATATCTTTAGTTTAGGAGTTATTACTCTGTTATTTTTTGGCTTTAATTGGAATAAGAATACTCTTATATCTGTTATTTCTTTAATAACTTCTATTTTTACAGCTTTTATGGGCAAAACATGGATAGATGATTATAAATTAGAAATAGATAAGGAATTAGAAAATTATAAAAAAGAATTAAATAAAGAAGTAGAAAGTTATAAAGTAAAATTATCTGGTTATACATTAGTTACTAAATTACAATATGAATTAGAATTTTCTATATATAAAGAAATATACGGAGATTTAATGTTAGTGTTAAGTAGAATAGAAAAATTAAGTAATATTTGTAATTCAAAAGGTAAAAGTTCATCACTAAAGTCTGAGAAAAATAAATGGCTTATTTTCAAGAAAAATTTAGAATTAAAAATGTTACAAAATATGCCATTTTATAGCGAGCAAATATTAAATAAAATTAATAGCATAATAGAAGACCTTAATAAAATTGTTAGTGAAATTGACAAATTAAATAGTTCAGATGAGATGACCTTATTTTTAGAAGGAATGATAATAACTGAAAAAATAAAAGAATTAGGAAATTTAATAAAAGAAAGAATTCAAAATATGAAAATTATAGCAGATTAAATTTATTTAGGAGGAAAGAAAATGATAGAAGAAGGAAAAAGAACAGAAGCTCTAAGGATATTAAGACATCAACTTTATGATTCTAGAGAGTTAATTATTATTGATGCATACTTTTTCGCTTTACCATCGAAAGTTACTAAAGAAGAATTGATAAATGAAATGTTAGATACACTTCCAAATCATATAAGAAGGCTTTTAATTATAACAAGTATGAAAAACAATTTTACAAATATTTATAATGAATTTGAAAGAAATTTTAAAAGAAGATTTCCTAATTGTCAATTAGATGTCATACTTTTATCTAAAATTCATGATAGAGTTTGGATAAATGATAGTAATGATTATTTAATTGTTGGAACTTCTTTTAATGGATTAGGAAAATCTTTTAGCTTTATTTATAGTATAAAAGAGAATAGAAATAAAAGAAAGGTGAATAATTACTTTATAAGAAAAATCAGAGCTAGTAAAGTAAAGCTTCCTATAAATAACCAAGAAATTATAGATAAAGAATTAAAAGATAATTATTTAAATTATTTTATAGAAAGAAATAAAAGTTTAGGTGAAGAAATATGGTAGAATTTCTAATTGGTTTTGGTATATTTTATTTAATTTTACCAATAATAATTGATACATTTTTTATGGATCTCTTTGTCACTCATTGGAATAAAGGGGAATGGGCTGGTTTTCTAGGTAGCTACCTTGGTGGTGGTATTGGAGGTATAATAACTCTTGTAGGTGTTTGGTGGCAAATGACCAATGAAAAAAAGACCAAAGAAAAAGAAAATAAATTAGGATTTTTACGTCACATTGAACATATATTGACCAGAAATCTTAATTTAGATAAAGATAAAAAAATTTATCAAAAAATAAATGATGAATTTATGAAAAATACATATCATGTGTTCTCATATAATTCTTTTTCATTAACTGGAGAAGATTCAACAAAATTAATATTAGAATTTAATTCTAATCTAATTAATGAAAATCTTAATTATATTTATACTCTTTCATTTGGTAAAAAACTATATGAATTAAATGATAAAATAAAAGAATTTAATAATTTATATGATTTCTTATTAAGAAATCTATCTTCTAAAAAGCACCTTTTAGAAGAATTAAAAGATACAAATATGAATTCATATCTAGATATTCTTGAAAGAACTTCAAATTTAGTTTATAATTTAGCTTTTAACAGAGGACTTAATGCTAGATTTAATATAGAAAATTTTGAAGGTATGGATATTCCACCTGAGTTAAAAGATAATATAAATGGAATTATTGCAACAAAAGATAATTATAAAAATAATGAATTTATAAAATTGGTTACTGAAACTATTCTTATTGCAACTAAATATATTCAAACTAAATTGGCTTTTGATTCTGAATTAGCAAAAAAATTAATTAATTATAGAATAAAAGAAGATAAATTATATCAGTTAGATATTTTTAAAATTTTTGATGAAATGGAAGAAATTTTAACTGATATAGAAAAAGAAATCAAAGAAATAGGAAATTAAAATTTTTATTTTTAGAAGTCTAGTATTTACTAGACTTTTTTTATTTTTTAAAAAAATTTTATAAAAAACGTCACTATCAAATCGGTGACGTTTTTCTATTAGTGAGAATAATTTTAAAAAGCTGGAGGTGTAAAATGCTTAATCTTATATATATTGAAATAGATAAATTAAAAATCTATGAGAATAATATCAAAGAACACACAGAAGAACAGATACAAACTATTGCTAAAAGCATTCAAGAAACTGACTTCAATGACCCAATAGGTATTACTCCTGATTATGAAATAGTTGAAGGTCATGGAAGATACTATGCAGCTAAATTATTAAAGCTGGAAAAAATTCCTTGTATAGTGATTGATGGTAATCCTGAAAAGATAAGACTATATAGAATACTACATAATAAATGTTGCTTAGATACAGGGTTTGACAAAGATAAATTAATGTATGAACTAAACTCACTAAAAATAGAAGGAATTGATATAGAAGCTTTTGGATTTACTGATAAGGATTTAGAAGTAGCTGAAATAGAAGCATTAGATGCAATAACTAATGAAAGCTTTTCTTCACTAGCTGATGAGATAAAGAATGAAAGCTCTATCTTTACTATTAGCTTTAACTTCCCAGCAGATAAAAGAGAAAGAATAGAAGAATTTATTAAATTAAAAACTAAAGAGTACTTTGTAAATAAGATTTTAGAAGAAATGGAGGGATAAAAGATGCCAAGATGTGGAAGTCAAGTTCCTATATGTGATGTTCCCATAAGATTTGATACTTATAAAGGGTGTAGTCATGGCTGTAAATATTGTTTTGTATTTAGAAAAGTAGATATAAAGAATATAAAACTAGATGAAACACCATCAGCACTATTAAGTTTTATAAAAGGAAAAAGAAATCAAGAAACTAATTGGTGTAATTGGGATATTCCTATACATTGGGGTGGTATGTCTGACCCATTTCAACCTTGTGAAAAGATACATAGAAATTCATATAAATGTTTAAAAGTATTAGCTGAAACTAAATATCCCTTTATAGTAAGTACAAAAGGAAAGCTTATAGCAGAGCCTGAATATTTGGAATTACTAAAACAGTGTAATGCAGTAGTTCAAATATCTCTAGTAAGTCCTTTATATGACAAGATAGAATTAGGTGCTCCTACATATGAGGAGAGAATAGAGATTATAGAAAAAGTAGCAAAAGTGGCCAAGAGAGTAATTGTAAGAATACAGCCATATATGAGAGAAGCTAAAAAAGATATCTTAGATAACTTAGAAAGATATAAAAAGATTGGAGTATATGGAATAACTCTTGAAGGAATGAAATTTGCTAAAAAAGTAAAAGGAATGGAAAAAGTAGGAGCTGATTATGTATATCCAATAGACTTATTAAGAAAAGATTTTGAAGAGATAAAATTAAAAGCTCATTCTTTAGGATTAAGAGTATTTATTGGAGAAAATAGATTAAGAAATATGGGAGATAATCTTTGCTGTTGTGGAATAGAAAACTTAGAGGGATTTACAGGAAATACATATAACTTAAATCATTTACTTTATGATAAGGAAAACATAAAAATTACTGAAAGTATGGAAGAAAAAGGTACTGCCAGAGTATTCACTACACTTTATCAAAATACAGTTGCTAGTAACTATATGAAAGATAAAAGTTTTAAAGAAGTAATGGAAGTTATATCTAAAGATAAGAAATATAATGAAATATTAGGGAAGTGATACTAATGAGTAATCCTACTAGAGCTCCCACAAAAGAAGAGGTAAGGGAATACTATGAGCAAAATAATGTTTCTTTAAAAGAGTGTGCTAATCATTTTGGGATATCTGAAAATACTGTTAAGAGTTGGAAGAAAAGAGATAAAGCTAAGGGTGATGATTGGGTGCACCTAATAGATAGTTCGGGTGCACCCAAGGGGGCAGAGGGGAAATCAAAAAAGCAACTTATAAATAAAGCTAAATCAATGGTTATACAAGGGGCAACTATAAAAGAAGCTTCAGAGAAAACAGGAGTTAAGGAAAGTACACTTCAAAACTATTCATCTAAAGAAAACTGGATAGAGCAACAAGAAAGATTCCTGAAAAATGTATACGGAAGGCTACAAGAGGAAGAAGGAGAAAAACATATACAAAGGAGAAAAGAAGCTATTGATTATCTTAACTATATTCAAAAGAAAACTATGGCCAAGTTATCTAATGGCGATTTAGATAAAAAAGATGCTGAAATCTTTAATACAGTAGTTAATATAGTTCAAAAGACAATAGAGGGACAAGCTCAATTATTAGGTATTCCTGAAATGAGATTGAATATTAAGAAAGATACTGATAATAAAGATATTCCTACTAGTAATGATAGAAAAATCACTATTAAGGTGGTGAAGTAATGGAAAATATAGAACTTACTTTTGGAGAACACTTTGCAAACTTAATACAAGATGATGATTTTGACATTGCACTTTGGATAGGTGGATATGGTAGTGGTAAATCTTTCACAGGATTTCTTAAAACTGTTCTTACAGGATCTATTGAAAAAAGAAGAATGCTGGTTGTCCGTAAAGTATATGCAACTTTAAAGGATAGTTGTTTTGAGGATTTAAAGGAAGCTATATCTATTTTGAATATGGAAAATGAGTGGAAATATATTAAATCTCCTTATGAATTTGAAAATTTAATAACAGGAACTCAAATTATATTCAAGGGTATGGATGATTGGAGAAAACTAAAATCAGTAAAAAATATAGATTATATCCTTATAGAAGAAGCTGATGAGTTAACTATTGATGATATAAAAGAACTTAGAAAAAGACTTAGAGTAAAAAATATTAGATGTAAATTAATAATGATGTGTAATCCTGTATCTCGTGGAAGTTCTATTTATAAAATGTTTTTTACTGAACAAGGTTATAACATTGATGAAAATGAATTATATGAGAAAAGACTCATTAAATTTACAGATAAGATTATTTTGGAAAATGGAGAAATCTTAAAACAAGTAGTTATGATACATCATTCTACTTATAAGGATAATCCACATCTTCCAGCAAGTTTTATTTATGAGTTAGAAAGTGAAAAAGACCCTAGATTAAAAAGAATAGCTAAAGAAGGTAAATTTGGAGCAGATGGTGATTTAGTTTTATATAATGCTGTCTTTGAAAAACAAGTTTATGAGAAATATATTGAAGGGAAATTAGGAAAAAAAGACCAGTACAGAGGTATTGACTGGGGATATTCAACTTCATATACTTGTGGTTTAAAAATGGCGGTTAATACTAAATTAAATGAATTGTATATTTATTGGGAATACTACAATAAAGGCAAATTAACCAAAGAACTTTTTAAGGAATTGGAACCTTTAAAAGAAGGTGGAAAAGTAATATATGCAGATAGTGCTTCGGCACAAACTATTGCAGACTTCTATGATGCTGGATATAACATTGATGGAGCAACTAAAGGTAATGGCTCAGTTGAATATCATGAGCAACTTTTGAGAAGTTTTTCAAGAATAGTAATTGATATTGATAGATGTCCTCACACTAAAGAAGAAGCTGAAGAATGTGTTTATAAAAAAGATAAAAATGGAGATATCCAAGCTGGTAGATACAACATAGATCCTCATAGTTTTGATGCTATGAGCTATGGGCTTGAAGAATATGAATATATCCCATTGAAAGAAAGAATTAGAAAGAAAAAATATATAGGAGTTAATGGAGGTGGAAAAAATTGAAAAGAACATATTAAGTAAAAAAGAGCTAACTACTTCAACAGTTATAAAGTTATTTAATGAAACTTACCCTGAAAATTCTAATTTAAGTGATGAACTTATAAAAAAACTTTTAGAAGATATAGATGTAAGTTCAGCTTTAGACAAAGTTGAAAGAGGAGTAGCTGGAAGAAAACTAACAATACAAACTGATGATATCTCATTAGAAGAACAAGCTAAGGAAATTGAGAAAAGATTTTCAGGTATTAAATTCAATAGAATACTTAATCATATGATAACAGCTAGATATTGGGGATATAGTTGCTTTGAAATAATTTATAATGAAGATTTTTCAATAAATACTCTTATTCCTATACCTTATGATTATATCACATATAAAACTTCTGAAAGAGCTTGGAAAGTAAAAATAGGAGCTAATGAAATACCTCTTAATAGAGAAAAATTTTTACTATGTATTCATAGATGGAATCCAGCTAGACCAACAGGTACTAATATCTTTGAGTCTTGTAAAACTTCTTTTTTAGATAAAGAAATGTATCAAAGACAATTAAGGGGACTTGCTAAAAAATATGGAGATGTTATAATTGTTTTTCCTTATGACGAAAATACAGAGTTTGAGGATATTAAAGAGCAAGCTGAACAAGTTGCAAATATGAAAGGACAAGATGTAATAGCAATTCCTGTTAGTAGAAATCAAGGATTAAAGGATAGCTTTGATTTTATAAAATTATCTGATTTGCAACCTGAAATCTATACAGAGTTAGAAAACAGGGAAAAAGAAAAGTTAATTCAAAAAATACTTGGAGGAACTTTAACTATTAATAATGGTGGAGGAACAGGTTCATATTCACTTGGAGAAATTCATCAACAAGGATTAGAAGCTGTTATTCAAGAAGTTTGTAATTTTTGCACAGATAGTTTATATCAATTAATAGAATTAGATTCAATGTTTTTTGGATATAATCCTAATAATTTTTCTTGGAAGCTTGAAAAAGTTTATACAGAAGAAGAAATATTCGAAAAAGATAAAAAGAAAGAAGAAAAACTAAGTTTAAAACTTGATAATATGTTGAAATTATCAAATATTGGCTATAAGCTCTCTAAAGTCTATTTAGCAGAGTATTTAGGTATAGACGAAGTTTCACTCGAAGAAAGTTCTACACCTATGCAGAATGGAATATTACGAGGGGAGTTTTCAAAAACTAATAATGTAGATGACCGACTTTTCAATACTGTTGAAGCTCAAAAGAAATTTGAGGAATATTTAAAAAAAAAGTTAGATAAATTTACTGAAAATATTGAAGAGCAGATTATAGAACAGTTAAAAAAAATTGAAGAGGGAGGGGAATTTACATTAAATCTTGACTATTCAGAACTAGAAGATGATTTAATCTTATCTCAAATAAGAGCATATGCAACAGCTAAAGCTATTATTTCAGGATTATCTCTTGATGAGTTTGACCCTTTCAATATGCCTTTCCAAGAAGCTATTAAGTCTTTTATAGATAAAACACCTATTCTTTATGAAACTATTGAGGAGATAACTGAAGAGGTAAGAGCTCACTCTTTTTGGCTAAAGAAAAGTACTGATTTAGAAATGACTTCTAAACTCTTTGAGAATATGAAAAAAAGCTTAGAAACAGGAACTACTTTTAAGCAGTGGGTAAAAGATAGTAAAGAAACTGTTGAGAAGCTAGGACTAGGAAAACAAGGATATTACCTTGAGAATGTTTATAGAACTAATATGTTCTCACAATATAGCATAGGAAACTATAAGCAACTCAAGGAAGATGAGGAATTTTTTCCATACTGGCAATATCATGCAATAGAAGATAATAAAACTACTTCTATTTGTAGGACTTTGAATGGAAAAATATTTAAGTCTGATAATCCTTTTTGGGATATTTATTATCCACCTAATCATTATCAATGCCGTTCAACTGTAATATGTTTATCTAAAGATGATATGAAAGAGTATGGATACAAAGTATCTAAATATGATGAAACTATGACAGGAGAAGAACTTGGAAGCTTTAAAGGAAATCCAGCTAATAGATATTGGGAGGATATGGAGAAAAGAGCCAATGAAAAGCAAGGTGTGTTTGTATGGGAGTAAGAACTACTAATAATACATCAAAGAGAATAAAACAAATTCTTAAAAATTGTAATGATTTTAGAAAACCTTTAAAAATAATAGCTATGGATATGAGAAATCAAACTTTAAGAAACTTTGATAATGAAGAGAGTTATCTAGGTGTAAAGTGGAAAAAATCAGCTAGGGCTAAAAGAGAGAATGGAAAAACATTACAAGATACAGGGAGATTATTTAAAAGTTTTACAAGGTACTCTGATAATAATGTTGCTAGAGTTGGAACTAATGTCATCTATGCTAGAGCTTTAAATCATGGATTGAAAAAAGGAGAGAATGGAACTGTAAATGCAGTAGTTAAGACTCATTATAGAAGAATTAGATATAAAAAGAAAAATGGAGAATATGCAAAGAATAAGAAAAAAGTAAAAGTAAGGGCTCATGTAAGGACTATAAAAGTACCTTGGGGAGATATTACAGGATATAAATTTTTGGGAATATCACCAAAAATGAGAATGAAATATAAAAATATACTTTTACAACATATTTTGAAAAGGAGATAGCATGGGTAATAATATTTTAGATTTAAGCAGATGGTTTTGTATAGGACAAGGAACTTATGCTAAAGGTATTCCATGTTCATATTTTTATAGAAGAGGGAGGTAAAAAAGATGATAACACCAGTAGGATTTTTATTTCTAGGAATAGTAGGAGGAGTAACTGGAGGTTTAATTTGGGGAGTAGTTAGAGAAAGAAAAGGTAAAAATAAGAAATATATCTTTTGGGGACCTAAATTAGTTAAAAAGGAGGAAGAAGAAAATGCCAAAAATATTTAAAGCTGGAAACTATGGAGCAAAGGGAAACTATACAGTAGAAAACCTTAAAAGCTGGATAGGTAAAGAATTCTCAATAACAGCTGGACATATAGGAGATTGGCAAAAGAATGGCTATCCTATAACAGCTATTCCAGTCGCTGGTACTTGTAAAGTAACTGATGTAGATGAGAACGGATATTTAATAGGAGAGTTCAATTATAACTCTTTTGGAGAAAGTATTAAGAAACAATATCCTAATCTTTCAATAGGAATAGGAAGTGATGGTAATCCTAACCATTTAGCAATATTAGGATATGCACCACCTCATTTAAAAGATTTAGATAAGTCTTTTAGTGAGTTTTCCCAAGACTTAACTTCAATAGAAGAAACTCAAACAATAGAATTTGCAGAAGATGACCAAGCTAAAATTGATGAATTTACAAGCTATATTAAAGGTGTTGATGCATCAAAAATAAAATTAGGAAATTTATTTGATGTTTTATGGGAAAAAGATAGTGAAAAAACAGCAGTAGACAAACTAAGAGGTGCTGGATATACAGTAGAAAAAACAGCAGAGTTCTCAAAAGAAACTCTTGGAACTATTGCTAAGACTTTAGGATATATCTTAACTGAAAAGCCTGTTGAAAACTTAACTCAAGCTGAAATATATAAGAAAGTTAGAGCAGAGTTTACTAGAGAAAATGAGAAAAAAGAAGTTAAGGAAAAATTTATTAAAATGTTCCCACCAGTAATGCATTCGTTTATTGAATTTGGAATAGATAAAGCTTTTGATGAGAAAGAATACTCAAATATTATTGAGTTCTCCGAGGGAAAAAAGGGAACTATAGCCAATATGTTAAAAGAGTTCTCCAAAGAAGATGGACCTTTTGCACACTTATTTAAAAATTATTCTAATAATATAGAGTTTTCAGAAGAAAAAGACCCTGTACAAGAAGCTAAAGAGTTAGCAAGTTTATTTTAAGGAGGTAAAAAATGGGAAGCTTTCAAAGAAAAAGAGTTAAAGAAGAAAATAGCTTTAGAAGATTACAAGGAGATATGAGAGTTACAATGGGAGCTGGAGAAATTACATACTTACAGCCTGTTGCTCAAAGTAAAACTGATGGTAAGTTTTATGCATATAAAAAAGGTGATGAAAATGTAGGAGTAATAGCTGGACTATTTACAATGAAACCATGTACAGAAAGTAATACTGTTGAAGCAAAAGATGGAGATATTGGAACTATCACAACTCAAGTTATTATTGCTAAAAAGGATATTGTAGGTATTGAATGGAAGTCTGATTTTACAGCTCTTTCTCAATTAAAATTAGCTGGTGTTATTGTAGTAGAACAAATTGAAGGTACTGAGGAGGTTTAATTTTATGGATAAAAAAATGATTTATTTAATTAATTTAATAGCTGAAATGGCTAAAAAGATAGAAATTCCACAAACTTATTCTAATAAATTTAGAGCTTCTAACAATGAATATCTATCTCCAACAGAGAAGATTAGAATTGATGATTTAGTGGCCCATTATGTAACTGCTGGATTAGTTGGCAGAGATGAGATTCTACCTATTTTAAGAAATGGACAATTTGCAATTACAGAATTCGAGCCTGATATTATAGGAGGACAATTCCCATATCAAGCTATTGATTTATTGCAGTTAAGTGCTGGTATTCCAATGATAACTACAACTGGAAAAGAAATTCCGACTATAAAGCAGTTAGAAGCTAAATATTCGAGAATGATAGCTGCTGCTATTAATAATACATTTGAAAGACAATGTGCTCAAGCATATTTAAAAGGAACATATATTGACAAAATGGGAGAAGAGTTAGAAGTAGGAGTAAAAAATGATACACCTTTATCTTGGAACTCTAAAACTAAAGTAGCCGATGAACTACTAAAATTAATGGTTGGGTATAATACTAAGCATGGAGTATGGCCAAGTGTTGAAGTTGGAGAAACCATCTTTAACTTATTAAAAAATGAAGCCAATGATACTAGACAGAATATTAATGGGGTAAGATTTTTCTTTAGCGAAAATCCATATATTGAAATTGGAGGAAAAAGAATAGATTTATTAGTTAATGCTAAAGATAGTAAAGGAGCTACTATTGAAACTAAAGATTTAATGATATTTAATACACCATCTAATCTTGGAATAGGGTATGGTTGTCTTTCTTATGGTATTGTTGCTACTAATGAATCTAAATTAGTAAGAGCTAAATTAATAGCTGGAGAAACTAGAGTAGATGAGACATCAGGTTCTAAAGGACTTTGGGGAAAATCAGCACCAATGCCTATTATCTTATCTACTAAAAAGTATATAAGATATAAAGTTACTATATCTTAATTTAGAGGGGATATTCCCCTCTCCTGAAAAGGAGGATAGATGGAAAATAATAATATTCCTATTATTACAATAGATTACTTTGAGGAAGTATATATTGAACATGTGATAAATACTCTTAGAATTTCAAAAGATGAATTTAGGGCTAAATTAGAAAGCATAGATTCAACTTCTATCAATAAAAAAGCTGATAGATTTATTACAACATATTTAAAAAATCGTACTGATAAATTAACAGAAGATAACTGGATAGCAGCTAAGGAATTATATATACAGTGGAAACTTTTTGAGGGTATAGAAAGAGAAGAGGAAAGTAGAGATAAAAAAGAAACTTTAATAGAACTCTTAGAACTTTTTAAAAATGAAGTAATAGAACTTGAAGATGAAGAGATAGAAAGTCAAAAAAAAGTAGCAAAAATTATAGTACATAGTAGAGGTGTATAACATGCTATTAACTAAAAGACTTGAATACTTCAAACAAAAATTTGAAAATGAAGAGAATAGAAAAAGATGGAGAGTATTTTATCAAGATGAGTTTGATAATGAAAAGATAGATGGAAATACAGTCTATTTTGTAATCACAGGAGAAGAGGAAAATAAAAAACAAAAAACAGTTGATTTTTCAATATTCTATTCTAAATCTAGTTCTAGGTATGAGTTGTTAAATTTTAGAAATGAAGTAAAAGATTTTCTTAAATATCTTAAAGAAAATTTTGAAACTAATAATTTTTATAATATTGATAATTCATATAAGATTGAATATTCCACTATAACAGATAGAGGTGGAATAAGAGTAGCTGAAATTCAATGTACTTATGATTGTACTAGAGATATTTTAGATGAAGAAAATATTGAAGAAGAACTAAAGAAAATGGAAATTTTAAAAGATAAATATATTTTAAATGAGTAAAGGAGGAAAAATGACAGCACTAAATGGAAAACCTAAGTTCAAATTTCTCTTTGAAGAAAAGGCAGCCGTACTTATATCAGGAGCTATAAGAGGTGTTTTAGGGGTAATCATGTTTGATGCCACTAAGGAAGATTTTACAAAAAAAGAATACTATTCAGCTGTTGAAATAAAAGAAGAAGATTGGACAGCTGAAAACTTTAAGGCTTTAAAAGCTATGGCATTTAGAGGAAACCCTTTTAAAGTTGTAGTATATAAGGCAACTAAAGAAAACATTAATGATGTTTTAAAAGAAATTAAATTAGATGAACCTAATTATTTATGTTGTCCATTTGTTAGTGGAGAAGATAAACCAGAAACTTTGTTAACAGACTTAGAAAGTTGGATTAATTCAATTAGAAATACAGAAACTATCAAACTTGGAAATGATACTTCTACAATTAAGTTAGTTGTATCTTCATCAGCTAAACCTGATAAACCTTGGATAATAGATTATGATTCAAGACAAGTAGCACATACAATAGTAGATTTTGAAGAGAAAGCTTATACAGCTCAAGAATATACTTTATGTATAGCTTCTATGTGTGCTGGAGTAGCTCTCAATGCTTCTATCACTAATATGGAGCAATCTTGGTTAAAATCATTTAAAACTACTGTTGATGATGAAAATACAGCAATAGGGGAAGGAAAGCTATTAACTGGATTTGATGGTAATAAATACACTATCATTAGAGGTGTTACATCATTTACAACAGCAACCGACACTATGAATAGAAGTTTTAGTAAAATTAGAAAGATGGAAATTATGGATATTCATCAAAAGGATATTAGAAATGTCTTTAAAGAAGCTTACAGAGGAAAATATCAAAACTTCTATCCTAACAAATTATTATTCTTAGGTGCTGTAAATGCTTATCTTAAAGAATTTGTAAAAGCTGGACAGCTTGACCCAGCTAATGAAAATAGAATGAAGATAGATACAGAAGCAACTAGAGATTATATTATTTCTAAGGGGACTTACAAAGGAAAACCTATTACAGAAGAGGAAGCTAAAAAACTTACTGAATATGAGTTATTAAGAGCTAATACTGATGATATCTTATTTGCTTATATTCCTGACTATAAACCTACTGATGTAATGGAAGACTTTGAAGGAAAAGCTTATTTATAGCGGTAAAATTGGACATTGGAAATTGAATATTATCTGAGTAAATTTTTAATTAAAGTCCTTGACTTTTATTAGAAGATATGATATTATATACTTGTAGGGAGGAGGTGTAAACGTGCTTGATTTCTTACTAGACCTTTCTCAATTAATTATAAATCTTATAATAATATATAAGTTTATAAAAAAGAGAAAGTAAGCTGCAAGGGAGGGAGAGCTCCTCCCACCCTCTCCCTTAATTATTTATAAAATGTAGGAGGTGTTACAATGGAATGGTTAGATTTATTAGTTAAAATCACAGGAGTAATAGCTTTTATATGTATAATTATTGATTTTATTCAAAAAAGGAAAAAATAAAAAGGACTAATCAAATAATGATTAATCCCTTTTAAAACGTGCTTGATTTTCTTAATTTAATTTTATCATTATTTCTATTAAAAGTCAAGGAGAGTTATGGAAGATAAGAAAAAGGTAGGTAGACCTACTGGTATAAATAAAAGTGTAAAGTACTTAGGATATAAATATACTCCTGAAGAACATCAAAAAATGGTAGAAGCTCTTGAAAAGTATAAGGCAAAGCACAACTGTACCACTTCAAAAGCTTTATATGAAATAATATTAAATTCTATAAAATAAATTATTAATCCTCAGATGATATTCATTTGAGGATTTTTTATATACAAAATTTTAGGAGGTAGAGAATGGCTGGAGATTTTAATTTTAAACCAAGCGATGTCGTAAGTGGTAGCTTTGGTAAAGTGTATAGAAATGGAAGATGTATAGCTGAATTATCAGAGTTTACAGGTAAATTAAGTTTAGAAAGTAAAGATGTACTACTATCTAATGGAGAAACTGGAAAGAAAAATACAGCTGTTTCTTTTGAGATAACAGTAAAAGTTCAAAAGGTTTTTTCTTATGAATTAGAACTTTTAAAAAATATTAAAGATGGAAAACTTAATAATTATTGTGATATTAATGTTGAATTAGATGACCCTGAAGCTTTAGGAGCTGAAGCTATTGCAGTAGCTAATTGCTTACCTACTGGAGATATAGATATATTATCATTTACAAAAGGGGAACTAACAGAAAGAGAATTTACATTCTCTGCTCAACCAAGCAATATTGATATTTTAGAAAGTATTGCTGATATATAGGAGGTAAAAATTAATGGATATTAAAACACTTATAGACAATGCAGAGAAAATAAAAGATAAAGGAAATATTAAAAGAACTTCTATTACAGTTAAAATAAAAAGATTTGAAGAATTAGGATTTAAAGAGCCTATTGTTGTATTAGAGAAACCTACATCAACTACTATTTTAGCTGCTTTGGAAAAGCAAAGTAAATATTATCAATTATCAGAATGCATGATTAATCCTGACTTATCTAACAAAGATGTCCAAAAAGCTTTTAGTGTAAATAATAAAGAAGCTTTACTAAAAAAAATATTTACTGAAGAAGAGTTAGATGACTTAATTATGCATGTAGGTAAATTAAATATGACTCAAAATAAAGCTGTATTGGTTAGTGATATAAAAAACTAATCAAGACCAATGATAATCTTTATAGGCTCTATCATTGGAATCTAAAAGGACAAAATATCTTTGAAAAACCTCTTATAAAATTAGATAGCATAGAACAAGCATTTTTAGATGCTTGTTTTATGTTAGAAATAGAAGAAAAAAAGAAAGCTTATGGAAGTAAATAGGAGGTTGTATGGCTAGAGAAGTTGATTATATTGAAATTGTGGCCAGAGCAAATGGCCAACAAGAATTACGTCAAGTCGGTGGAATTATTGATGAACTTATGAGAAGAGCTCAAGAAGCTGGAGTAAGTGTAGATGACTTAACAGAACAATTAAGAAATCTAAATGAAGAAGCTGGCCATACTAATAATTATGATAATGTTATTAGTAAATTTAAACAAATAGCAAGTATAGCTGCAATAGGAATGGGAATAAAGAAGTCTATTAATGTATTCACGGCTTTTGATGATGTAGCTAGAAGAGTTCAAGGAACTACAGGAGCAAGTGCTGAAACTATGGAGTTATTAAGATACCAAGCCAAAGAACTTGGAAGAACAACTTCATGGAGTGCTAGTGAAGCAGCAGAAGCTCAATTTGAATTTGCAAAAGCTGGATTTTCTACTAATGAAATTATAGCAGCAACAAGTGGAATCTTAGATACAGCTACAGCATCTCAAATGGAACTAGCAGAAGCTACTGAAATTACAGCAGGAGCTTTAAGAATGTTTGGATTAGATGCCAGCAAGTCTACACAAGTAGGAGATATGCTTACTAAAACAGCAAGTGCAACAACAACTGATGTAAGAGATTTAGCTGAGAGTTTAAAATATAGTGGAAATGGTGCTAGACAGTTTGGACTTAGCTTAGAACAAACATTAGGAATACTTGGACAACTAGGTAACTTATCATTAAAAGGCTCTCAAGCTGGAACTGCTTTACAAGCTGTATTTTCTACATTACAAAATAAGCAAAAACAACAAATGTTGTTAAATATCGGTGTTCAGCTAACAGAAGATGGAAGTTATAGAAATGTATTAGATATTATTGAAGACATAAAAGAAAAAACTAAGGGAATGGCAAAAGCTCAAAGAGAAAGTTTTATAAGCCAAGTTTTCCAAGAGCAAGGTTCTCAAGCTATGAATAGATTATTAGCAACTCCAAAAGAAGAATTAGATAAACTAATAAATGAAGTTAAAAATTCAAGTGGATTTTCTCAAGAATTAGCAAATACCTTAAATGCTGGACTTGGAGGTTCTTTTAGAAATTTAACATCTGCTACTGAGGGATTAGCTATAGCTTTTGGAGAATATTTAGAACCTACTGTAATAACTCTTATAGATGGAGTAACTCAACTTGTTACTGCTGGAACTGGAGTTATTGAATGGTTAAATTCAGGAAGTTACCTCGCTGATACTTTAACATTTGCTATCTTTGGTTTAACTTCTGGATATATGGCATATAAAGGTGTACTTATTGCTACAACTTTATGGGAAAAAGCTTTAGCAGCAGCAAGTGCTATAAAAACAGGTGCTATATGGGCTAGTAATGCGGCAATGGGAGCTGCTAATTTTATTACAGCTCTTTTAACTGGAAATATGACACTCGCCACTATTAGTACTTGGGGATTGAATACAGCTTTAGCTGTTCTTACTTCTCCAGTAGCTTTGATAGTAGGAGCAATAGTTGGACTTGGAGTAGGATTTGCAGTTCTATATAAAAGGTCAGAAAGATTTAGAAATGCTGTTAATCCTTTAATTAATATTCTAAAAGAACTTTGGGGTTGGATTCAAAAATTTAATTTTGTTGGAGTAATGATTAATGGTGTAAAAGAGGGAATTAGTTGGTTAGCTGATAAACTAGGATTTGATTTAGAGGCAACAGTAAATGCTGGAGCAACTGGAGAAACTAATCAAGAAAATAAAGCTAAAATACAAAATATAGAAAATCAAATTGCTAGTGGAAGTGGAACTTATTCTCCTGAAATTTCAACAGGACCAGGATTAAATACAGATTATCTACTTAGTGGTAGTGGAAAAGAACAACAAGTTAAACATAATGGTTATTATCTAAAAGGTACTAAAAATAGTGGAACTAATGGAAATGTTTATAATAATAGTTCCAATAGCTCTAACTCTAACAGTGTTTATACATCAATGCCAGTTGAAAAGACTATTGAAGAAAAAATGTTAGATACTCTATTGGCCATAAAAAATCTTTTAAGTTTTAAAGGAGAAAAGAGCAATAATACAGCTACTAACAACTCTCAAATAGTTATAAATATCAATAAAGGGGATAATATAAGTGATATTATTTCCCAAGTAGTAGAAGATTTAACAGTAATATTAGGAAATATATAGGAGGTGGTAAATATGATGACAGAAGTACTTGAAAAACTATTACAAACTAGTTCTCTTGCTAAAATTGACCCACAAACACAACTTTCAGAGTGGGCAACAGATAAAATTACTGGAGGAATAGCAAGTAATATAAATCAACTTACTCAAAATAATCCTGTACTTAGAAAACTTTATTCTTTCTCAAGAATATTAAAAGAGATAAAAGTATCAATAGCAGAAGAAAAGAACGGAGTAGAGTTATCTATATTTACCTTTCCTGTTACTCCAGCAAATATTAAATTTATTGGAAATGATAATATTATTGAGGAAGTCGATACAATAGCTGGAAAAATAAACTACAAGAAAGATATAGATTTTAGAATAGTTAGTTTTTCCTCTTTTTTTCCTAATAATTACTACTCTTTTTCTAATGACTATAAGTATTTTGGAATAGATTGTGTAAATAAGGTTGATGAATTAAAACTAAAAGAAACTCCTATAAAGCTTGTAATCACAGGTATAGGACTAGTTCTCAAGTGTTATATTTCTAAGTTTGAGCCTAACACTACTCCTGAAGGGGATATTGAATATACTATTGAATTTAAGGAAGCTAAAGACCCAAGTATTTATGAAACTCAATCAAAACACTATGTATTTAAGCCTGAAGCTTTCAATTTAAGCAAGTAGGTGTTTACAATGATAACTACATATTGTATAAAGAATACTTCAAGCCAAATAGTAGATATTTCAAATATAGTCAAAGCTGAAATGAAATTAAAAAAATCTATAAGTGAGTTCGCTTGGACCTTAGACTTTAATATAACTAAAAACCCTCAATTCTACAATGTAGAGATAGGAGATATTATAGTTATAAAACTTGATGGTAAAGAGATATTTTCAGGAATAATTATTAATGGAGATATCACTAATTTATCTTTTAAAGCTGTTGATTATGCTTGGTATTTTTCAAAGAATGAAGAAATTTATCAATTTGAAGATATAGAAGCTTCTATTGTTGTAAGAAAGCTTATAGAAACTTTTGGAGCTAATACTGGAAATATAGAAGCTACCAATACTATGGTTGATAATTTCTATTTTGGAAAAACTTTAGGAGAAATTATCAAAGAGATTATAAAAAATATTAAGGACTTAGAAAATCAAGAGTTTAGATTTTTTTATAAAGAAACTAAATTTCACTTTGAAAGAAGTAAAAAGAACAAATATAAAAGAGGAATATATACCCCTCTCAGCTCATTATCTTCCATTCTGAACGGTTATGAATGTAATGCCTTGAATTACATCAAAGAACCTAAAAGAACACTGGATATAGAGGGAATGAGAAATTCAATTAGAGTATATAAGACATCAGGAAAAGAATATATTCAAGTTAGCACAGCAAAAGACAAAGGGAATATTGAAAAATATGGACTTATGCAAAAATTAGTATCTTATAAAGATAATGATTTGAATGGTGGAACTATTACAGCTACTAATCTACTAAACCAAGAAAATAAAGTTAATGAAAAAATCTCTTTTGAAATTCCTCTATTGAGTGAATTTATAAGAGATGGAGAAATTTTAAAATTATCTTATGATAAGTATGGAATAAATGGAGTATTTGAAATCACAAGTATTACTTATAACTTTAGTATGCATAAAACAATTTTTACAGCTTCATTAGAGCTAGAAAAGGTGGAATAAATGGTAAAAGATGAAAGATATTATAATGCTCTAACTAAAATAGCTCTAATTATAAAAGCTAGGGATAATCCTAAGTGGCTTGGAGCTGTTACAGGAGAAGTTGTCAAAGCTCCTCCTGAATTAGAGGTTAAATTAGAAAGTGGAATTATTATAAAAAATAAAAAAATTATGATTAGTATTGAAAAAATAATAGGGTATAAAAGAACTTATTCTCTTGAAGGAAATATTACAGAATATTCTTTTGATAATACCACTAAAACAGATGGTGTACCTCAACACCCTCCACACCCAATTTCAAAACTTGCTGGAAGTGGAACTTATAAAGCAGAGGGAAGTATTGAATGGACTGATACCTTAAAAATTGGAGATACAGTCTTAATGCTTCCGACAAATGACCATAAGTATTTTTATCTTATAGATAAGGTGGTGAGATTATGACATTACCTATTAGTTATTTAAGAATCAATAGTGATGTACAAGCTATTGAAGAGCAAAAGGAATTACAAGTTCAAGAAACTATAAAAGAAAAGGATGTTCTCTTTGATTATACAACAGGAAAATTCTACTATGATGGATTAGAACCTAGAAAAATCTACAATAAAGTAGAAATTATAAAAGAATGGATTAAAAAACTTTTCTATACTGAAAGAGATAGGTGGAATGTCCATATTAAAGATGTAGGTTACCCCTTTGGATTAAATATCTACAAATATGTAGGACAACAATTATATCCTAATACGGACCTAATAGAACTTATCAAAGATGACATTTATAATTCCTTGAAAAATCATAAGGATATTGAGGAAATACATTGTTTACAGCTTATACAGATTGATGACAAGATGTATTGTGGATTTATAGTTGAATTAAAAGAGAGTGCTTTTGAGGTAGAGGAGGTAATAAAAGTTGAGTGATGAAAGAATAAATAAAAAAGTCAATGATATGGCTGAAATGATTTCCTATAATACCTCAACTGGAAGTTTTGCTAGAGATATTATTACATCAGTAGCTATAGAAATGGTAAAAGAGGAAGATGATTATTCAGAACAACTTGATAAAAGACTTATAGATACAGCAACAGGAACTGACTTAGATATTTCATGTGCTGATAAGGCTTTAGATAGGCTTCAAGCAACTAAATCAACTGGTCAAGTAAAAATAACAGGAGTAAATGGAAGTCTTATTAAGAAAGGTTATATAGTTATAAATTCAAGTACAGCAACAGAGTATGAAATCTTAGAAGAAAAGACAATAGAAAATATCTCTACTACTGTAAAAATTCAATGTACTAAGGCTGGAACTGTTGGTAACTGTGAAGTAGGACAAATTAATAAATTTGGAGAAGAATATACAGGACTTTCTAAGGTAGAAAACTTAGAAAATATTACTAATGGAACAGATATAGAAACAGATGATAATTTCAGAAAGAGAGCTTTAGATTATATCAGAAAGCCAAGAATGAGCTGGAATAAATATGTATTTGAGGATAAAGCTAAGGAAGTTAAAGGAGTTGAACATTCTCATTGTATTCCTAGATGGAGTGGTGCTGGAACTGTTAAGTTAGTTATAACAGAGCAAGGGAAAGAAGTAGTATCTTCTGAACTTAAAGAAAAAGTGAAAAATTATATAGATTTAGAAATTATTTCAGATATAGATTTAACTGTTGAAGGAGTTGAAATCAATAGAGTTGATATTGTAGTTAAAGGAACTATATCAAGTGATTTTAATGAAGAAGCAGCTAAAACAACACTAACAGAAAAATTAAATAATTTTTTCTTTGAGAATTTATTCCAAGAAAAGATTTTTTATTTTGATATTGTTGAAACTATCCAACATGCTGGGTGTATTACTAAGATAGGAGATATCACAGTAGCCGGAAGTAGAAATGATATAGAACTTAATGAAAATAAACTTTGTAAAGTAAATACTATTACTATAAATCCTTTAGAATAGAGAGGAGGAATAATGGCTGGATTAACACATATAGGAGAAAATTTAATTATAAATGAAATCTTTAGAAAAGAAGGAAAGAACTATTATTTAGGATTACTCAAAGCTGACCCCACTGATAATGCTTCTAACATTCAAGAAGTAGAGGGAGCTTCGTATAGTAGACAACAAATAACCTTTGAAGAACCACAGAATGGAGAAACTTATAATAAGAATGATATAAACTTCCCTGTTGCTACTGAAAACTGGGGCTGGATAACTCATATAGGATTATTTGATAATGTTTCAGGAGGAAATCTTATAGCTTATTCCGCTTTAGATTACACAAAAGAAATTAGAGCAGCTGACATTTATAAAATACCTAATGCTTTCTTTATCTTCAAGATTGATTAGAAATGAGGTAATAAGTAATGTCAAAAGTAGCTTTAAAAAAATATGTTGAGGAAAATTTAGAATTTAACCTTGAATACTATCTAAATTATATTGGCCATGAATTTGCTCTTAACTGGATAGATAAAGAAGTAGTAAAATCAAAAGTTACAGCTCATCAATTAATAACTATAAAAAAAGATTTAGTGGAGTTAAAAGCTAAAACCCTTATTACAGTTTTAGGTGTAGCAGTATCTAAAGACTTTGTTGAAAGAATACTTAGTAATCTACCTTTCTTTGAAAGAAAGGAACCTTTAATAGTTGAACTTGCAAAGGCTATATCTAGAGAATTACAAAAAATAGAATTAAAGAAAAGTGAATATATTTCAAGCTTATCTATTACAACTGCTAATGCTATAAGTCTAAAAAGACTTGAGAAAATCTATGGAGTCAATACAGCTTATGAATTAGGAGTGAAGTTAAGACAAAATATATTAATTGCTAGAGAAATTACTAAATATAGTATCTTTAACTTTGCTTATATATTGAAAATGTGTGAACTCTTTGAAATAGGAAAAGTATTAGATATTATTAATGATAAAGAAAATAAGACTATAACCATTATTTTAGAAGATAATATTAATAATATTACATCATTACAAGAGTTCTTAAATCATATGAATGAATTAGGAATAGCTTTTTATGAAATAATAGTTAAGAATGAAGAAAAAGAGGAGGGATAAGATGAGTCAAATAATCAAAAATGAAGAAGAATTAAATACTGCAACTGACCCTGACTTAATAACAGAACACTATAATCTTGAAATACTAGGATTAAAAAGTCCAGTTGATTTTAGAAAATTCTCTCGTTCATTTATGAGATTATCTAAAATAGTATTTGGAATAGAATCTAAACTAGAAACAACTACTCCTCAAGAAATGACAGCTTTAGTAGATAAATATAAGGCTAAGGAGGAATGAGAAAATTGAAAGAAATGTTAGTTAGCTGGGATATACTTAGAAATGCAAATTTCTCTCCTATCTTTTTCCTCCAAGGAGATTATGGAATAGGCTCTTTAAAAGTTGTATTAAGAAGCTTAAAAGACTTTCAAGGTAATATTAGGGCTGTATTTTGTAGTTCTAATAATCCTACTGAGCCTTATGTAGTTGAAAAGGAAATAGATAGTACAATAACTACTAATATAGATATTGCTATTCCTAATGAAGTTTTACAAGGCTTCGGAAAAGTATTTTGTAGATTAGTATTAAGAAGTTCGGATAGAGGGAAGATAGTAGGTAGTATTCAAGAAGTATATTTTCATGTTGTTGAAAAAAAAGATTGGGAATTTCTAGAGCCTTTATTGCCCAGTGATGAAAAAGAATATGTAAAAGATATAGTAGATGAGTTATATGAGATTTTAAAAAATTCTAAAAATGAATTAAAAGAGTATGCGGATCAACTTAAAGATGATATGCAAAAGGATATTATTACTTTAGAAGAAGCACAAGCAATAATAGACAAATATAAAAATCAAAACAAGGAGTGATATAAATGGAAAATTTAGATACAAGAGTAGCTGAAATTTTAGCAAGTGGAAAGAAAATAATAGATGAGGTTGCTTATGATTTATTAGCTAAAGAAGTTATAACATTAATAAAAACAAAAGCTGAATCCTCTCATACACATAGTGCTGATCAAGTAACAGAGACAGATAGCAAAAAGTTTGTAAGTCCTCAAGAGAAAAAAACTTGGGGTGATAAAGTATCACAAGAACAATTAACGGCAGCAATAAATACCTTTGCTAGTGGTTTAGCTTTTAAAGGGGTATATGAAACATTAGAAGCTCTTAATACAAAAATAACTCAACCTCAAGAGGGATATATGGTAATTATTACTAAAGAACCTACATATAGTGGCAAAAATACAATATTAATTTATGAGGGTGACCCTACAAATAAGTGGCAAACTGTTGGAGAATTATTTGTTCCTGGATTAGCTACCCAATCTCAAGATGGATTGATGAGTAAAGAGGATAAGAAAAAACTAGATGGTCTTAATAACTATACTTTACCAGTAGCAAATACAACAACTCTAGGAGGAGTTAAAGCTAAAAATGGTGGACCTATTACAATAGGTGGAGATGGAACTATTGATATAGCTAGCGAAAAGTTAGTAGGGACTGGAGAAAGAGATAAATGGAATAAAGCAGCTAATGATAGCACTTCAGCTTTACAAAAGGCAACAACAAATGAGAGAAATATAACAACTTTAGGTGGAAAAGTAACAGGAGTAGAAACAGCATTAAACAATACAATGACTGAAGAAGAAGCACAAGCCATTATTGATAAATATAAAAGAGCAGGAGCTTAAGGAGTTGACAAATATGAGTTTAAAAGAAAGAATAAACTTAGTTAAACAACAATTTGGTATAAGTGAAGCGGATACTCTAAATATTGAAAAAGCTTTAGGAAAAAAATTAGTAGACTATGAGAGCATTGAGGCTCTTGTAGCTGCTCTAATGGGATATTATAATGGCGAACTAAAGAAAAAAGCTAATACTTCTCATACACATGATTATGCACCAAGTAGTCATAAACATAAAAAAGCAGATATTTCAGATTTTCCAACAAGTATGAAAAATCCTTATGCCTTATCTATTCAATTAAATAGTGGAACTGCTTATACATATGATGGAGCAGCTACTAAAAATATTAATATTACTCCAGCTAGCATAGGAGCTGCTGATTCTAGTCATACTCATACAAAAGCAAATATTACAGATTTTCCAACAAGTATGAAAAATCCTAATGCTCTTGAAATAAAGATGAATGGACAAAATCCAGTGAGCTATGATGGAGCAGCAGCTAAAAGTATTAATATTACAGCTAGTGGAATAGGAGCAGAACCAGCCTTCAAAAAAAATGGAGCTTTTAATAAAAATTTTGGAACTACTTCAAATACAGTATTAGAAGGAGCTAAATTAGCCGAGATATTAGGACTTACATACGGAGGAAGTCTTAATACTTCTAGTGCAAAGACAGTAAACTATGCCTATTATGATAGTACCACAAAAAAAGTTTACAAATGTATAAAAGCTACAAGTATAAACTATGCAGACGCAAATTACTTTGAAGCAATATCTAATAATGATTTATTGAGTAAATTACAGAATTTACCTCAAGATTTTAAGATACTATATAATGGAATTTGTAACAAAATAACAACTCTTACCCTTCCTAACTCTTGGAGAGAGTTATATATTTTACATAGTGGAGATAATACTTTTTCAAATTATGCCTTTCCTTTTGTTATTAATAGAATTTCCCTTGAAGTTAGTAAAAAGATTACTTTTTATGAATTATGGGGAGGGGATTCTAGTGATTGGGGAAATTTATTATATGATGTAAATCTCAAAACTCTAAAACTAGCTTCACAAAATGCAAGTGATAATCTAATAGTTATCTCATATCGTTAATTACAGAATTTCATTATATCTAGTGGTTCTAACACTAATGGATATTATAGAA
>ERZ838399.1195-NODE-1195-length-25885-cov-7.271816_pt1 | contig 25885 bp, 24 predicted proteins | sample MGYA00519683_ERZ838399 | MGnify/ENA primary metagenome ERZ838399 (study PRJEB31850, sample SAMEA3708833) | human gut metagenome | biome: human gut; feature: human-associated habitat; material: faeces | place: China | collected 2014 ...
TAGTTTAGCATAATTTCACTTGATTTAAAAGGTTTAAATTGGTATGATTAATAAAAACTTGTAGAATGAAAGAGGTCCGTTTCCATGTTGTCTGAACCGATGACACTGTACAAACTGATGAATTTATATATGCTCAAAAAAGTGAATTTCCCGCTGACCAACGCACAGCTGACAGATTTTTTCCTGCAGCATGAATATGCCAGCTACTTTACGCTCCAGCAGGCTCTTGGGGAGCTGAAGGATTCCGGACTCATTCACGCCGAGTCCACCCACAGCACCACCCGCTATGAGATCACCAGGGAGGGGGAGGAAACCTTAACCTTTTTTGAGAATAACATTTCCCCGGCCATCATCGAGGATATGGACACCTATTTAAAAGAAAACCGTCTCCGGCTGCGCAACGAGGTCAGCCTGGTTTCCGACTACTACAAGTCCACCAGCCAGGATTACATCGTTCACTGCGAGGTGCGGGAAGGCCGTTCGCCTCTCATTGAGCTGAACTTATCGGTTCCGGACCGTGAACAGGCCGCTGCCATGAGCTCCCGCTGGGAACATAAAAGCAAAGAAATCTATTCCTTTATTATGAAATCTTTAATGAGCGAAGAGGAGACCTGACCGGTCTCCTCTTCTTTGTTTTCTGTTTTGATTATTTCTCATCATATCCGTTCGGATTGTTCTTCTGCCATCTCCAGGAATCCTCACACATCTCCCGGATACCGTATTTTGCCTTCCAGCCAAGCTCCCGCTCTGCCTTGGAGGAATCTGCGTAACACTGCGGCACATCGCCTGCGCGGCGCTCCTTAAAGACATAGTTGATTTTTAAGTTGTTGGCCTCCTCAAAGGCATTGATGACATCTAACACGCTATAGCCAACACCGGTTCCCAGATTGTAGATCCAGACTCCGCCCTGCTCCTTTGAGAGCTTGTCCAGTGCCTTTACATGACCATCTGCCAGGTCTACAACGTGGATGTAGTCACGGACGCAGGTTCCGTCCGGAGTGTCGTAGTCATTGCCAAAGACGCCAAGACATACCAGCTTGCCCACAGCCACCTGCGTGATATACGGGAGCAGATTGTTCGGGATACCCTTCGGGTTCTCTCCGATACGGCCGGATTTATGAGCTCCGATCGGGTTAAAGTAACGTAAGAGCATCACCTTCCATTCCGGATCTGCAGTATGAAGGTCAGTCAGGATCTGCTCGAGCATGCCCTTGGTGCGTCCGTAAGGATTGGTGATCTCACCCTTCGGACATTCCTCGGTGATCGGCACAAATGCCGGATTACCGTATACGGTTGCGGAAGAACTGAACACAATGCTCTTGCAGCCGTGACGGCGCATCACATCGCAGAGGATCAGGGTTCCGGTAATGTTGTTGTGATAATATTCCAATGGCTTGTATACAGACTCACCAACAGCCTTTAAGCCTGCAAAATGAATGACCGCGTCTATTTTTTCATTCTGGAACACAGAATCCAGTGCCGGCTCGTCCAGAAGATCTACCTCGTAAAAGGTCAGCTTCTTTCCGGTGATCTCCTCCACACGGTTTAAGGATTCCCGGCAGGAATTGCAGAGGTTGTCCACGACAACCACATCGTAGCCGGCATTTAAAAGTTCAACACAGGTGTGGCTTCCGATATAGCCGGCACCGCCTGTAACTAAAATTGTAGACATAATAACGCCCTCCTTTGGCTGATGGTTCTTCTTTCACAGGTCCGCTGCCTGTAAAACCAAATGCTTTCCCATACATTATATATGGGAAAGCACCTGAACACAATGCAATTTTCTTGCGATTTATGTGATTATTATTTCATTCTGTGCTGTTTCCAAATGCTCACCCAGTTTTTTCAGTGCCCGCTTCTCAATCCTGGATACATAGGATCGGGAAATACCAAGCTGTCCGGCGATTTCTCTCTGGGTACAGGGCTTCACCCCGAAAAGGCCATAACGCAGCTTCACCACCGACTGTTCCTGGGGCTTTAAGCAGCATGAAAAGGCTTCGTACAGCTCCCGGATATCCTGATCCAGGATCAGATTTTCCAGCACCTCTTTTGTCTCCAGCTCAATGACATCTACCAGGCTGACCGATTCCCCGTCTTTGTCCTCTCCGATCGGCTCAAACAGCGACACCTCCCGGCTGTATTTCTTTCCGGCACGGAACATCATGAGGATTTCATTCTCGATGCACTTTGCCGCATAGGTAGCCAGGCGGCTTCCCCGTTCCGGGTGAAAGGTATTCACCGCCTTGATCAGACCAATGGTCCCCACCGAAAGCAGATCATCCTGTTCACAATCCGTTCCCTGATATTTCTTGGCCACATGTGCCACCAGCCTCAAATTCCGTTCGATCAGGATATCACGTGCCTCGCGGTCCCCCTCCTGTAAGCGTTCCAGGCAGGCCCGTTCCTCTCCAGGTGTCAACGGCTTTGGAAATGTCTGCAAAGAAAAAGCCACCCTGAAGCTTTCTTATGATAGTTTATGCTTCGGTAGCTTTTCCAGTGCGCAGGTGGCGCGTCCGAGTTTATACTGTTCTAAAATATATCCAGATCCAGTCCGTTCACTACCGGACCCTCATATCCGGCATGTTTGATCTCCTGTAAGATAACTTCGTTTCTGCGGGTCATCTCAGCCTCCACATCCACGGTATTATCCTGGATTTCCATATGGTAAATCCGATGATAGGTAACGAGAAGCTTTGGCTGTGCCTTGCTGGCAATCTTCGCCAGATCAACACTTAAGGTATGAACCTCCCGATGGTATTTCTGCCACTTCGGCTCCCTTGCGGAAAGACCGGCAGTATACTCCACCTCATGCAGAAGAATGTCACAGTCCTTTGCCTTCTCTGCTACGATTTCCAGAGGCGCGGTATCCCCGCTGATAACGATGACCTTATCCGGTGTGGTAAACTTAAAGCCATAGCTTTCCAGGGTGCCATGGCTGACCGGAAATGCCTCTACAGTGACACGGTCATCCTGGTAAATGATGCCGGACTGAATTTCCTTTGCATCTACTTTATAGCCCTCTTCATTTGCCTTCTCAAAACCATTGATCCGAAAATCAATATCTACCGCATAGGCTTTCTCAATATGGTCAGTCATCTCACGGATGCCTTTGGGGCCAAAGACCCTGAGCGGTTCTTTTCGTTCCAGCACCCATGGGGTGAAGATCAGGTCAGCATAACCTGCCGTGTGATCGGTGTGCAGATGGGTACAGAAGGCTACAGTCAGACGGTCCGGACGCAGCGCGTCAATCCCCTTCTGATATGCCTTTGCCGCCTGGCGCACCACGCCTGGTCCAAAATCTACAAGATAAGAACGGTCTCCCACCACGACGGCCGTGGACGGACCGCTGGCATTCGGACACGCATTCGGAGTGCCCGTGCCGAGAAGTACAAGTTTTGTTTCCATCATGATAATGCTCTCCAATCCCGATTTTCTTAGTTTTCCTCCACATGCTTAATGGAGATTCCGCTGAATCCGTAAAAAACACTGAACAGCGGAGTTAAATACAGCAGGAACAGATACGGAAAGAACACAGACCATGCCACTCCCAGGGTTCCTGCCATGTATACACAATAGCCATGCCATGGGATCATAGGACCGGACAGGGTCCCTGCGTCCTCTAAGGTTCTGGATAAGATCTCCGGGGCAACCTTTCTTGCCCTGAACAGCGGCTTCATCATATTTCCGGTCAGCACATGAGACATCGGCTGGGAGCAGCTGATGAGGCTGGTCACGTAACCGACAATCATCGTTGCCAGGATCATACTTCCATCGCTGTTGATTCTCTTTACAATCGCCTGAAGAATGTGATCCAGTACACCGAGTTTTTCCAGCATGCCGCCCATGCCGACAGCAAAGCAGATAATGGCTACGTACTGGAGCATGCTTCCCATGCCGCCGCGGTTTAAGATGGATTGTAATACCGGTTCTTCGATTGTGGTTGTGTAACCGTTGTAAGCTGTGCGGATGATGCCCTGCAGAGTATCGTGCTGCACAAAATAGGAAACAAATCCGGCAGCGAAGCTGGAAAGACCAAGTGCAGAGATTGCATTTACTTTGCAGAGGAGCAATACAATAATCAGGATGGCAGGGATCATGGTAATCCATCCGAGCTGGAATTCACCGTTTAAAGCATCGATGTAAACGGTAATGCTTCCCTCGGTATAGCTTCCGCTGGTCTGCTGGAAACCGAGAATAGTAAAAAGAATTAAGGTTATCACATATGTTGGAAGGGTGGTCCAGAGCATCGAGCGGATATGATCGCCAAGTTTGGCATCTGCAACGGCCGGAGCAAGGTTTGTGGTATCGGAAAGAGGACTTAATTTGTCACCGAACATGGCACCGCAGATGACAGCACCGGCTACCATGCCAGGATGGATACCCATGGCGTTTCCGATCGCCATCATGGCAACACCTGCGCTTCCGGCGGAACCATAGGAAGTACCGGTTACAATACTCAAAATGGAGCAGAACAGCAGCGTCAGAGGCAGCAGCCAGGACGGGTTAATCATTTTTAAGCCCCAGGAAATGATGGTGGCAATGGTGCCACTCTGCAGCCAGGTGCCGATCATGACACCGATGGCCATCAGAAGGCAGAGCGTCGGGACGACCATACGGATGGCATCGTATGCGCCGGCAACAATGTTGGCGTAAGAAATACCGAAAATCTTACAAAACAGATAGATAAAAATCCAGCTTGCAAACAGGCCGATCATAGGACCGCCGGTTTTCAGGCGGATACAGACTGCGACGGATACGATGATCAGCAGCAGCAAAAGCAGTGACTGTGGCAGATTGAGTTTTTTTTCTTTCGTTTCACTCATAAAAAAAGTCCCCCATTCATAGGTAAAATGATTTGCCCATTCAACGCGTTAAAGTAGAAAAGACATGTAATATATTATAATGGTGAAATGCAGAAAAAGCAAGGGAAATCCCCTTGATTTTTTGTTCTATGGTTGCTATAATAGGCGTGAGTGTGGGGCGGAGGATAAACTTCGGCCCTTTTATAGCTAACTATAAACGGAATCAACAAGATAAAGAGGTTAAATCAATGACAAGAATAGACATTATTTCAGGTTTCCTGGGCGCAGGAAAAACAACCCTGATCAAAAAACTCCTCGGAGACGCGCTGAAAGGCCAGCAGGTTGTCCTGATCGAGAACGAATTCGGTGAAATTGGAATCGACGGAGGCTTCTTAAAAGATGCCGGTATCGAAATCCGTGAAATGAACTCCGGCTGCATCTGCTGCTCTCTTGTGGGAGACTTCGGCGCAGCATTAAAAGACGTTATCACCAAATATCACCCGGACCGCATCATCATCGAGCCGTCCGGCGTAGGTAAACTCTCCGACGTCATCAAAGCGGTAGACGGCGTAGAAAAAGAAGCAGGCGTAGCCCTGAATTCCGCAACAACCGTAGTCGACGTTATGAAATGCAAAATGTATCTCAGAAACTTCGGCGAATTCTTCGAGAATCAGGTAAAGAGCGCAGGAACCATCATCCTGAGCCGTACCGATAAAGCCGATACGGAAAAAGTAGAGGCAGCTGTAAAAATGCTCCGCGAACTGAATCCGGAAGCACACATTATTACCACACCGGTTGAAGTACTGGGTGGTAAGAAAGTACTCGATACGATGGAAGGTGCCATCATCAACCTTGCGCAGGTAGAAGAGGAAGAGCATCATCACCATCATCATGACCACGACGAGTGCTGCTGCGGCCATGACCACGATGAGGAGCATGAGCACCATCATCACGATCATGATGAGGACGAACATGAACATCATCATCACGACCATGACGGCGAGTGCTGCTGCGGCCACGATCACGACGAGGAGCATGAGCATCATCACCACGACCATGATGACGAGTGCTGCTGCGGCCATGATCACGACCATGAGCATCATCATCACCACGATGACGAGTGCGGATGCGGTCATGATCATCATCACCATCATCACGCAGACGAAGTTTTCACAAGCTGGGGTCAGGAGACTGTGAAGACCTTCACCAAAGAGCAGATCGAAGGCATCTTAAAGAAACTTTCCGAGGATACCGCTTATGGTATGGTTCTTCGTGCCAAAGGTATGGTAGCAGGCGCCGATGGACAGTGGATCTATTTCGATATGGTTCCGGAAGAGTACGAAGTACGTGACGGAGCACCGGAATTCACCGGAAGAATCTGTGTCATCGGTTCCAAATTAGCAGAAGATAAGCTGGCAGAGCTGTTCGGACTGTAAAAATACAAAGTAGCTGCGAAAATTACGGTCCGCAGGGTACCTGTGAACTGTAGTGAAGCTGCCGCATCAGAAACAAAATCCGATGTGGCAGCTTTTTTCTTGATTTAGAGACAAAGCAAAAGGTACGCCCGGAATCTTAGCCGCAAAAGCAAGTGCAGAAAGATTCCGGGAGTACGTCAAAGACAACGGAGGTACAAAATGTACGAAGAAGACGAAGTAGAAATTCCGATTTATCTCATAACAGGATTTCTGGAGAGTGGAAAAACCTCTTTTATCAATTTTACCGTAGCACAGGACTATTTCCAGATCGACGGACCGACCCTTCTGATCACAACCGAAGAAGGTGAAGTAGAGTACGACGAAAAAGAACTGCTCAAACACAACACCGTCCTGGAAATCGTAGAAGGACCAGAGCAGTTTACCCTGGATTACCTGAAAAAACTGAACCGCAAATACCGCCCGGAGCGAATCATTCTCGAATACAACCCGCTCTGGAGCGTAAAAAAACTCGAAGAAATGGAACTGCCGCGCGGTTGGGGCATCGTACAGGAGATCGTGACCGTCGACGCAAGCTGCTTCCAGATTTATATGCAGAATATGAAATCCGTCTTCATGGAGATGGCAAAAAATGCGGATATGGTTATGTTCAACCGCTGTCGTCCGGAAGATCCGCTTCCGGCATTCCGCCGCAGCATCAAAGTAGTCAATCAGGCATGCGACGTTCTGTTTGAGAATGAAGAAGGCGAAATTGACAACATTTTTGAGGATCAGATGCCGTTTGATACCGATGCCGATGTGATCGAGATCGACGATGCCGATTACGGAATCTGGTATGTCGATATGGGCGACAACCCGGAGCGTTACGAGGGTAAAACCGTTCATTTCCGCGGTATGGTATTAAAGAGCAAAGACGTCGGAGCTGATTTCTTTGTTCCGGGTCGTATGGCAATGACCTGCTGTGCAGACGATACTTCCTTTATCGGTTACGTCTGCAAATGCGCAAGCGCCAAATCTCTCGTAATGGGTTCCTGGGTTGACGTGACTGCAACGGTAAAATGGGGCTATATGAAGGTTTACGATGGCGAAGGCCCGGTTCTGTATGCAAAAGAAATCAAACCGGCCAAGAAACCGGAGAGCGAACTGGTATACTTTAACTAAACATTGCCGAAGCATTTCAGCGAATAAAAGAGCAGGAAAAAGGCTGCTCTTTTGTTCGTGTTCTTTCTTTATGACAGATGGAAAAATAATATATCATTTTTCGGTGCAGCGAAGCAGCTATTCGGTTATGCGCAAGTAGCGAAGTGGATGGAGAATATCCGTTTTGACCGTGACGTGAACAAAAACTGCGCCGGAAAATGGTCTGATGACAGGAGAATTTATGTATATTATAGTAGGTCTGGGAAATCCAACGCGCCAGTACGAAGGGACGAAGCACAATGTCGGATTTGATACCATCGATTATCTGATCGATGAATATCAGATCCCTTCCTCCGGTACAGGCCACAAGGCTCTGTTCGGAAAAGGCATGATCGCAGGTCAGAAGGTTATCGTTGCAAAGCCGATGACATATATGAACCTGAGCGGTGAGTCCGTGCGGGAGCTGGTGAACTATTACAAAGTGGATCCGGAGAGCGAGCTGATCGTGGTTTACGATGATATCAGCCTGGCGCCGGGACAGATCCGTATCCGCAAAAAAGGAAGCGCGGGCGGCCACAATGGCATCAAAAACATCATCGCTAATCTTGGCACCGACCATTTTATGCGTGTGAAGGTCGGCGTCGGTGAGAAACCGAAAAACTGGGATCTGGCGGACTACGTGTTAAGTCCGTTTACGAAAGACGAACGTCCCCTTGTAAATCTGGCGATCGAGCATGCGGCAAAAGCAATCGAGCAGATGCTGAACGGGGATGTGGACGCAGCCATGAACGAGTATAACCGCAAATCTGCAAACCCGGCAGAGTAAGGAAAATGAAAGCGTTATTAGAACCGATCAAAGAAATTGCCCGTTTTGACGAGCTGTTCCGTGATCTGAAAAAAGGAACCGCAGGTGTGACGGTGATCTCGGGCTGTCTGGAAAGCCAGAAAGCCCATATGATCGCAGGTCTCTCCGAGGATGCCCCGGTGCGGCTTCTGATCGCGGAAAATGAATTAAAAGCAAAAGAATTATATGAGGATTACCGGCTGTACGATGCGGAGACGCTGTATTATCCGGCGAAGGACCTGATTTTCTATCAGGCAGACATTCACGGAAATCTGCTGATCCGGCAGCGGCTTCAGGTGATCCAGGCACTTCTTGAGCGGAAGGAAGTTACCATCATCACCAGTGTAGGGGGATGTATGGACTTTCTTCTGCCTCTTGGCGTGTTCGAAAAACATTGCATCCATCTGCGCAATGACAGCGAACTCGATCTGGATAAAATAAGAAAAGAGCTGGTGCGGCTCGGCTATGAGAGTACCTTTCAGGTGGAGTCGACCGGTCAGTTTTCCGTCCGCGGCGGCATTCTCGATATTTATCCGCTGACGGAACAGAACCCGATCCGGATTGAGCTCTGGGGCGATGAGATAGATTCCATCCGAAGCTTCGATGCGGAGAGCCAGCGGTCGATTGAAAACCTCGAGGAAATCACAATCTATCCGGCATCGGAGCTGATTTTAACAGAGGACACGATTGCGCGCGGCGTAAAAGCTATAAAAAAAGAGGCGAAAGCGCAAAGCACAAAATTCCGCGACAAGATGATGACAGAGGAAGCGGCAAGGATCCGCCATGCGGCAGAGGAAATCTGCGATCAGATCGGCGAGGGCGAAATTCTGCAGGGAGCGGAGCAGTATCTTCATTATTTTTATCCGGAGACCGTCTCGTTTCTTGAGTATCTGCCGGAGAACAGCCGCATTTTCCTCGATGAGCCGAACCGCATCATCGAGTGTGCCGATGCGCTGGAAGCAGAATTTCAGGAGAGCGTGAGCCACCGTCTCGAAAAGGGATACCTCCTGCCGGGACAGGCGAAGCTGATGTGCAGTACGGCGGAGCTTGTGGCAAAACTAAACCGCCGCGGCTGTGTTGCCGTATCGCTGATGGAGCCGCAGAAGGGCGAGTGGAATATCCGTGACGAATTCAGTGTGACGGTGAAATCGGTCAATTCGTATAACAATCAGTTCCCGCTTCTGGTAAAAGATCTGAAATCCTGGAAAAAAGCGGGTTACCGTATTGTACTGGCGAGTCCGTCGCGGACGAGGGCGCAGCATCTGGCAGAGGACCTGCAGAATGAGGAGATTCCGGCCTTCTACAGCGAGAATGAGGAGCGTGTTCTGAAACCGGGCGAGGTCATGCTGATCCACGGCGCGGCCCGCAGAGGCTTTGAATATCCGATGCAGAAATTTGTGCTGATTACAGAGACGGATATTTTTGGAAAAGAGAAGAAGAAAAACCGGAAGAAATCGGAGTATTCCGGTCAGAAAATCCAAAATTTTGCGGATCTTTCGATCGGTGACTATGTCGTGCACGAGAGCCACGGTTTTGGTATTTACCGCGGTATCGAAAAAATTGAGATGAATCGCGTAACGCGTGATTACATGAAAATCGAGTATGCGGGCGGATCGAACCTCTATGTGCTGGCCACCCAGCTTGATACGCTGCAGAAGTATGCGTCCGGCGAAGCTGCAAAGGTGCCGAAGCTGAATAAAATCGGCGGTCAGGAATGGAATAAGACGAAAACACGGGTTCGCCATGCGGTAAAAAATATCGCACAGGATCTCGTGAAGCTGTATGCCGAGCGGCAGGCGTCATCCGGCTATCAGTTCGGAAAGGATACGATCTGGCAGAAGGAATTTGAGGAACTGTTTCCGTTTGAGGAGACGGACGATCAGCTTGCGGCGATCGAGGCGACAAAGGCGGACATGGAGAGCAAAAAGATTATGGACCGCCTGATCTGCGGCGATGTCGGATACGGCAAAACCGAGGTTGCAATCCGTGCAGCGTTCAAGGCAGTACAGGAGAGCAAACAGGTCGTCTACCTCGTTCCGACCACCATTCTGGCACAGCAGCATTACAATACGTTCGTTGAGCGCATGAAGGACTTTCCGGTGCGCGTTGATCTTCTGTGCCGGTTCCGCACGCCGGCAGAGCAGAAAAAAACGCTGGAGGATCTGAAAAAAGGACTCGTGGATATTGTCATTGGAACACACCGCGTTCTTTCAAAGGATGTGAAGTTCAAAGATCTTGGCCTTCTGATTGTCGATGAGGAGCAGCGGTTCGGCGTGACGCATAAAGAAAAAATCAAACAGCTGCAAAAAAATGTGGATGTTCTGACACTGACGGCGACACCGATTCCGCGTACCATGCATATGAGCCTGATTGGCATCCGGGATATGAGTGTGCTCGAGGAAGCACCGCAGGATCGCCAGCCGATCCAGACCTTTGTCTGTGAATACAATGAAGAAATGGTCCGCGAGGCGATTAACCGTGAACTTGCGCGGGGCGGGCAGGTTTACTATGTCTATAACCGTGTCCAGTCGATTGCGGATATGGCGAACACGATCCAGAAGCTCGTGCCGGATGCAAATGTGGGCTTTGCGCACGGGCAGATGAAGGAGCGCGAGCTCGAGAAGATCATGTACGGCTTTATCAACGGAGAGATCGATGTGCTCGTGTCAACAACGATCATTGAGACAGGACTCGATATTTCGAATGTCAATACCATGATTATCCATGATTCTGACCAGATGGGACTGTCACAGCTCTATCAGCTCCGCGGCCGCGTCGGACGGTCGAACCGGACTTCCTACGCATTTCTGATGTACCGCAGAAACAAGATGTTGAAGGAAGTGGCGGAGAAGCGTCTCCATGCGATCCGTGAATTTACGGAGATGGGAAGCGGCTTTAAAATTGCAATGCGTGATCTTGAGATCCGAGGCGCCGGAAATCTGCTGGGCGCAGAGCAGTCGGGCCATATGGAATCGGTTGGATACGATCTCTATTGTAAAATGCTCGCAGAGGCGGTTAAAGAGGCGAAGGGCATCGCACCGGCAGAAGCGTTCGAGACAACGATTGATCTGAATGTCAGTGCCTATATTCCGGACAGCTACATCAGCAACGAGTCTCTGAAGCTTGACACCTATAAGCGAATTGCGGCGATTGAAAATAAGGAAGAGTATGAGGACATGACGGAGGAGCTGACCGACCGCTTCGGGGAACCGCCGAAAAATGTACAGAATCTTCTGGCTGTTGCAGAACTGAAAGCGCTGGCGCACTGTGCGTATGTGACGGAGCTGAAACAGATGGGCGATTCGGTACGAGTCACCTTACAGCAGCATGCAAAAATCGATGTGGCGCGGATTCCGGAGCTGCTGCAGAAATACCGAGACGAACTGAAATTCCAGATGGAGTCGCTGGCGTTTGTCTACACGCCGCGGCGGAGAAATTCAAAGGAAAAGATCGATCTGCTGGAGAAGAGCCATGCACTGGTGGAAGATCTGCTGCAGATCACACAGGAGTGAAATACTCGCATAATCACAAAATCGTGTGAAAAAGGCGTGAACAGGGAAGAAAAAAGTTGCCCTGTATCAACAAAAAGGGTATAATAGGAAAAGCGTTTATAAAAATCGATGCAGGACCGGAAATTCGAACGTGTAAAAAGAAAAACTCTTTTTGAGCATACATTTTGCCCTGCATGAGGAGGAAGTAATGAAAAATTTAAAAGCAAAAGCAGTCTGCGTTATGCTGAGTGCTTCGATGGCAGCGATGGGACTGACTGGCTGCGGTTCCGACAATGTGGACGGAACAAAAACGGCAGTTACTGTAAATGACGAGTCGATTACACTCGGACAGGCAAATTTCATGCTGAGATATCAGCAGGCAACCATGTACAATTATTATTCCAAGATGTACTCTATGTACGGAATGCAGATGCCGTCTGAGATGTACGACAAGGAAGGCGACGATGGAAAGACTACCGGGGAAACGTTCAAGGAGCAGTCTCTTGATACGATCGAAAAAGAGCTTCTGATGCGGCAGCACGCAGAGGAATACGGAATTTCCCTGACAGACGAGGAAAAACAGCAGGCGAAAGAGGCTGCACAGGCATTCGCAGATAAGAACGGTGACGATGTGATGAAAAAGCTGCACGCAACCGTTGAGGACATCCAGGATGCACTGGAGCTGTATGTTATTCAGACCAGAATTTATGATCCGATCATCGCAGATGTAGATACCGAGGTATCCGATGAAGAGGCAAAGCAGACCTCCATCAGCTACATCACGGTATCCACAGCAGGAACCGAGAAGGATGACGATGGAAAAACGATTGATTTGACGGACGAGGAAAAAGCGGCAAAGAAAGAAATCGCACAGAGATTCCTGGATCTCTTAAAAGAGTCTGAGGATCCGGCAGCCGCATCGTTTACCGATCTGCGCAAGGAGCTGAACGATCAGTTAAATGCGGAGAATACCGCAGATTCCACCGATTCTGCCGACAGCTCCGATGAGAGCAGCTCTTCTTCCGATGCTTCCGACACAAGCGCATCCGACGCTTCAAGCGCGAGCACATCGAGCAGTTCCGCCAGCGATTCCTCCTCTGAGGTTTCTTATCTGACCTCTTCCGAGACATCCTTTGGAACCGGATCGGAGAAAGACGATGACGATACCTGTTCTCTTGGAGATAAAGTAGCGGAAGAAGCAGCAAAGCTGAAGGATGGCGAGTATTATGACGGTGTCATCGAAGGCGACGATGCATATTATGTGATCCGTGTAGATAAAGCATTCGACAAGGATAAAACCGAGTCCAGAAGACAGACTATCATTTCCAACCGCAAATCGGATAAGTACAACGATACACTGGACGGATGGGTGAAGGAGAGCGATATCAAGGTCGCATCCAACTGGAAAAAGCTTGAGGTAACAGACGCAGATCTGTATACGATGACAGTTGACAGCGCTTCTACAGATTCCACAGATGGAACCACAACCGACAGCACAACAACGGACAGTACAGCAACGGACAGTACAGCAACGGATAGTACAACGTCTGACAGCACGACATCAGGCAGTACCGAAACGACATCGACAAGCAGCACAGGCACTGCTTCGACGTCTTCAAGCACTGCAGAATAAAAGCATACGATACAGGACAAACGGCAGCCGGATCCGGGAGAGGGGTCCGGCTGCTGTTTGTGTCTGAAAATATTTTGGAACAAAAAAAAGAAAATAATAGGGAATTTGTAGAATAAATTGACAATAGTAAGAAGTTTATTTAAAATGAAATTACAACCAGAGTGTATCTCACAAATTGCGGAAATAATTTTTCGGACACGCTCTAATGTTCAGGCGAAAACGATGTACCAGGAAAGAAGGTGGAGAAATGAAGAAGGCAGTAATTTCCGTACTTGTCGGTACAGCAGTACTGGCTTTCGTTGCGTGTGGAAAAAATGCTGCAACGGAAAACAGTTCCGATTCGGGTGTTTCAACGGTATCGGCATCCTCGCAGGTGGAAAATGGACAGAAAGCAACCCGTGTGAACCAGGGAACAAATTTGTCTCCGGGGTCACCGAAGAATATCCCGTCCGGTGGGGGGAACAGCTCGGGCAGGACACATCATTCGGAGACGCATCATTCGGAGACACATCATTCAGACGCGCATCATGATTGAGAATGTCGGGGTTTGCTGAACATCCGTGAACAGAAACAGACGAAGGGGTATCCAAAACGGATACCTCTTTTCTACTTGTCGGGAAAACAATACAATGCTATACTGAACATGAATTTGACGCGAAAAGCGCGGCAGGTTCAGAAAAAACAGCCGGGATTTGTCAGTATACGCGGACATGTGCTGCAGGGAACTCGGGCAGAATGGAGAAAAGAAAATGACAAGAGAAGAATTTGAACAGCTTGCCGGAGCAGGTGTCATTTTATTGGATGGCGCAACCGGATCAAATCTGACAAAAGCGGGAATGCCAAAAGGAGTCAGTACAGAACTTTGGGTTCTGGAGCATCCTGATATTCTGGCAAATTTACAGAAGGCTTACGTGGAGGCGGGAAGCCAGATTGTCTATGCGCCGACCTTTGGTGCAAACAGACTGAAATTAGCGGATTATGGAAGAGAAAACGAGGTGGAGGAGCTGAATGCACGCCTGGTGGATATCTCGAAAAAAGCGCTTGCCGGAACAGGTGCGCTGATTGCGGGAGATTTTTCTACGCCGGGAAAAATGCTACAGCCAAAAGGCGATCTCTCTTATGAAGAGCTGCTGGAATCCTACACAGAGCAGGTAACAGCGGTAGCAAATGCAGGCGTGGATCTTCTGATAGCGGAGACGATGCTGAGCGTAGACGAAACGTGTGTCTTTATGGATGCTGCACTTTCTGTCTGCGATCTGCCGATTATGTGTTCTCTGACGCTGGAAGCAGACGGTTCTGCCCTGTTCGGCGGAAACGCTGTGGAAGCAGTTGAGACACTGCAGGAAATGGGAGCATCCGCCGTAGGACTGAACTGCTCGGTCGGACCGGATCAGCTTGAGGCAGTCGTAAATTCCATGAAAAAAGTGGCAAGAGTACCGGTTATCGTAAAACCGAATGCCGGACTGCCGAAAATCACGCCGACCGGAGAGGCAATCTACAGCATGGATGCGCCGACGTTCGCAAAATATATGAACATTCTGGTAGACGCGGGTGCAGGCATTGTCGGCGGCTGCTGCGGAACGACACCGGAGTATATTCGTCTGGTGAAAGAAATGCTGGATGCGAGAAAGTAAATCAAAGATTACAATTCGCAGGAGACTGTGAGATGTAATGAATTCCCCTGTTGCGGACAAAATCTGTACGGGGGAATTTTTTTACGTTACCGGAAACTTCGTTGAATTTTCCGATAAAGTAAAAAGCCCTCCGGGCAGGATTCTTTCTTACAGAGAGCAAGACAAAACAGGTTTCAACGATCTGGTTTGATGGACAGTCTGGGTGGAGAAAAAAAGATAGGAAGTCTGGAAAAAAGACATGGAATTGTGGAGAAAAGTCTGGTAGAATACGTGTCGTGTGGAAAACTTTCCGTAAGAAAGGATGATGAAGGATGTATCAGAATTATATTTTTGATTTATATGGAACTCTGGTAGATATACATACGAATGAAAAGAAAGCGTATCTCTGGAAAAAAATGAGCCTGTTCTTCGGCATGAAAGGGGCCGCCTATGAGCCGAAAGAACTCCGGATGGCGTATGAGACAAAAATCAAAGAGCAGGAAGCTGCGCTTAAAATGGAATGCCGCGGCAGCCATGTACCGGAAATCGACATTGCGGATGTGTTCCGGCAGCTGTTTGAGGATCAAGCTGTTTCGGTAACGGAAAAAGAAATTGCAGATCTGGCGAAAATGTTCCGTGCGATTTCGATAGAAGAACTGAAACTGTTCCCCGGCGTGCCGGAAATGCTGCAGCGTTTAAAAGACGCAGGAAAGAAGGTTTTTCTGCTGTCCAACGCACAGGCGCTTTTCACCGCGCCGGAAATTTCCCTGCTCGGCCTTACGAAATACTTTGATGGAATCCTGCTCTCATCGGATGCCGGTGTGAAAAAACCGGATCCGGCGTTTTATGAGATGCTGCTGAAGCAGTATCACCTCGATCCGGCAGAATGCCTGATGACAGGAAATGACGATATCGCTGACTGCCACGGTGCAGCCTCTGCCGGAATTGCAAGCCGTTACGTGGCAACGCGCCAGTCACCGAAAATAAACGACCCGCTGCCGGAAAACTGTGAGAAGATCGCGGCGATTGCGGAGTTATTTTAACTGAAGAGCATTCAGCAGCACTCCTGAAAAAATAATGCGAAAAAAGGGGCTGTCGCACTACGTTCATTTTCTGATATGCTCCCTTCTAGGTAGACAAGTAAAATAATAAAACTTGTTTACTTGGAAAGGGGCTTATTTATTGGGTAGAAAAGCAAAGTTTTCTTTTGAAACTAAAATAGACATAGTTCTTAGATGCTTAAAAGGGCAAACTTCAGCTTATCATGAAGCTACATTATTAGGAATTAATTCTGCCCGTGTTAGGGAATGGATTTCACTTTATCAATCCTTAGGTGAAAGCGGTCTTATTACAACCTCAAAAAATGCCACTTACTCTGATGAAATCAAAACAAATGCCGTGTTAGATTATCTGAACGGCAAAGGATCTTATGCTAAAATCTGTAAAAAGTATGGGATTCGTTCTTCTGCTCAACTAAGGCGTTGGATTATGAAGTATAATAGTCATGAGAAGATCAAATCTTCCGGAACAGGAGGAACACGAATCATGACTAAGGGTAGAAAAACTACATTCGAAGAACGCGTGGAAATTGCTTCATATTGCATTTCTCATAATCATAACTATGTTGAAACGGCTGATAAATTTAAAGTTTCTTATCAACAGGCCAGAAATTATACAGTTAAATACGAAAAAGATGGAATTAATGGACTAAAGGATAATCGCGGCAAACGAAAATCAGAGGATTCTTTTAGCGAGCTTGAAAGACTTCGAGCTGAATTAAAGTTAGAAAAGGCCAATCGTAAAAGTGCTGAAATGGAGGCATCATTCCTAAAAAAACTCAACGAAATAGAGAGGAGGCGGGGCTAAGCCTGTTGAGACATGAACAAATCTATCAGGCAATCAAAGAAGAACATGAAACATATGGATATTCAATCAGTGCACTTTGCAGACTTGGAAATGTAAACAGAGCTGCTTATTATAAATGGCTTCATAGAGAGATTCCAACGAATGAGTTGGAAAACGAACGTATTGCACAGACAATTGAAAAGATACATACAGAATCTCCTGATAAAGGATATCGTAGGATAAGAGATGATCTGGAGCGCTATCATGATATAAAAGTGAATGATAAACGAGTTTTACGAATCTGCCGAAAAAGAGACATTAAATCCACAATAAAATATGCAAATAATGGCTGTACACGCCAGGCAGCCAATCCACAATTCATAGCGGAAAACATATTAAATCGAGAATTCTATGCCGATACACCTAACCAAAAATGGCTTACTGATGTGACAGAATTCAAATATTACACAGGTAAGGAAAAACATAAGTTATATCTTAGTGCAATATTAGACTTGTATGATCGGCGGATTGTTTCTTACGTAATTCGCGATAATAATAATAATGCCTTAGTTTTTGATACATTTGACAAAGCTATTGCTGATAATCCTGACGCACATCCTCTGTGTCATAGTGATCGAGGGTTTCAATATACCAATCGAGCATTCCGCACCAAACTGGAAGAGGCAGGAATGACTCAGAGCATGTCCAGAGTGGCAAAATGTATCGATAATGGTCCTATGGAAGGATTTTGGGGAATCATAAAAAGAGAACGTTATTACGGCAAAAAATTTACAAGTCGAACAGCACTTATAAGCATGATAGAAAACTACATTGATTATTATAACAATAAAAGATTGCAACGAAATTTAGGAGTATTAACTCCAATAGAAAAATACAAACAATATATGTTGGTAGCATAAAAAAACTGCCACCAGATTCAAAACTGTGGCAGAAATAACTTTTTATTTTTTTTAATTGTCTACTTGACGGGAAGCAGTTCATTTTTCAGATTGTATAGACTGTTTTTTTCTTTTCTATTCTGTTCGAAGTGCGGTCACCGGATCGCTCTTGGCAGCCTTCCTGGAAGGAATCAATCCACCAAGTAATGTAAGTACGACACTTAAGAGAATCAAAACAATCGCCGGTGCAGCCGGAAGGATTGCGCTGACTTGATTATTGCCTGCAAGCGCATGGATCAGCATATTTCCCGGAATCAATATCAGAAGTGTCAGTCCGATACCGATGAGTCCGGCGCAAAGTCCAATAATAAATGTCTCCGCATTAAATACCTGCGAGATATTTCCTTTGGATGCTCCGATAGCTCTTAAAATACCAATCTCTTTCTTTCGCTCCAGTACACTAATATAGGTAATAACTCCAATCATAATCGATGATACGATCAGGGAAATTGCCACAAATGCAATTAATACATAACTGATCGTATTGATAATAGTGGTCACGGATGACATCATTGTTCCTACTATATCTGTATAAGAAATCACCTGTTCTTCTTTTCCCTCGTCTTCCATTTGCTGATTATAATGATCCAGAACCTCTACCACTTTTTCTTTGTTATCAAAGTCTTTTGGATAAATGGAAATGGAACTCGGATGACTGAAATCTGCATATCCGAGCTGCTGCAGATTATTATCATAGGAAGCGCTCTGTGTTCCAGACATGGACATCATAAGTTCCGTCAGATCATCTTCCGTCATATTGAACTGGAATGCATTTGCAAATGCATCGGCATTAAAGTTCATAGAGCCTCCCAGTGCTTTTTGCAGATTCTCTCCAATCTGGCTCATGGCAGATGTCATCACCTTTTCAAGTCCACCGGCAAGCTGCGTGGTCACCTGACTCATAGCGGATGTCATCTGTGTACTGATTGCCTGAGAAATGGCACCGGTATATGCACTCATGGCCTGACCCATGTAGCTACTCATGGCCGTGCTGATCTGCTTTTGGAGACTATCCATATTGATTGCTTCTGAAAGTCCCTGATTCAGGCGCCTCTTTCCATCATCCGTCTTTATATAATTCACAAAATTCTCTGCCATCTTTGTCGGATCTGCATAATTCTTTTCTTTTGCATATGCAGTATAACCCTCTGCCAGTTCCTTTGCCATAGCTTGCAATGTTTCACTGGAAATGTTGAAATCTATATCTCCAAATATTTCATTGGCCCATTTATTTACAATTGCATTGGCACGCCCGGTCTGTAGATACTGCTGGAAGTACGTTCCAAATTCCTCTGCGCCCGGATTAGCGTTCTGCTCTACAAGCCAGCTTTGAAAATCACTCATCACGCTGGTCAACAGTTCCTTAATCTGCTCTGGTGTAATCGTAACTTCCCCGTTATTTTTCAGAATGTCTTTCAAATATTTCTGAATAATGCCCTTTGCCTGATCGGAAGTCAGATATTCTGCAATCTGATTTCCAAGATTGGAATAATCCGCTTCCGGATGGCTCTTTACATATTCCTGATAACCTTCCGAAAGGCCGGATAACATTTTCTGCATGCCATCCGCATTGACCTGTACATCCAGATTCGTAAGAATATCCCCCAGATTCATCTGTGGCATATTGCCCATGTTGATTTCTACCTGATCCAGATTCACCATACCGGACAAATCCATAGAATTTCCGTCCATCTGAAATGCCTTGGAAAGATCAAGTCCCGACAGATCCATGGAACTTCCAAGATTGTTCATGGCACTGCTGTCAAAACCAAATGCGTTTTTCAAAGCATCCTCATCTATACTGAACAGAGAATTCATGTCAAATCCATTGTTACCATCCGTATTGCCAAATTCTTCCCCGGTAAATACATTTACATTCGGATTCGCAAGCTGCTGTTTTACAATCTCGCTGCCTTTTGCCTGTTCTGCCACATGATTTACAAGGTCTGCGGTATAGTTAATTCCCGGTGTCAGTGATGAAGCCTTCGCATCTTCAGCTGACTGTACGATTCCCACAATTTTTACATTCTCACCGTCTTCGACCAGTTTTTTCATGTAATCCGCATTGTCAGTTTTGTCTTTCCACACCTGATATTGATCGTCATATTCATAACAATCTGAAGCATTTACCAGTTTAAATGTCTTTCCCAAAATATCATCATAAGTATAAGTTCCAATATTTTCAGGCGTTTTTATCGTCTCTTCGTTGATGAACTGCTTAATCATATCATCGAGTTCAACCTGGTCTCTGAGTCCCAATGTATATAATAAGAAGTCGCTCATAGAACCATCCGGCGTCAGTACAAGAACGCATTCATTATATTTTTTCGGCCATCTTCCGGCTTTTACATCATACTGCCCTTCATAGAGATCCGTATCTTCCGGCATCTCAAAGAACACATTGGTACTCATCATGGAGGACATCAGACTATTCGAACCTGCAGATGCACCAAGTCCCAATGAGGAAAATGACTGATCCGGATTGACCTGACGAACATTGTCACCGTCCTGCCGGAATAACTGCGGCATCACATTGTAAGAATATTCTATCGCTTTTGTATAGTCATGAATCTTAGATTCACCACTGTCCAGATATTTTTTTAAAGCACCAAGGTCATTGGAATTCATCTTTGAAAACATATTGGTGACCACCTGCATGACCTTTACCTTGTCTTTATCTTTTCCACTTTTCTTATCATCACTGCTTCCGGAATCCCCATTCATACCCACCATCATGGAAGTAAGATCAAATCCGGTACTTTGTATCTGCAGTGGATATTCAGACAATGTCTCCTCCTCAATGGACCGGATATAAGCGTTGACGCCATTTGAAAGAGCCAAAATCAGTGCAATTCCGATAATTCCAATAGATCCTGCAAAAGAAGTCAGAAGGGTTCTTGCTTTCTTTGTCCTTAAGTTATTAAAACTCAGTGACAGTGCCGTCAGAAGAGACATGGAAGATTTCCCCATATTCTTATGCTCCGGCGGTGCCAGATTTTCCTCTTCCACAATATATTCATCGGTATCCGAACGGATCTTTCCATCTTTCAGATTGACGATCCTGGTCGCATACTGCTCTGCAAGTTCCGGGTTATGTGTGACCATAACGACCAGACGGTCTTTCGCTACCTCTCTAAGAAGATCCATGACCTGAACACTGGTGTCACTGTCCAGTGCCCCGGTCGGCTCATCTGCAAGCAGGATCTCCGGATCATTGACCAGCGCTCTTGCAATTGCGACTCTCTGCATCTGGCCTCCCGACATCTGGTTCGGCTTCTTATGAAGCTGCTGCCCAAGACCCACCTTCTCCAGTGCATCCACTGCACGCTTTCTTCGCTCTTCCTTCCCGACCCCCGAAATCGTCAGTGCCAGCTCAACATTTGCAAGCACCGTCTGATGCGGGATCAGATTGTAGCTTTGGAATACAAAACCAATCGTATGATTACGGTACGAATCCCAGTCTCTGTCCTTATATTTTTTCGTGGAAATGCCATTGATGATAAGATCTCCGCTGTCGTAGCGGTCCAGTCCTCCGATAATATTCAGAAGTGTGGTTTTGCCGGAACCACTGGGACCTAAGATTGCTACGAATTCATTATCTCTCAGATTCAGACTCACATCGTCCAGAGCCTTCTGTACCAGACTTCCAGTCCGGTACTCTTTTTTGATGTGTTGTATTTGAAGCATTCAAATTCTCCTATAGTTATATTTTGACTGTAATTTTTAGTTCATCTAATTATAGCGTAAATTTGTATACTTTTTCACACTGAGAAATGTTTTTAATAAAAGTTTTAGATATGAATATATTACATCTGATGTCTTACAATGCGGTAATCATCCCCATTTCGATAATATGGACACTGGTAATGCTGGTCAGAAATCAAACGCATATATTCATCCTCATCCATATTCACATCACACATGTAACTCTCATATTCCTCATCATATGTATAATATGTGCAAGTCTCACAACTTCCTTTTTGCGTATTCTTTGCCATCTTTTTATATTCCTCTCCCTTATTCTTTTAATTCATCATACCACTGCTTCGTCTCATTTGCATCTTTACTGTTAATAAATACGGTATATTCTTTCGTCTTAATCTGAATGACAGGTGTGTACTTAAGCCAGACATACATCCGGCACTCTCCCAACTTCTTTCCTTCAAATTTACCTAATAGTTGTTTTCCATCATCGGAGCCATTCGTTCGATTGTATTGATCCTTTGGCATTCCATCCTCCAAAAGAGCAACACTTTGCATATCATCTGTTTCAAAAAATGTGTTCGTATACCCCGATGTAATGCGAATCTCCTCATCTTCTCTCACCATTCTGATCGGCGTGAAATACATCCGCAGAAAAATCACACACATCCAGATCAGGAGGACCAGCACTCCGGCACAAATACCACCAACAAGATATCTTCCTGCCGGCCGTCCCAGATTTGTTGTATAATTCATACTATTGAAACGATCCTGGACAAATAATCTTGCGTCCTCCGGGTTCGCATACCATCCATTTCTCCAATAATAATCATCATCCATGTATAATGGTGTCTCATCTTCCTTTTGCAGTATATTTTTTTGTTTCTTAATCCACATTAACATTGCTATAGCAACGATTACAGATAGGCTGATTATTCCTATGTAAATCCAAATATCTATATTATAAATCCATCTGTTCTTTGTTATTCTCCGTACAAGATATAGCCATGCAATCGTATTACAAATATTTGCTCCCAGAAAACATATACTCCAGCTTCTCTTTTCAATATAGTTAATCCTGTAATTTAAATCTGAATTTTCACTATATACCCGGTTCGGTATTCTTTTGAAAATCCACGCGATCCACAAAAATACAATTCCAACAGCCGCGGATGTGATAAACAAAATCCATCCTTGTGAATTTGGTGAAAATGTTCCGAGATAATCCCGAAAATCAACTGAAACAAACGGTATCACTAATATTGCCAAAGGAATGATGTGATACCATAGTGGTAATGCCATCCTTCCACTTTTCATAATTGTCCTTGTGTCTACCACGCGCATGGTTGTACTTGCATCTTCTGTAAATCCCCATCCATTTTGAATCTTCAAATCATACAGCTTTCTGTGATTCAAATACAAAACTCCCAGAGCACCTGCAAGATAAGCAACGAACCAGATACACCATGCAATCATAAATATAGAGGAATACCAAAAGCACAATCCACAGATTGCCACCCCCAATACTGTCACCCCTGCATAAATCCTCTTCACCTGTTTTCTATATCCTTCCAGGAACTCCACCAGTTCTGGTTCTTCCTGAACTTCCCTTCGTATATGAACTCCAAGAATCATCCCGTCACTATAGACAGGCTTTCCGCCATATACCATATACGTAATGCCACATATAAATAAATCTGTCAGCAAAAATATAATTGCCAAAATCATAAGTAAACAACCTCCATTCTCTGGAAAGCTTTACGGCATAACTCCATAAAGTCTTCCTGTTCCATACCTCGAATGGATGCTTCTGCACTCAGAAGTTCCAATTCATCTGCAAGCTTTTCCTGGAATTCTCCACCCAATTTATTCTCATCAGACTGTGGGTTACATACAATCGTTCCCTTTCTCCTGTCTGTCACAATAAACCCTTCTGATTTTAGTAGCTGATACGCTTTACTGACAGTCATTGTATTCACTCCTAGCTCGGCTGCCATCTGTCGGACCGTCGGCAATGACTCACCAATCTCAAATTCACCTTTTCCGATGCCCTTTACAATCTCATTTCGTAATTGCAGATAAATCGGAGTCTCTGATTTCATATTTATCTTAATAATCATGGAATCATTCCTCCTTCATTTGTATTATACCATATAATACAAATAAGGCAATAGTTTTGTATTGTTTTCATTAATACAAAAAAGACGCATTCTTTCGAACACATCTTTTCCATGTTTTTCATATATTACTCTGTAATTTTTACAATCCATCCCATCGTCTCTGGACATTCTCATCTCCAGTTATATTTACCCAGTCTTTCCACTTTACTCTGCCATGACATTCTACTCCGTCAAACCAGGTCAGGATCTCCTCCATACTGACCGGTGTGTAATTGTTCGCATCAACTCCGACGTCATAACGATACACTCCCTGCATACGATTCATCTCATTATAAAGACTTCCCTGACTGTGGATATGTCCGTGCAAATGAATCGATTCATGTGACATAGACTGCCAGTCCATCATCGGGAAATGTGACAACACAAACTTCCTGCCATTCTCTTTCAGAACCTTGATCGGCGGTTCCACAATAAAGGTTCCCTGTACCGGTTTATGGTTCCAGTCTTTATCATGATTTCCAGGTACAAGATGCACCTTTTCACAAATAATCTTCTTCCGTAATGCCGCAGCCTCAAGTGCCGGGATTCTAAACGAATAATCCCCTAAAATATATAATTCATCTTTCTTCTTTACCTTTGCATTGATATTTGCAATAATTCCTTCATTCATTTCATCAATCTGCTGCCATGGCCTGATTGTAAAATCTAATGCTTTTTCATGCCCCAAGTGCATGTCTGATGTAAACCAAATCATTTCTTTTACTACTTTTTTCTTTCTATTATCTCTATTTCATTTCCAGTTTTATATTGTTCTAGTTTTGTATTGTAATGATTACGCCGCACACCTTTCCTGCAATACAAGAATTTCATCCATCCGCACATCTAACACCGCCGATAAGATCACCAGGTTGTCAATCGTTGGTAATGCCGTTCCATGCTGCCACTTGTATATTGCCTGTGGTGTCTCAAAGCCAAATGCTTCCTGCAGTTCTCTGACCGACATCTGCTTTTGCTTTCTGAATATTATAATGTTCTCTCCTTTAGCAATTAGATTTAACCCTTCATTCTTACCATACTATACCATATATGATTTACAATGTCATTATACCAGAAGTATAAAATCAGTTTACCTGAAATCCACTCATTTTCGAAAGACTTCTCTACTCTTCCTCACATATCTCATCATAGTCTTCAAACATAATCCGGATGCCATTCTCTTCACTTTCCACATGATAATGTCCTGCATACCATTCTGAAAATTCCAGATTATCATAGATCTCCTGCAGCCACTTTTCCGTCGATTTATCCACCATCTCTTGATTTAATCCCGGAATAAATGCCCATGTTGGCTCTGCCTCAATCGGAACAGTATGTGAAAGAATAATATCAATGGACCATCCAGCTTTCTCAAGCTGCTGTTCCACATAATTCTTCGTCCATTCGTCCGGCTGTTCTGTGTCAAACCACGGCATCTTATGATTCAGCCGATAATATTTGTCAACACTATATGCTCCACCGATTGCCATAACTTTCTTCCCATGAAAATCATAGATTTCCCCATCTTTCGCAAATAAAATATTCGGATACTGTTCTTCTCTATAGACAAGCCCATTATTCCACATAACTTCATCATAATCTGCTGCCTCCCACGGTCTTGCCTCATGATTTCCATGTACACAAAATAATGTAATATCCAAATCTGTCAGATCATTTTTTAACTGACGGTCTGCGTTATTCAGCCAGTAATTAATGCCTGCATCACCCAAAATGATCATAACATCTTCCTTCGTTGTATCATTTTCTCTGCAAAATTCCTCGATTCTGCTAAAATCCCCATGGGTATCACCTGTGATATAAAAATGCATAAGCTACCTCCAACTCTTCCTGGATAATTCATTCAGACTTTGTAACTTTGACTCCTCAAAATGCTTGTATAACATTACTTCGGAAGGATTTCGATAATCCGGTCCTTCGATATCATAAGACACTTCTCTTGCCTGTCCAAAGGTTCCAAGAGTATCCACCACTCTTATCCTTCCATAACACTCATGCTTCACATTACCTTCCTCGACATAAAAAAGCACCATTTCTCCATTTTTATATTTCGGTCGTCCAATTCTCTGAAGAAAACTTTTCTTTCCAAGTTCCTGAATTTCTTCAAACAACATCGTTGCATTCCCGAATTCACGATTTTCATGATAATGGCCAAAATACCATCTCTTATAAGTTAATTTAGATGCTATATCACTCAGCCACATTTCTGTTGATTTGTCTACAGATGATTGATTCACATAATTCAAAAA
>ERZ838399.1196-NODE-1196-length-25859-cov-4.835878_pt1 | contig 25859 bp, 23 predicted proteins | sample MGYA00519683_ERZ838399 | MGnify/ENA primary metagenome ERZ838399 (study PRJEB31850, sample SAMEA3708833) | human gut metagenome | biome: human gut; feature: human-associated habitat; material: faeces | place: China | collected 2014 ...
CCACGTTTTCTTACGGCACTTTCGGTTCCAAAAGTGCCTACCTGTGAACAGTAACAAAGGAATTGCATCAGAGCGTAAAAAAATCTTGCGAAAGACGCGCTACTTAGGTATGATGTATATATGTGCGCACTCGCGCGAAGAGGAATCATGTCGCAAGCGACCGCGCTCGGCGCGAGAATGTGCCAGAGCACATGCTTTGTTCTATGGCAGGAGGGGAGACGGATGTTTTTTATCGGTGGCATCAGTTCCGGCGTGAAGCCGCTGGAGTACCTGAAAACAGTGATCTGCGGGCGCTGCGGCGCTTATGGGCGGTATCAGGTGTACATGACCTATATGTATTTTAGTTTCTTTTTTATCCCGATTTTTAAATGGAACCGGCGCTTTTTCGTAGAAATGTCGTGCTGCGGTGCGGTCTATGAGCTGGATCCGGAGGTAGGAAAGAGGCTGCTTCGGGGCGAGGAGGTCGAGATCACGGAAAGCGATCTGACACTTCGGCAGGATGGAAATGGAAATCCGTGGACGGGAAGTGATGCATCACACCGTCATAAGGTCTGTCCGTCCTGTGGATTTGAGACGGATGAGGATTTTTCGTACTGTCCAAAGTGCGGCAAACCGCTGTAAGGCGGGGAAATACAGACGGATACCGCTAAAAGAGTGATGGCGGCTGTGGAAGCACGGGACGGTTACAAAAATTTGATACAGCGCAGATTTTGGCGCAAAAAAGAAAGAGAGGCAGACAATATGTTAGAAGCTGGTATCAAGGGAAGACAGGAAGTTATGGTTACGGATGAAAATTCCGCAGCAGCAGTGGGAAGCGGTCTGTTACCGGTGTTTGCAACTCCGGCGATGGTTGCACTGATGGAGAAAACCGCGTGGATGAGCGTGGCTCCGTACTTAAACGACGGTGAGGGAACCGTTGGTACAAAGCTGGAAATTGCCCATAATGCAGCGACCCCGGTCGGCATGCAGGTTTGGTGTGAGAGTGAGCTGGTAGAAGTAGACGGCAGACGTCTCGTATTTAAGGTAGAGGCATTTGACGCGAAAGGTTCCATCGGCGGCGGCACACATGAGCGTTTCATCATCAAAAATGAGAAATTCTTAGCAAAAGCACAGAGCAAGAAAGAAAACTAAAGGTTGCGAAGAGAGCACAGCCGGCTGAAAGCGCTGCGAGTATCGTATGCGGGATACTTTTGGCTGGCTGTTGTTTCGTGTAATAGGAAATTCCTTGAAATTTCTTATTACACAAAAAGGCACTAACGTGCCAATGATGCGCACTCGCGCGAAGCAGAAACATGTCGCAAGCGACCGCGCTCGGCGCGAGAATGTGCCAAGGCACATTCTTTTTCATTATAGAAGGGAATTAATTCGTTTGAAAATCACATATATTCATCACAGCTCGTTTTCAGTTGAGCTTGAAAATGCCGTGATTCTGTTTGATTATTTTAAGGGAACTCTCCCGGAGTTCCCGGCAGGGAAGCCCCTCTTTATCTTTGCGAGCCATTTCCATGCCGATCATTATGCTCCGGTAATCTTTCAGCTGGGAGAGAAACGGGAAAATGTTTTTTATATTCTCTCAAAAGAGATTGGGAAAAAGATACCAGAGGAATATCGTAAACGATATAAAGACAGGATACGGCTGGTAAAGGCAGGAGAAAGATTTTGCCTGAATATTTCTGAAGAAAGCCTTATCGTCGAGACGTTCCATTCCACCGACGAAGGCGTCGCCTTCTGGCTCTCCTGCGAAGGAAAGGAGATTTATCACGCCGGTGACTTAAATAACTGGTGGTGGGAAGGCGAAGATATGGCATGGAACCGGAATATGGCGGCTTCTTATAAACAGGAGATGAAAAAGCTTTCCGGGCGCACGGCGGATCTGGCATTTATCCCGGTCGATCCGAGGCAGGAGCAGTGGTTTTATCTGGGCGCTGCCGGTTTTATGGAGCAGGCGGACGCAAAATGGATTTTCCCGATGCATTTCTGGGAAGATTATACGATTATACCAAAATTAATCGAACATCCATCCAGTGAAGGCTGGCGGGATCGGATTGTAGAGATTCACAAGGAAGGAGAGGAGTTTATTCGATGAAATTTACATTTGCACACAACAATTTCAATGTCATCGATCTGGACAAGTCACTGAAATTTTATGAGGAAGCACTGGGACTTAAGGAGGTACGCCGCAAGGAGGCGGCAGACGGAAGCTTTATCCTCGTCTATCTGGGCGACGCCACGACCGGCTACCAGCTGGAGCTGACCTGGCTGCGCGACTGGGAGAAGGACTCCTACAACCTGGGCGACAATGAGTTCCATCTGGCATTTGAGACGGAAGACATGGAGGCGGCACATGCCAAACATAAGGAAATGGGATGCATCTGTTTTGAAAATCCGGCGATGGGTATTTATTTCATTAACGATCCGGATGGATACTGGCTGGAGATCGTGCCGGCGAAGAGGAGTTAAGGGCTGAGTTTGTCTGAAAAAATGTTTTGATGTAACTGTTCAGTAGGTCTGCGCGTGACTGTGAAGGTACTGAACAGTTACGTTTTAACATATGAGTTAAAAAGGGGTTAGAATGGTAAAAATAATTAAAAACGGAAGAGTCATCGATCCGGAGAGCAGATTCGACGGAAGGGCAGATTTGTGGATTGAAAATGGAAAAATCCAGAAAATCGTGAAAAAAGATACAAAAGCAGAATCAGATGGGGCATCTGACGCACCGTCCATCCCGGCAGATGCCGAGGTGCTGGACGCAGAAGGGCTGATCGTTGCGCCGGGACTGGTGGACGTCCACGTGCATTTCCGCGATCCGGGTCTGACCTACAAGGAGGACATCGAGACGGGCGCGGCGGCTGCGAAGGCGGGCGGCTTTACGACGGTGGTCTGTATGGCAAACACGAAACCGGTTGCCGATACGCCGGAGATTGTCCGGTATATTCTGGAAAAGGGCGCGAAAACGGGAATCCATGTGGAAACCTGCGCGGCAGTCTCGAAGGGATTTCAGGGAAAAGAACTGACCGATATGGACGCCCTCAAAGAGGCGGGGGCGATCGGATTTACGGATGACGGAATCCCGCTGATGAGCGAAAAATTGGTCAAAGAGGCGATGGAGACGGCGAAACGCCTCAATGTGCCGCTCAGCTTCCATGAGGAGAATCCGGCGTTTATTTTCAACAACGGCATCAACCGCGGTCCGGTGTCCGAGCAGCTGGGAATCGGTGGTTCCCCGGCGCTGGCGGAGGATTCGATGGTGGCGCGCGACTGCATGATCGCGCTTCACACGGGCGCAGATGTGGATATCCAGCACATCAGTTCCCGTAATGCGGTGCAGATGGTCGGGCTGGCGAAAAAGCTGGGCGCGCATGTCTGGGCGGAGGTGACACCGCATCATTTTACACTGGACGAGACGGCGGTTCTGGAGTACGGAACACTGGCGAAAATGAATCCGCCGCTGCGGAGTGCTGCGGATCGCGAGGCGTTGATTGAAGCAATCAAGGACGGCACGATTGATATGATTGCGACGGATCATGCACCGCACAGCGCCGAGGAGAAGGAAAAACCGCTGACCGAGGCACCGAGCGGCATCATCGGGCTGGAAACCTCCCTGCCATTGGCGGTTACCAGGCTGGTAAAAGCTGGTCACATTGATTATCTGACTCTGTTTGAGAAAATGTGCCTGAATCCGGCGAAGCTGTACCGGATGAAGGAGGCGGGACGCATCCGCGAGGGCGGCGCGGCGGATCTGGTTCTTTTTGACGACCAGACACCATATACCGTAGAAAAATTCCATTCCAAGGCGTCTAACTCCCCGTTTGTGGGAGTGAAGCTCTATGGAAAGGTTCACTATACCATCTGCAGCGGTGAGACAGTATATCGGGCAGAATAGGAGGAAACGAAGCGATGAAGACAATGTTAAAACGCGGCGCAGGCGTACTGATGCCGATTTTCAGCCTGCCGTCGCCGTATGGAATCGGTACGTTCGGACGGGCGGCGTATGAGTTTATTGATCAGTTAAAACGCGGACGCCAGACGTACTGGCAGGTGCTTCCGATGGGACCGACCTGCTACGGGGACAGCCCGTACCAGTCCTACTCTGCATTTGCGGGAAATCCGTATTTTATTGATCTGGATACGCTGAAAGACGAGAAACTTCTGACCCAGGATGAGATAGACGCCTGCTGGTGGTGCGACAAGCAGGATCAGGTCAACTATGACGCTCTGTATTATTACCGTTTTCCGCTTCTGCGCAAGGCGTATGAGCGGAGCAGCCATAAGGAAAGTGAGGAATATCAGGCATTTCTGGAAGAAAATGAAGAATGGCTGGACGACTATGCGCTCTATATGGCAGTCAAGGGTAAATATGAAGGAAAAGGCTGGATGGACTGGGACGAGGACATTCGGTTCCGCCGTCCAGAGGCGCTTTCGGCATGCCGCGAAGAGCTGGCAGAAGAAATAAATTACTGGAAGTTCTTACAGTTTAAGTTTTTTGAACAGTGGAAAAAATTAAAACAGTATGCAAAAGAAAAAGAACTTCAGATCGTCGGTGATATTCCGATTTACGTGGCGCTCGACAGCGCGGATGTCTGGAGCCACCCGGAGCTGTTCCAGCTCGACGAGGAAAATCTGACGCCGCTCAAGGTATCGGGTGTGCCGCCGGATGCATTTTCAGAGGATGGACAGCTCTGGGGCAACCCGCTTTACGACTGGGAGAAAATGAAACAAACCGATTTCGCCTGGTGGCGAAGCCGGATGAAAGCGTCCGCGAAGCTCTACGATGCGGTGCGGATCGACCATTTCATCGGCGTGGTGCAGTATTATGCAATCCCGTATGGCGCTGTGACTGCGAAAGACGGCGAGTGGGAGAAAGGTCCGGGCAAAAAGCTGACCGACGCACTTGACGAGGCGGCAGGCGAGACGAAGATCATCGCGGAGGATCTTGGTGTCTTCTGTCAGGAGGTCAAGGATCTGCTGGCAGAGACGGGCTATCCGGGCATGAAGATCATTGAGTTTGCGTTCAGTGGCGATCGTTTCAACGAGCATCTGCCGCACTGCTATGACCCGAACTCCGTAGTCTACGGTGGAACGCACGACAATGAGACGCTGGCGGGGTATTTCAAACCGGAAAAACGTCAGTGGTGGGAGCTTCAGTACATTGCCGATTACCTCGGTGCAGCACACCAGAGTGAGGTGGTAGACCGCGTGTTCCGCGCGGCATACGGTTCGGTGGCGAGCGTTGCCATTTTCCAGATGCAGGATGTGTTGAAGCTCGATAACTGGGCGCGCATGAATACACCGGGAACCCTGGGGGAAAACTGGCGCTGGCGTCTGGTTCCGGGGCAGTTTACGGATGAGCGGGCAGATTATTTGTCCTGGCTGGTGGATACGTTCGGAAGATTTTAGTTTCACGCGGATGGGAATAAAAACCCGTAAAATGCTTGCAAATTCGGGAAAAACCTGTAAAATATACATGGATTGCACCCGCCCGGGGCAAAGATGCACCTGGGGAGTATGAACGATTTGAACAGTATGAAAGGAAATTGCCATGATTAGTACAAGCAATGTAACACTGCGAGTAGGAAAGAAGGCGTTATTTGAGGACGTAAGCATTAAATTTATTGAGGGAAACTGCTACGGACTCATCGGTGCCAACGGTGCCGGAAAGTCTACCTTTTTACGAATCCTGTCCGGACAGCTGGAACCGACCAATGGTGAGGTTATCATCACACCGGGACAGAGACTTTCATTCTTACAGCAGGATCACTTTAAATATGACGCATATCCGGTACTTGATACCGTTATTATGGGAAATGCGAGACTCTACGAGATCATGAAAGAGAAGGAAGCTATCTACATGAAGGAAGACTTCTCCGAGGAGGACGGCGTCAAGGCTGCCGAGCTGGAGGGCGAGTTCGCCACGATGAACGGCTGGGAGGCAGAGTCCGACGCGGCGAACCTTTTAAATGGTCTGGGAATCGAGACGGATCTCCACTACAAACAGATGGCAGATCTGACCGGTGCCCAGAAGGTCAAAGTTCTTCTGGCACAGGCACTGTTCGGAAACCCGGACATCCTGCTTCTCGACGAGCCGACAAACCACTTGGATCTCGATGCGATCGCATGGCTCGAGGAGTTCTTGATCAACTTTGAGAATACGGTTATCGTGGTATCCCATGACCGTTACTTCTTAAATAAAGTCTGCACCCAGATCGCAGATATCGACTATGGCAAGATTCAGCTCTATGCCGGAAACTACGATTTCTGGTACGAGTCCAGCCAGCTGATGATCAAGCAGATGAAGGAAGCCAACAAGAAGAAGGAAGAGAAGATCAAGGAGCTGCAGGAGTTCATCCAGCGATTTTCTGCCAATGCTTCCAAGTCTAAGCAGGCAACCTCCAGAAAACGTGCTCTGGAGAAGATTGAGTTAGATGAGATCAAACCGTCCAGCCGTAAGTACCCGTATATCGACTTCCGTCCGGAACGTGAGATCGGTAATGAGGTATTAAGCGTAGAGAACCTGTCTAAGACTATCGATGGTGTGAAGGTTCTTGATAATATTTCCTTCATTCTCGGACGCGAGGACAAGGTAGCATTTGTAGGACCGAACGAGCAGGCAAAGACCGTTCTCTTCAAGATTCTTTCCGGCGAGATGGAGCCGGATGAGGGATCCTATAAATGGGGTCTGACCACCAGTCAGGCATATTTTCCGAAGGACAATTCGAAAGAGTTCGATAACGACGACACGATCGTAGACTGGCTGACCCAGTACTCTCCGGTTAAGGATGTGACCTATGTCCGCGGATTCTTAGGACGTATGCTGTTTGCCGGTGAGGACGGCGTGAAGAAGGTCCGCGTTCTTTCTGGTGGTGAGAAGGTGCGCTGCATGCTTTCTAAGATGATGATCTCCGGTTCCAATGTCCTGATTCTGGACGAGCCGACCGACCATCTGGATATGGAGTCCATTACCGCTCTGAACAACGGTATGATCAAGTTCCCGGGCGTGCTGTTATTCTCCTCCCGTGACCACCAGATCGTTGAGACGACCGCAAACCGTATCATGGAAATCGTAAACGGCAAGCTGATCGATAAGATTACTACTTACGATGAGTATCTGGCAAACGATGAGATGGCGAGAAAACGTCAGGTATTTACTGTTACGGATAGTGAGGAAGAGGACGACTAAGAGCTGGAATCAAAGTGATTTAGGATAATAAGCGAGAATCCTCGGTTATTCAATTGCCGAGATGAAAGCACAAAAGTCTGAAAGATAAAAGACAGCCCCAGACGCTGCATGTGAGCGATGCCTGGAGCTGTCTTTTGCACATCTATGGTGTCAATGTCCCGTTTTTGGCGTGATCAATCCTTCTTATGGCGTGATTCCAGATAAACCAGGTAATTGATGTATTCGATCAACTGCTTTTTCGTGGAAGTCTGGAATGATGAGATACGCCCATTGACCTCTCCATAGGTGACATTTTTAAGAAATGGTTTCGCCATTTCGGGCGGATTCTTCGGGTAGGAGGTTCGACCGAGAATATAATCGGCGCTGACCTGGTAATAATCCGCCAGTTTTATCAGATGCCGAAGAGGCAGATCCGTCCGGTTTGTTTCATAGCGGGAATAGATTTGCTGAGTTGTACCCAGCAGACTGGAAATTTCCGCCTGCGTTTTTCCTTTGTCCTCCCGTAAATCACGGAGCCGGTCACCAGCAGCAATCATTTAAAGCACCTCCCGCATACATCAAATATTTGTGAAAACAATCTATCATACAAGTATGCGCAGAACTAAAAGATACAATTAACTGGTGTAGAAACAGTAAAAAATACATTTATAAAAATGTAAACAAAAAAGAATATCCGCTCTATGGAATAAAACGGCAGCCGGGTTTTTGTTTTACTGTTTACAGTCTGCCCGAATTGGTTTAAAATAAAAGGAAATAGGCAATTCTGCTTTGAATGAAAACGGGCAGGATTGCGGATAAGAAACAGAAAGCGAGGACAATTTTCATGAGTCAGAAGCCAGTTCTGGTGATCATGGCGGCTGGTATGGGCAGCCGGTACGGCGGCTTGAAGCAGATTGATCCGGTCGATCGGGAAGGAGATCTGATCATCGATTTTTCGATCTTCGACGCAGTCGAGGCTGGATTCGAAAAGGTCGTATTTATTATCAAGAAATCGATTGAGAAAGAGTTTAAGGAACATATCGGAAACCGCATGGAAAAGCACGTGCAGGTGGAGTATGTGTATCAGGAAAATGACCGTCTTCCGGATGGGTTTGAGGTTCCAGAGGGACGCGTCAAACCGTGGGGAACCGGTCATGCGATTCTCTGCTGCAGCGAGGTGATCGACGGACCGTTTGCGGTGATCAACGCGGATGATTACTATGGAAAATCGGCATTCAAGGCGATCTATGATCGTCTGGCATCCTGCGGTGATGATGACAAATATCAGTATGCGATGGTTGCCTATCATCTCTACAACACATTGACGGAAAATGGGCATGTGGCGCGCGGCGTCTGTACGGTGGATGCGGATGGACATCTGGCAGATATCCACGAGAGAACGCGCATCGAGAAGCACGGCGATCAGGCGGAATATACCGAGGATGACGGCGCAACCTGGGAGCAGCTGGGGGAGGATACGCTTGTATCGATGAACCTCTGGGGCTTTACTTCCAGCATCTTAAAGGAGTTAAAGGCGCGTTTTGTTCCATTTTTGGAGAAAAATCTGTCGGTAAATCCACTCAAATGTGAGTATTTCCTCCCGTTTGTGGTGGATGAACTTCTGAAAGAGGGGAAAGCCGAGGTGACCGTATTAAAGAGCGTGGACCGCTGGTACGGCGTGACCTACAAGGAAGATAAGAAGATGGTGACAGACGCGATCCAGGGGATGAAGGACGGCGGTCTGTATCCGAAAAAACTTTGGGAAGAGTAAGAATGAAGAGATAGGTATTAGGAAGGAAAAATGGGTATGAGCAAGTTGATGAAAAGCCTGCCGTTTCGGCTGGTGCTGGGTGTAGCGATCGGTATTATTGCCGGTCTTATAGCAAATGAAAGTTTTATGAATCTCGTTGTGACGTTGAATTATATTTTTGGGCAGATTATTTCGTTCTGTGTACCGCTGATCGTCATCGGCTTTATTGCCCCGTCGATCACGAAGCTTGGAAAGAATGCCTCCAGATTGCTTGGAGTAGCGCTGATTCTGGCGTATACATCGTCTCTTGGCGCGGCGCTGTTTTCGATGGCAGCCGGATATACGCTGATTCCGCATATGTCGATTCAGTCGGCAGTCGATGGACTGCGCAGCCTGCCGGAGGTTGTCTTTAAACTGGACATTCCGCCGATCATGGGCGTCATGAGTGCGCTGGTATTTTCCGTTATGATTGGTCTGGCAGCGACCTGGACCAAGGCGGTGACGGTAACGAAACTCTTAGACGAGTTCCAGAAGATCGTTCTGGAGATTGTACAGAAGATTGTCATTCCGATTCTTCCGGTTTACATCGCATTTACGTTCTGTTCCCTGGCATATGAGGGAACCATCACAAAACAGGCTCCGATCTTCATTTCGGTTATCCTGATTGTTATGGCAGGCCACTATATCTGGATGGCGCTGCTGTATACACTGGCTGGTATTTACTCTGGCCGTGACCCGAGAGGCGTTATCAAGCATTATGGTCCGGCATATCTGACGGCAGTCGGTACGATGTCTTCTGCGGCGACCCTGGCAGTGGCGCTCAGCTGTGCCAAAAAGGCAGAGCCGCTTCGTGACGATATGGTTGATTTCGGTATTCCGCTGTTTGCGAATATCCATCTGTGCGGTTCGGTTCTGACCGAGGTATTCTTTGTCATGACGGTATCCAAGATTTTGTACGGCGCCCTCCCGGATATGATGACGATGGTTCTGTTCTGTGTTCTTTTAGGTGTATTTGCCGTAGGTGCACCGGGTGTTCCGGGCGGTACGGTTATGGCGTCTCTGGGACTGATCACCGGTGTCCTCGGTTTCGATGCGACCGGAACGGCGCTAATGCTGACGATCTTTGCGCTTCAGGACAGTTTTGGTACTGCCTGCAACGTAACGGGCGATGGCGCGCTGACCCTGATGCTGACGGGATATGTGGAGAAACATGGGATTAAACATCAGGATTTACACGTAGATTTATAAAAATGAGAGAGGTGGGGCAGGCAGCAGCCGCCCCGAAACAGGTCTGTGAATGCGCCGCTGGCTCTTCGCACTATCGTTGTTCGCTTGCTTTCACTACACTTGTTCGTCTGTGTCGGACTTGCGTCCGCCCCATTCGGACAAGCGTGTTCAAGATGCGTACAACTGATAGGCGAAAGCCTGCTCTGCATCCACAGACCAGTTTCGGAGCGTCTGCCACCTGCCTGCTGTCTTTTTATGTATCGGAAAAACCTTATTTGATAAAAAGGAGAGATAGAATGAAAAAAATGATTTCCTGGAACGTAAACGGCTTGCGGGCGTGTGTGGGAAAGGGATTTCTGGATGTATTCCATGAGCTGGATGCGGATATTTTCTGTATTCAGGAGAGTAAGCTGCAGGAAGGGCAGATTGATCTGGAGCTTCCGGGGTATTATCAGTATTGGAGCTATGCGGAGAAGAAGGGATATTCGGGAACAGCGTTGTTTTCGAAGGAGGAGCCGCTTAGCGTGAGCTACGGTCTGGGTATTGAGGAGCACGATCATGAAGGGCGCGTCATTACGGCGGAGTACCCGGATTATTATGTGGTGACCTGCTATACGCCGAACTCCCAGAATGAGTTGGCGAGACTTCCGTACCGGATGCAGTGGGAGGATGATTTCCGCCAGTTTTTGAAGAAGCTGGAGGAGAAAAAGCCGGTCATTTTCTGTGGGGATCTGAATGTGGCACACACGGAGATTGACCTGAAAAATCCAAAGACGAACCGGAAAAATGCCGGATTTACGGATGAGGAGAGAAGCAAGTTTACGGAGCTTCTGGACTCTGGATATATCGACACGTACCGCTATTTTTACCCGGATAAAGAGGGCGTTTATTCCTGGTGGTCGTACCGGTTTAAGGCGCGCGAGAAGAATGCTGGGTGGCGGATTGATTATTTCTGTGTTTCCAAGAGCCTGAAGGACCGGCTGGCGGGCACACAGATTCATACGGAGATACTGGGTTCGGATCACTGCCCGGTAGAATTACAGATAAAGGATCGGGATGAGACATGAATTTACTGACAGCAGAACATCTGAAAAAATCATATACGGAACGGCTGCTTTTTGATGACGTGGCATTTTCCATCGGTGAAGGTGATAAGATTGGTCTCATCGGCATTAACGGAACCGGAAAATCTACTCTTCTAAAGATTGTAGCCGGTCTGGAAGAGCCGGATGAGGGTACGGTAGTAAAGGGACGAAATCTCTATATCCGTTATCTGCCTCAGAATCCGGAGTTTGAAGCGGGACGGACCGTCTTAGACTGCGTGATCCGGGAAAATATGGCGCATGAGCACGCCTGGGATCTCGAGGGCGATGCGAAATCCATGCTGAATAAGCTTGGAATCACCGATTATAGTGCCAAGGTGGAGACACTTTCGGGCGGACAGAGAAAGCGCGTTGCCCTCGCAGCGGTGCTGTTATCGACGGCGGATCTGTTGATTTTAGACGAGCCGACGAACCATCTGGACAGTGCGATGGCGGACTGGCTGGAAGAGTACCTGAAAAAATTCCGCGGCGCGCTTCTGATGATCACGCACGACCGGTATTTCCTTGATAACGTGACGAACCGCATCGTCGAACTGGACAAGGGAAAGCTGTACAGTTATCAGTCCGGCTATGAGGGCTATCTGGAATTAAAGGCAGAGCGCGAGGCGATGGCGGTGAGCTCGGAGCAGAAACGCCAGAATATCCTGCGGACGGAGCTGGCGTGGATCCGACGCGGCGCACAGGCACGCAGCACGAAGCAGAAAGGGCGTATTCAGCGCTTCGAGGCGTTGAGTGCGGTGGAAGCGCCGAAAGTAGATGGAAATGTGGAGATGAGCTCGATTTCCAGCCGTCTCGGACGAACCACGGTCGAGGCACACCATCTTCATAAGGCGTATGGTGACCGCCTCCTGATCGATGATTTTTCCTATATCTTCTTGAAGGATGACCGCATCGGCATCATCGGACCGAACGGTAGCGGAAAATCGACGCTGATGAAGATGATTACCGGCTGGGTGAAACCGGATTCGGGCGAGACGATCATCGGCCAGACCGTAAAAATGGGTTATTTTTCACAGGAAAACGAAGATATGGATCAGTCGATGCGCGTGATCGACTACATTAAAAATGTGGCAGAGTACGTGCGGACGGCGGACGGGCTGGTATCGGCATCCCAGATGTTGGAACGGTTCCTGTTCCCGTCCCATATGCAGTACACGCTGATCGGCAAGCTATCGGGCGGCGAGCGGCGCAGACTCTATCTGCTCCATATCCTGATGGGCGCGCCAAACGTCCTTCTGCTCGACGAGCCGACCAACGACCTTGATATCGGCACGCTGACGATTCTGGAGGATTATCTTGATCATTTCCAGGGGATCGTGATTACGGTATCGCATGACCGGTATTTCCTTGACCGCGTAGTGCGCCGGATCTTCGCCTTTGAGGGCGGCGGCGTGATCCGTCAGTATGAGGGCGGCTATACCGACTATCAGGCAGCCTGCGGGGAACGCATAGCGGCAGAGATGGAGGCATCTGGGACGGCACCCGGTCAGGAACGCGGCAGAGGCCAGAAGACCGGAGGCGCTTCTGGTGCGGGAACGTCAGATGCAGCGGAGACGGCAAAGGATAAAAACCGCGGCCGCCAGCGCGAGAAAAAGCTCAAATTCAGCTATATGGAGCAGAAAGAGTGGGAGACGATCGAGGATGATATCGCGGCGCTGGAAGAGGCAATCGCGGATCTGGAGCAGCAGATGCAGGACTCTGCCCGCGATTATACGGCTCTGAACGGCATCATAAAGGAAAAAGAGGAAAAAGAAGCTCTTTTGGAAGAAAAGATGGACCGCTGGATGTATCTGAACGATCTGGCGGAAAAAATAGAAGCACAGGCAGCTGCTCACAAGTAGGCACTTTTGGAACCGAAAGTGCCGTATGAAAACGTGGAGGGGATACAGGTGAAAGCAGAAAAAATCGTGAGACAGAAGATAAGAACCCCTGATTTTACACCGGGAATCAAGCGGACAGAGACGGGAATGCACTTGTGCGTCGAGGCACCGGGGACATTCTGCCATCTGACAATTTATGAGACAGGTAAAAAACAGGGTGTCCGGATCCCATTTTCCCCGGAAGAACGGGTGGGGGATCTCTGGATGATGGAGCTTGCGGGCGATGATTTTTCGGGACTGGAATACACGATCGAGACCGAGCAGGGGGAGCTGCCGGATCCGTGCGGGCGCATCTATACAGGACATGAGCGCTGGGGCGATTTAAAAGCGGCGCTCCGTCCGGTGCGCTGCCGTTTCCCGGAAGAAACGTATGACTGGGAAATGGATCAGCCGCTGAAACATCCGTATGATGAGACGATCCTGTACCGGCTGCATGTGCGCGGATTTACCCGTCATACTTCTTCCGGCACCGGGGAGCGGGGAACGTTCCGTGCGCTGACGGAGAAAATTCCCTATTTAAAGGAATTGGGTATCACAGCAGTTGAATTAATGATGCCGAATGAATTTCAGGAAGTGATGATGGAGGATGGGGCAGACGGGAATCCGTATGCGACTGGGACACCGACCGGACGGCTCAATTACTGGGGCTATGGGGCGGGATACCTGTTTGCGCCGAAAGCTTCGTACACATCCGGGAAAGAGAAAGAACCGGAGCGGGAATTTAAGGAACTGGTGAAAGAATTTCATAAAAATGATATCGAAGTGCTGGTTGAGCTTTATTTTACCGGCGAGGAGAGCGCGGCACTGGCGCAGGAGGCGGTTCGTTTCTGGGTTTACGAGTATCATGTGGATGGCGTGCACCTGTCCGGGTTTGCGCCGACCGAACTGCTGGCGTCGGATCCGCTGTTAGCTGATACGAAGCTATTAGCTGGTTCCTGGGATGGCGTGCGTGTGCCAAAAACGGCAGCGGCACCGAAGCTGCGGGAGCGCCGCTGGCATCTGGGCGAGTACAATGAAGGATTTTTGATCGATATGCGCCGGGTATTAAAGGGCGATGAGGATCAGGTCGGCCGTCTCATTTACCAGACACGCCGGAATCCGGACGCGTATGGCGTGATCAACTATATGGCGGCGACAAATGGCTTTACGATGATGGATATGGTTTCCTGTGAGCAGAAGCACAACGAAGCGAACGGGGAGAATAACCGGGACGGAAGCGATTATAATTATACGTGGAACTGCGGCGTCGAGGGCACGACGCGGAAAAAGAAGATTGTGCAGATGCGGAAAAAACAGCTCCGCAACGCATTTTTGCTGCTCTTTCTGAGCCAGGGAACGCCGATGTTTTTAGCGGGCGATGAGTTCGGCAATTCCCAGAACGGCAACAATAATGCTTACTGTCAGGACAATGAGATTTCCTGGCTCAACTGGCATCAGCTGGAGACGAACCGGGATATTTACGAATTTGTAAAATATATGATAGCGTTCCGCAAAGCGCATCCAGTGTTCCATCTGCCGGTGGAGCCGAAAAATATTGATTACCTCGTCTGTGGACACCCGGATGTTTCCTACCACGGCGTCAAAACATGGTGCCCGGAGTTTGAAAACTTCCGCCGCCAGCTCGGCATTCTCTACTGCGGCGAGTACGGGCGAAGAGCGGACGGCACCAGCGATGACTATTTCTTTGTCGCCTACAATATGCACTGGGAGCCGCATGAATTTGATCTTCCGAAGCTTCCGAAGGGAATGCAGTGGACTCTGTGCATCAACACAGACGACGCAGACAATAACGGAATCTGTCCGCTGGAAAGCCTGGAGGCAGGGCAGGAGCCGCAGGAAGAGCTTCGCCAGTATATGGTTCCGCCGCGGAGTATTCTGGTATTTCGCGGCTTTAAGCCAATTTCCGGTCCGGCATCCGAAAAGGATGGCAAAAAAGCCGGGAAAGTGGTAAAATCGGTAAAACGGCAGAATGTCAGAAAAGAACCGGCAAAGGAAGCGGAGACTGTGGTTGCGGCAGCGCGCGAACTGTAAGAACGGAATTGAAAGAGGATAAAGCAAGTTGAAAAAGAAACTTTTTAGAGGGCTGGCAGCCGCCCTGTGTGCTGCCATGATGGCAGGGAGCGCGGCGCTTCCGGCATATGCGGCGGGTCCGTCACGGGAGTCGGTTCCCTATGCGGATTCCTATGCCTCCTATCAGTGGGCTTTTTTAAATACAGGTGAACTGCGTCTGGTGCCGAGCCATACGGCGGCGGTGGATGCAGCGATTGGGGCGATTACCGGCAGCCCGGCGCTCTCAGCAGATGGAACGGTCCGTTCTCTGGAAGGGATCGATATGAATATTGTCCCGGCATGGAAGAAATATGACGTGAAAAGTGGAAAACGTCAGGTGATTGTGGCGCTGATTGATACGGGGGTTGACATAACTCACCCGGAGCTTAGCGGTTCGATCTGGACGAATACGGGGGAAATCCCGGGCGATGGCATTGACAATGACGGAAATGGTTATATCGATGACGTTTACGGCTGGAATTTCTATGATAATAATGCCCAGGTATTTACCGGGACGGATGACAATCATGGTACCCACTCGGCGGGTACGATCGCGGCGGCGAGAAATGGAGTCGGAACGGTTGGAATCTGCGATCCGGCGTATGTGAAGATCATGGTGATCAAGACGCTTGGAACATCGTCCGGTGTCGGAACCGTCAGCAACGTGGTTAAGGCGATCCGGTATGCGCAGGCGAACGGCGCGTCGATCTGCAATCTGAGCTTTGGCACGATGAAATATAGCGAGGAGCTGTATCAGGCGATCAAGGATTCGGGGATGCTGTTTATTGTGGCGGCTGGAAACGGTGACGCTTCCGGCAATGGCTACAGCATCGATGAGCAGCCGATGTACCCGGCAAGCTTTGAACTGGACAATATCATTTCCGTGGCAAACCTGCGCTTTGACGGTCAGCTCGACCGTGCGTCCAATTACGGGGTGAGAAGCGTGGATCTGGCAGCGCCGGGCAATTATATCCTGAGCACGATCACGGGCAATGACTATGCCTACATGAGCGGCACATCGATGGCGGCGCCGATGGTGACCGGAACGGCGGCGATGCTGTACTCCTGCGATGCGTCCCTGTCGCTTATGGATGTGAGAAACCGTATTCTGCAGTCGGCGCGGCCGATTGAGAGTCTGTCCGGCAAGGTGGCAACCGGCGGTATGCTGGATGCCGGGGCGGCGATGCCGTAGATGGGAAAAACGAAAAGAAAGATTGTTAAAAAAATATTGAAATTCTTGTTTGTATATGATACTATGAACGGGTGAGATAATTGCCCCGCAGATTCATATGTTTATATGTATGAAGACGGAGTAATTACCATGATTTCTTCGGGGCAGGGCGAAATTCCCTACCGGCGGTATAGTCCGCGAACCGCGATGGCGGCCGATTCGGTGAGATTCCGAAACCGACAGTATAGTCTGGATGAGAGAAGAGGCAGGAGTCAGAGAGTGTACCGTTTGAGCGTAAGCAGGCTGGTGTACATCGGCTAAGTTGCGATTTATTATCCCAGGTCCCGAACAACCTGGGATTTTTTTAGTTTTACAAATGCAGCTAGTCCGGCACTTGATTCATACTCCTCCTTCGGAGAAATGAGTTTTAAAACCGAAAGGAGATTTAAGATGAAGACAGGAAAATGGAGTATTCAAAAATTGATTTATACGGCGATGCTGGCAGCGGTTGCTGGCGTGCTGATGTCATTGGAATTTTCGGTTCCGATGATGCCGCCGTTTTATAAGGTGGATTTCAGTGATGTACCGTCTGTGATTGCCGTGTTTCTGATGGGACCGGTATCCGGTATCTGTGTAGAAGTCATCAAGCTGTTAATCAAGCTGATTACTGTCGGAACTAACACGATGTACGTCGGTGAGCTGGCCAACCTGATTGCGGCGTTCCTGTTCGTATGGCCGCTGTGGTTCCTCTATCAGAAGCTGGGCACTAATCGTAAGGCAGCTGTAGAAGCACTTCTGCTCAGTATCGTGATCCGCACCGCGTGTGCATGCTTTATCAATGCGAATATTACGCTTCCGTTATATGCGAAAGCGATGAGCCTGCCGTTGGATGAAGTGATCCGCATGGTAGCGTCAGTCAACCCGGCGATCAAAGACCTGAATGGATTTATCATCCTGGCGACGATCCCATTCAACGTATTGAAAGTGGGACTCAACTATATCGTTGGACAGCTTTTGTTTGTACGCCTGCGTGCGGCGAAGATTGTGCCGAAAGCAGTATAAAATGAAATAAGAGGAATGGTTTGACGGATTTGGCTGTTTGCTGTGAAACGGCAGAACCATTTCATAGAAAGGATTGTCGGGAAACCGCTGGGAAAGCTGCCTGGGGGAAGAATCCCGGACAATCCTTTTTGTTTGATGGAACGTGCAAAGACATATCTGTTTTTATAAGATGAGGGTCACAGTCCCTCCGCAGAGGGGCAAACCGCCTGCCATGTTGCGCAATTAGATGGTGCTGCTTGAGACGGATATCTAAGCGGACATTTTGTACAGGGCATATTTCTAGCAAAACTTGCAACCCATTTCATAGACCAAGTACAACGAGGCTGTCGCATTAGCAATGTTTTTGCTAGGCGACAGCCCCATTTATTATTACATTTGTAATGCAGCGGCCTCTTCAGAGTGCACGGATGGAAATGGAATGACATTTTCTGGAAGATGCTGTTCAGCTTTCCATAGTGTCAATTTCTGTTGCATATTCATCCAGCTCTCTGGAGAAGTATTTGTTGCTTTCGCGATGCGAATTGCCATATCAGGGCTTAGCATTGCTTTTTCATTTACAAACTCTGACAATGTCTTTCGACTGACCCCAAGCATTTTGGCAGCCTCTGTGATGGTGAGACCCAGCGGCTTTATAACATCTTCCAGGAGGACAGCTCCCGGATGTGTTGGTTTTCTATTGGTCATACATGTTCCTCCTTCTAATGATAATCTTGGTAATCTACGAGATACGCATCCTGTCCTTCAAAATAAAATGTTAATCTCCAGTTGCCATTAACAGTAACAGCCCACATATCCTGTTTATCTCCTTTCAGAGGATGTAATCGATATCCTGGTAAATTCATATCCTGTGGACTTATACTTGCATCAAGACGATCAAGCATTCTTCCTAGTTTTGGCGCATGCTCTGGTTGGATTCCCTTCTTGGAACCACTTTCATAAAATTCCCTTAAGCCTTTGTGGGCAAATGATTTAATCATATTTATATTATACCGTGTAACGCTATGGGTGTCAAATAAGAAAATATAGTTCAGAAAAAATAAGATTCAGAAATTTTCCAGTTACCGTTTGCTTGATAAGCATATCTGATGAACGAATGTGCGGAAGATTCTTAGGAGAATCAGTATCCCAGACAGCATCCGTTCCTGGTTCGGGGCGGGAATCAATCCATCCCGTAATAACGGAACAGAAAAACCCCGGAGTTGCAACCTCCGGGATTTTTCACATATTACTTGAGCGCTTTTGTCGTTTTTGCCTAACATTAGTATAACATGTATGTTTTTTTCTGTATACCTAATAGTTTCCTTTTTTAATTTAATTTCTCGTATAATTAAAATAATCGCGCCATTCGAATTCTGTACGGTATCATTGTATTGCGATTATTACGGAAATGGTGCATTCGCATGTTACCCAGGCGCGCACTGGAAAGAGCTGTGCTTTCCGCATGCAGGGGGGGGGAAAATCTCTCATGTTTATTTGCTCCCCGATATGCATTCTGTTAATGAAATTTTTTATGGACCTGCTCGGTTGCTATCGGGAGTATTTTCCGGAAAACATACCTGTTGAATGCCGAAAAACAGCGGCATTGATAGTATTCCGCTTTGCAATTTCAGATGAGGAATTAGATCATATATGTAAGTTGCTTATAGAGACTGAACTGGGAGAGCTGGAGTCAGCCGTGTATCAGGCATATCGCTTTTATATCAGCGAACCGTTCCGAGCGGCACTTGCATATATTTTACTGCACCAGGATCTTCCACTGTCAGAGGTCAGATATGGATTACCTGATGCCAGGCAACAATCCAGAACCAGAATCCGGAATACAAAAAAGGGAGAACAGTTCGTTGCAGAGCAGATGCAACGAATTGAGCGGATTAACCGGAATCTGCTTTTACTTAGTGAGGAAATACAGGCGGGCGAAGATTCCCACAATATTTAAAGCCGGATGACTACACGTAATCATCTGGCTTCTTTAACTGCTTAAAATAAATCGGTTGTAAAAAAACATTTTCTGAGATGCGGATATTCTGGACTTCAGATCTGAAGGTATTTGAAAACTTTCCCCCTTTACTCTATGCATAACGCTAAAGATATAAAACAAACAATATAGTTAAGCGAATAGTATTACTACATACACATATAAAAATGAACAATTTCTTACATTTTAACCAAAAACCTACAGTATTTTTATGATTTATTTACAAATGTTGCATATTAAAAATAATTATGATAAAATTTACACACAAAAAAACAAATAATGCGCCTAATTTTGAAATATTTAAACGTGAAAGAGGGTGAATACTATTGAACAAAAAATTGTATATATTTTTTTCTTTAACATCCTTTGCCTATATGCTATCTGTTAGCGTATATTTGCTTAATAGCTTTATAATGTTAAATGATACTATTTTTGCGGTTACCAGAATTTTAATGATATGTTGTTTGCTTATATTTTTACTGTTTGGATTAAAATTAAAAACAATTGCAAAAATAGAAGGGAATAATCAAACGCTAACCAAATTTCAACATATTCAAAAAGTATGGAGCATAGTCATAATAACTAGCCTAATAATTCTTGTTTTTAGAGATTTTGTATGAATATTATAGGGGCTGTTGCATTAACAAATATTTTTGCTAGGCAACAGCCCCTGTTCTGTAATGGAGCGGTTTCACCAGAATAACTTTTAACTTGGCACTTCACTACAAATAGAGATGATTCATCCAGCCTTGAGAATAGCAGATCCGGAAGCTTGAGCTAATTCCCGTTAGGGTCGGAGCATCTATGTTATACAATCGTACTGATCACAATTCTGTTAACGGTGCTAATCAATTTGTCGAGTATATCGAAAACGACCGTTTTCAGGTAACTAAAAGAAAAAGCAGTGTCTTACCTTAAGATAAATGAAACAATAGGGTATACCGCAAATGAACATTGTATAGCTGATTTTATTATGTTAAAATAAAGTCAGCTATTATTTTATGAACAAATAGAAATGAAGTATTAAGACCCTAAATGAACATATGGAGGCTGGTTTGGGAAAAGGTAAAAATGTAGCTTATGTAAGAGTGTCTACTGTGGAGCAGAATGAAGCTAGGCAGCGTGAAGCGCTGAAGGAATAGGATATAGACCGGTGGTTTATAGAAAAAGCATCTGGAAAGGATACAAAGCGGCCTGAGCTTCAGGCGATGCTCGATTATATCCGGGAAGATGATACGGTCTATGTGGAAGAGTTTTCTAGGTTGGGGCGTTCCACTGCGGATCTTTTGTCTATCGTGCAGCGAATTGAGGATACGGGTGCGAAATTCATTAGCATCAAAGAAAATTTTGATACGAAAACACCGGCGGGAAAGCTGCAGATGACTATGATGGCAGCGATAGCTGAATTTGAACGTGCAATGATTCTTGAAAGACAGCGTGAGGGAATTGCCATCGCAAAGCGCGAAGGTAAGTATAAAGGCCGTAAGGCAATAAGTGTTCCGAATATCGGAGACTATTATGACCGGTACATGAGTCGTCAGGAAACAAAGACTTCTATCTCAGCAGAATTAGGAATCAGCCGGACCACGCTGGATAAGCTTTTTAAAGAGTATAAGGAGGAGATACTATGATACGTAACTATAGAGATTTGACAAGATGGGAAATGGAGCAGGTGGACCGTGAGAACACGATTGTCCTGATTCCGCTCGGGGCTCTGGAACAGCACGGCAATCAGGCACCACTGGGAACGGATGATATTATCGCGGAGGCGATGAGTCAGGAGATCAAAAAGGCACTGGAGGCAGAGGGGGAAGAAGACTTCCCGATGCTGCTGTTTCCGGTGATTCCGGTGGGCTTAAGTACAGAGCATAAGAATTTCTGCGGTTCGGTCACAGTCCGGCCGGACACTTACTATCATCTCTTATATGATATATGCGTCAGCCTGGCGCATCACGGTTTTAAGAAGCTGGCTTTTTTGGTATGCCATGGTGGGAATGCGCCGATAGCGCAGGTTTTAAGCCGGGAACTTCGGAGTGAGCTGGGGATTGCACCGTTTATCCTTTCATCGGGGGCATTTGGTCATCCGGATGTAAAAGCAACGATTTCAAAGGGGAATATCTGGGATTTCCACGGTGGAGAGATGGAGACATCGATGGTAATGGCGGTCGATGAGAGTCTTGTGAAGCTGGAACTTTCGGAAGCGGGAGAGCCGACAGCGTTTGAGAAGACCCGCGCCCTGAAGCCATACGGTCCGGTTTCGATCGGCTGGGTGTCGGAGGATTGGAAAACAAAAGACGGATCGCCGATTGGAATTGGAGGAGATCCGTCTGGTGCAAGCGCCGAGAAGGGGCGAATTATATTAGAGACGAGTGCGCGGGAACTGGTCCCGGGGCTGTTAGATATCCGGGATTGGAATGAATAGGAATCAAACTTAAAAATGGGGTGTCTATGTCATCCGAATACCAGTGTTATTTACCAGATTCCCAGCGTCCGGATGCACCGCATGGTAATACCAGTCCGGTACGGGTAACCGGAAGTCCCAGCTCGTCCGATTTCACTGTGCCGCCGTGGGTGGAGGCAACTTCGGTTGAGAGCATATAGGTCAGGACGGACGGCGCCAGCCCGGTGGTGTAGGAGTTGATGAGGAAGAAGAGCGGGTTGTCCGATAACAGTTTCGTGCAGAGCTGCACGAACGGGTAAATCGAAGTTTCGATCTTCCAGATCTCGCCTTTCGGTCCGCGGCCGTAGGACGGCGGGTCCATGATGATTCCGTCGTAATGGTTGCCGCGGCGGATCTCACGCTCAACAAATTTCACACAGTCATCGACGATCCAGCGGATGGGTGCATTTTCCAGCCCGGAGGAACGGGAGTTTTCCTTCGCCCAGGCTACCATGCCCTTGGAGGCGTCCACATGGGTCACGCTGGCGCCGGCTGCGGCTGCCGCCAGGGTAGCGCCGCCTGTGTAGGCAAAGAGGTTTAAAACCTTGATTGGGCGTCCGGCATTGCGGATGCGGTCACCGAACCAGTCCCAGTTTGCCGCCTGTTCCGGGAAGAGACCTGTGTGCTTGAAGCTGAACGGTTTTAAGTTAAAGGTCAGTTCTTTGTAATGGATCGACCACTGCTCCGGCAGGTCGAAAAATTCCCATTCGCCGCCGCCCTTGGAGCTTCTGTGGTAGTGTCCGTTCATCTTTTTCCAGCCGCGGTGTGTCTTGGGGGTGTTCCAGATAACCTGCGGGTCCGGGCGAACCAGAAGATAGTCGCCCCACCGCTCCAGTTTCTCTCCTTCGGAGCAGTCAATCACTTCATAATCGTTCCATCCATCTGCAATCCACATAAAATTTTATCCTTTCAAAAAAATGAGGCGCAAACCCCGGAAAAGGGTATCTGCCGCCTTTATAATCGGTGTTATCCATAAGCCATTTCTAACCAAAACGCAGTCTGTCTGACCGGAAAAAACGGTTCAGTTGAAATGCATACCTAATTATATCGGTCATTGATTGGCGTGTCAAACCTTTTGAACGGCTTCCTGCCAAAAAAGTAAATAAATTGAAAGATAAATCTCCTTGAAGATTCCTACATCTCCTGTTAAAATGTATATTAGGTAAATGATAGATTGCACGTATCTGGAACAAAACAAGGCGTTATAAGCATCTGATGCAGTCTCCACACGACGGGAAGTGTGCGAATGCGCAGCAGGTGGGAGAATAGACGTTATCAATCGTGAACTGGGAGGGCTTGTATATGAAGAAACAGAAACTGGCAGTCTGCGTCCTTTCCGCAGCGCTGATGATAGGGGCGGCGACCCTGACATCTTACGCGGCAGAAGGCTGGCAGCAGTCTGGAAACAGCTGGATATATGTGGACAACAATGGCAACAAGGTGACGAATACCTGGAAGAAGGGAGCAGACAATCTCTGGCGCTATCTCGATTCCCAGGGCAACATCGCGTCGAACTGCTGGGTGGACGACGAATACTTTGTCGAGAGTACCGGCATCATGGCGACTGACAAGTGGCTGAAACTGCCGAAGCGCAATCCGGCATGGAACGAGACTTCCGCTACGACGGTCTGGTACTATTTCTCCACCAGCGGAAAGATGGTATCCGACGGCTGGTCCAAGATCGGAGGCAAGTACTATTACTTCGACGGTGATGGAGCGATGCAGACGGGCTGGGTGGATGATGACACCTACTACACGAATGCAGATGGTGTCATGCAGATCGGCTGGGCATATCTGGAAGATCCGGATGATACCAAAAAGGACGATGATGAAGTGAAACCCGGCGACGATGATGAGGATCATCATTGGTACTACTTTCAGAGTTCAGGAAAGAAATATGTGCCTTCTTTAGGCGGCGCTAAATATAAACAGTATAAGATTGACGGAACCTACTACTGCTTCGACGAAAACGGAGCGATGCAGACCGGCTGGGTCGATATGGGAAATTCCTCTGGATTTGCAAATTACCGTTATTATCAGAGCAACGGTCAGGTACAGACTGGCTGGCTCTCCACGACTCCGCCGGAGGATGATGATTACAATCTGGATCTCGGCAGCGATGTACAGTGGTATTATTTTTCAAGCAACGGCGAGCCGAAGGTGGGTCCGAAGATTTCTGACGCTTCGACGAGCAACCTGGTCCGCATCAACAATATTACCTACTTATTTAATGAGAAGGGCAACCCGGTCTATGGTCTGAGACGTCTGGAGGTAGGAACGAGCGGTCAGTATGCCTGCTATTTCTTCGGCGCGGACAAGGCGACCAGCTCAGTCGTAAAAGGCAAGGGAAATGTAGTAGAGGGCGACGGAACGACCGGACAGTTCTATTTCGCTGACAGCGGCAACAAGGCTGGACGCGGCTACTCAGGTGTGGAGGATGGATTCCTGTACTACATGGGTAAGCTTCAGAAGGCAGACAGCGGTACCAAGTATGAAGTCATTGAAGTCAATGACAAAAACTATCTGGTAACGACGAGCGGCAAGGTAGTGAAATCCAGCACCGTGAAGGATGCGAACGGCACAAAGTTTAAGACAAGCTCTGCGGGTGTTGTCACAGAGGTGGACGGCACAAGCGACGATGGCAGCGACGAGGCTAGAACCCCGGTGGAACCGACGTATTGGGAGGATTAATTAAAAAAGCTGGGAGTCTTCTCGACTGAGATAAAATTTCTGCATGGAAATATATTCTTGTGGATAAACAGGAGTTTCTTCTATATATAAGGTGTAATTACCCACCGGAAGAAGAAACTCCTGTTTTTTCTTGAAAAATATAGATTTTTTCTTAAAAAAACACTTGCATTTCCCAGAAAGCTGTGTTATTATAACGAAGCTGTGGCATGATAGCGATGAAACGAGAGGTTGCTGCTTATGATAAGCAGGTTATTCCGCGGAGCGAATGTCAAGTTAGGAAACTGGCGACAAGTCACTGTACAAGAATAGAGTATCCTGAAGACAAATGACGGATTTGGTGTGTGGACTGCGAGGACACACACGGGTATGTGTACAGTCACCGCTTGTCGTGCTTAATAGTACGAAAAGGAGGCGACTTTTTTTATGGCAAGTCAAGTAATGAGAATCACACTGAAAGCTTATGATCATCAGCTGGTAGATACATCCGCTGCAAAAATCATTGAGACTGTAAAGAAAAACGGATCAAAGGTGAGTGGACCGGTGCCGCTGCCAACTAAGAAAGAGGTAGTAACCATTCTGCGAGCAGTTCATAAGTACAAAGATTCCAGAGAGCAGTTCGAGCAGAGAACTCATAAGAGACTGATCGATATCACTGCACCAAGCCAGAAGACAGTAGATGCACTGTCCAGACTGGAAATGCCAGCTGGTGTATTCATCGACATCAAGATGAAAACAAAATAATCCCAGTAAGCATTAATGAATAAGTTTATATCCTGAAGGGTTTAGATATAGAAGCAACACTACATTCCTGTAGGAATCAACATACCGGCAACGGTTCATAGTGTTCCACGTATATTAGGCTGTTCTAGGATGAATGCGAAAGCATTCCGCTGTAGATCATGAAACAGGAGGTAAGACAATGAAGAAAGCGATTTTAGCAACAAAAGTCGGAATGACCCAGATCTTCAATGAGAATGGTGTGTTAGTTCCGGTAACCGTGCTTCAGGCAGGACCTTGCGTAGTAACCCAGGTTAAGACCGAAGAGAATGACGGTTACAAAGCAGTACAGGTTGGTTTCGTTGATAAGAGAGAAAAACTTGTTAACAAGCCACAGAAAGGCCACTTTGATAAGGCTGGCGTATCTTACAAGAGATATGTGAGAGAATTCAGATTTGAGAATGCGGAAGAGTATTCTGTAAAGGATGAGATCAAGGCTGAGATCTTCGCAGCAGGCGATAAGATCGATGCAACCGCTATTTCCAAAGGTAAAGGCTTCCAGGGCGCAATCAAGAGACACGGACAGCACAGAGGACCTATGGCTCATGGTTCTAAATTCCATCGTCATCAGGGTTCCA
>ERZ838399.1200-NODE-1200-length-25749-cov-6.495485_pt1 | contig 25749 bp, 31 predicted proteins | sample MGYA00519683_ERZ838399 | MGnify/ENA primary metagenome ERZ838399 (study PRJEB31850, sample SAMEA3708833) | human gut metagenome | biome: human gut; feature: human-associated habitat; material: faeces | place: China | collected 2014 ...
TGATACTCTGGGACGTATGCATTCTGATGCACAGTTCGCAGGTTCTTCTTCCGTACCGGCTCACGTAGAGATGATGGGTCTTATCGGAATGGGTAATAACCCAATGGTAGGAGCTACCGTTGCCGTTGCAGTTTCTGTAGAGGAAGCTGCTAAGGCTGGTAAGTTCTAAGAAAACCGCATAAATACTGACTTTTTGAGGGCTTGGTTCGTTTTGACAAGCCCTCAATTTTTGTATATAATACACACGTAATACACAGGTAATACACAATGCGTAATACACAAATAATACACAAATGGACAGTAGTTTCCATTTGAAAAGCGGAAGGATGGATTACGATGAAATTACCTAATGGATACGGCAGTGTACACAAATTGAAAGGAAAAAGGCGAAAACCATGGAGGGCTAGAATTACAGACGGATTTGTTTATGATCTGGTGGAAGATAAACAAGTTCAAAAGTATAAGACGCTTGGATATTATGAAACAAAACAAAAAGCGTTACAGGCGCTTGCTGCATATAATGAGAACCCGTATGATTTAGATGCTGACAAGATTACGTTTGCTGAATGTTATGAAAAATGGACGGAAGAATATTTTAAAAAAATCACTCCAGCTGCTATTAGAACCGTAAAAGCCGCATATAAGTATTGTTCTTCTTTGTATAATATGAGAATGAAGGATATTCGGGTATATCATTTGTCTGGTTGTATGGATGATGGATATATTATTCAAGATAAGGGAAAAGATAAAGGAAAGAAGAGAATGGCTTCAGCCGGAACGAAATCCAGAATGAAATCTATGTTCAATCTGATGTTTGATTATGCAATGGCGCATGAGGTGGTTTTTACAAACTATGCGAGAAATTATAAGATTGATGCTGAAATACTAGAGGAAAAAGAAAAGAATAAAAGACTTAAGTAGGAACTCCTATCTGGGATTCAGGCTCATGGATGGGAACCGGATGCGGAAAGTAGCGCATAATGAAAGAAAACTAAAAACTGTCATATAGGGAAAAATGAAGCTGCCGCTCCATGAATGTTTGTTCGTGGAAGCGGCAGTTTCCCTATGATGATGTGCGAATAATTTGAAAAAAGGGATGGCATATGGTAGTATTAAATGATAAAGATGTCAGGCAGAAAACAGGGGTTATCCTAGAGCAAAAAAGCAACCTGATGGGAGAGGAGACGGGAATGGATAAAAAATGGACACTCCACGTTGAAAATTTTGCAAAAATAAAAAGTGCAGATGTTACGATCGCACCGTTAATATGTTTTGTGGGTGATAATAATAGTGGAAAAAGTTATTTGATGAGCATTTTATGGGGAATATTGACGTTAGGCAAAGATATTTTTCCAAAGAAGCCATCTGAAGCAAAGGCATACAAGCAGTGCGAAAGCTGGTTAAAAAAACATCTTAACACAGAAACTGCATTGACGGTTGATGCGATTGACCTGTATATAACCTGGTTTAATGAATTACTGAGTACACAGAAAAAAGCTCTGGTAAAAAAGATTTTCAACTATGAGGTTGAGATTGAAAAACTAAAGATCACACATTATGAGAGAAATCATCCAATCAAGATTGTTTGGGATGCGTCTGCATCCAGATATTCTGTCACAAGCGGATATATTAAATTCCCAGAAGTGGAAGCGGCAAACCGGGAAGAATTACTCCGTATGAATGCTTATATCTGCTGGAATTTATTAATGGAAGGAATTGCAGCACCATGGTATACGCCGGTCGTAAAGGGCAGACGGAATGGGGAACCAATTTACTTACCGGCATCAAGAACCGGATTTATGCTCACGTATGCCCAGTTGATTGAAAATTCACTGCAGATTAGTTTTTCACCGGAATTGCAGGATAACACAAGTACCCTGACACTTCCGTATGTAGATTTTTTGCAGTTGATAACAAAGTTTGAAATCAATAAAAAAGACAGCAAAAAGTATGCAAAGATTATCGAATATATTGAAAAGCAGATGACGAAGGGAAATCTGTCCGTAAAGAAAGATATGTTGCCAGTGATCAAATATCAACCGGAGGGCAGTGAGAAAGAGCTTCCGCTGTATGTGGCATCTTCCATTGTTTCGGAAATTTCTCCGCTGCTGTTGGTGCTGAAATCCGGGATCAATTTTAATGCGATGATCATTGAAGAACCGGAAGCACATCTGCATCCAGAATTACAGCAGAAAATGGCACGATTGCTTATTAATATGATGAATCTTGGGATTCCGGTATGGATCACCACGCACAGTGATACGATTTTACAGCATATCAATAATATGATGAAATTGAAAAACCATGTGCGGAGTAGTGAACTGCAGAAAGAATATGGATACCGGAAAGAAGATCTGCTTTCCAGAGAAGATGTTCAGATGTATCAGTTTGTTCCAGACAATAATGGAAAAACACACTTAGAAGCGCTGGAAGCAACAAAGTACGGATTCGTTGTGCCTACATTCAATAATGCCCTCGAAAAGATTGTAGAGGAAGTGTATGCATTTCAGGAGGACTGATAAATGGTAGAAGAACGGATTGCATATGGAATTGAGAAGTTTTTGGAAGAAGATTTTTTCCTTCCGGAAAATGATTCTTACTGCTTGGAGGAAAAGAGCGAATCTGGCAGAAGCGAGCTGCAGGTGACCATTCAGGGAGATAACTTATGCTGTGAAGATTATGATCATAAAGGGAAGTGTAATTTCCTTAAACGTGAAAGTCCCCTGAAATTACAAAGAAGTGTAGATCATGTGTTGCTCCAGAAAAAAGATGGAAAATGGATCTTGCATCTGATCGAAATGAAAAGTAAAGTTGATGATAAAAAGTGGCATGAGATAAAGCAAAAAACGTGTGCCAGCTATTTTAACGTCTGCGCATTGGAACGGGTGCTTGGGATACATATTGATGAGGTTGAGGTATATACAACCTATGAAACTACGGGATTTTGGCATTCGGAGCAAAGCGAAGATCCGAAAATCATTGTACCACTTCTTGGAAAACCGTTGCCACCAAAGCCGGAGAGCGAATGGGAGAATCATAGAATCAGTGTGGATGTTGGAGAAATCGTGCAGTTTCATCATCATGCCGTAAAAATGCAGCGGACAGAAGATGGGAGAAAACTGATCGGTGAACTAAACATTCAGTGATCAAAACACAAAGTAAATAAGCAGAAGCTATATTGAGAGGGTACTCACAAAGATGTGGGTACTCTTTTTTGTTTCTAAAAACACATAATTAGATCAACTTATGTCAAAAGCCAGGAATATTTATCAGAGTAATCAATGCACCATATTTGCCAAAAATATAGATGGAAAAAGGCAGGCAGTATGGTAAAATGAAAGTAACAAGCAGCGGCAGGTAAAGAGTTTTTGGAGCTTAAAAAAACCGAAGCGTTTATGTGATCTATGCAAAAACCAGATTAGAATACCAGAACAGAAAAAGGGGGACAAGGCAGGTATGGTTATGAACAAAACAATTAAAAATGCAATGGAAGAATTGGAAGATTGGTTATCTGATCCAAGTGAATTGGGAAAGAAACCGACGAAGATAGAATATACAAATGCATTTGCAGATGAGGACGGTATAAATTGTTTGGTTTTCAAGTATAAAAAGAATCTATTGGGGAAATGGTTATTGGGGATTGTAAGTGAATCCGGAACTTTCAGTGAAATGGGAGAATATAATCAGAAAACGGAAATTGATGATGCCAAAAGAATACTGGAAATGTTGAAGAACTATTGGAAAGAGATGGCGAAAAATTAGTAAAACAGAGCGAGGGAACATGATGAACAGGATTCCAGTATTTTATATATTTTTTTGTATATTGGCAGTCTGTTCCGTACTGATTATTGTCATGCGTTGGAAAAGATATGTGAAATATTCTAATGGAACATATAAAAATGTGGGACAGGATTTGATATTTCGGACGGAACTGTCGCGAGATGAAATAGTTCGAAAATTGAAAGTACATGATGTAAATGATACGTTGGATTATGATTTTTATGAAAAAAGTGGTGAATATTTTATTAAAGTAAAAGGTGTAAAACGCCTTGCGTTTAATGGAATATTGACTGCAGATTTCAAGGTTGACTTTTTCGAAAACACACAAAAGTATATTATTATCCATCAGTGCAATAATTTTCAAATGCTATATTCATCAGGATATGAGGCTGAAATATTTGAGTTCATGGTGAAAAAATTAAATTGTATTCCGCAGAAATCGGTAAATAAAAATGTAGAATTGTAAAGGAGCTGGCATTATATGTTGCCACATAATAAAATAATCAAAACAACTGTTAAGGAATTTTTAGAGCCAGAAAATTTGTTTCAAATAGGAAGTTCAAGAAGTTGGGTAGATGATAATGGGTACTATTTCATTATCGTTGAATTTGCAACAAATGGTTATTCTAAAGGGGCAAGTTTGAATGCCGGAGTCTCATTTTTATGGGAATCTACAGAAAGCCTAAACAAAATGCTATCATATAACTATGGATGTGATGTTAGTACCGGTGTTGGTTATGTGGAATATAAAAACGATGATGAGGCGTTTCAGATTGTCATAGAAAAACTGGCAAAAAGTGCTTTGAAGGAAATAGACGAATATCGAAAATTTTCAGATATGGAATATGCAAAATCCTGTTTGCAGGAGCAAGTTGAGAAACTGCCAGAACATAGACGATTCTGGGAGTTATATCATCTGGCAATGCTCTGTTTCATGAAAGGGGATTTTGAAGAAGGAAAGGAAGTATTTGAACATTATCTGCAAAGATTAAAGGACAGTTTTTATTCTGGGGATTATTATATTGAATGGCATGAACAATTTTATAATTACTGTATTGAAAACATTCAATGTCAGTTATCTTCAAAGGAATCTGCTCAACAAATGGTTATTGATATGATTAATCGAAGACGAAAATCTTTCTGTGAGAAAGCATCGTATAAAAAGATGAGTAAAGAACTGTATACATTATAAAGCGTTTGTGGTTTTTAGACAAATTACAAAAGAAAATCAAAGATTAAGCATGGGGTATTTTTATGAATCTAAAGAATTTGGAATATATAGAAAAAAATAATCCTGTAACCAAAGAAGAAATCGATTTTGCGGAGAAGCGTATCAATGGGGAACTGCCAAAAGTCTACAAAGAATTTTTACGTTATGCAAATGGGATGGTTATGAATTTGTGTGTATTATACGATACACAAAGTATTGTTGAAAGTTATGAATGTAATGAATTTGCAGAATATGCGCCCGGATACATAAGCATAGGAAATGATAATGGTGATCGGGAACTCATTATAAAAGCAGAAAAGGGAGCCGTACTGTGTGGATTTTTAGATGCTGCAGAAATTGGAAGCTCTGAACCAGAAGAATGGTTTAACTTTAAATCATGGGCAGAGAGGGGATGTGAAATGGATGATGAGGAGGACGATACCGGATATGGAAATGTTTATATTACAAAACTGCCGGACGAAAAATTGAAATTTTTAGCAGAGACGAAAAAGATATTTGCGCTTTCAATATCAACGGGTGTTCTTTACCAACAGGTAAATACCTTGCCATGTGTTATAGTGCAGCAGATTACAGAATCAAAAGCAGATATTTTGATGCAGAAGACATCGTATCCTAAATGCTATAAATTTGGAAAATAAAAATGATAATTCTGCTGCTATAGAAATTAAAAACGGTAGAGGGAGACAATGTAGGTATGGTATTGTTTGAAAAATTTAAAAAGAAGAACGAAACACACAAAGAAAGTTATTCAGAAGAACAAAAGGAATTAAAATTTATAATCCAACAAAATCAGGCTATATTTGGAAATGCTTTTTTAGGAAAAAGAGCAACAGATGCCGAAATAACACAGGCAGAACAGAAGTTAGCTTTAAAAATTCCAGATCCTTTTATATGGTTTTTAAAAGAATATGGCTGTGGTGGATATTGGTTCGACATAATGGGGTATTGTAAGAACGGGAAACCAAAATTTGTAGAAATAACATTGGAACAAAGAAAAAATGGTTTGCCAGAGAAGTATATCATTATAGAAGATTGTGATGAATTTTACTATTGTATTGATAGTGTGAATGAAAAAATTTCATCATGGAGTCAATATGATAAAGATGGTATACGGGAGCGTTTTGATAATTTCTATGAGTTTTTTAAAGATAATTTGCAAAATGCAATGGATAATTTTTAGAAGACTGGAAGAAGCAATAGCGCATAGGGAAGCCGGAAAATATCCAATATCATCGGATATTTTGGATAAAACGATTGATGAGTTAAAAGAAATATTATCTGCTGAGAAATAAAGAGGATTGGATCGTAAGATATGGAATAAGAGAGGAATGGACCGGTGGCAACAAAAAAGAAGATAACAGATGACTGGCAGCAACTTTTTCCAGAATTAAAAAAGACAAAATTACTTGAAATGGATAACAGATTAGGACCATTGATAACAGGAATTTATTTAAAAGTAGTCAGAAATACATACTATACACCAGTTGCTTATGTACATAATTTATGCAGAGAATATTCTAGCATTACAACATCATTAGAGTGTACCAGTGAAACAATAGCGTTAGAAAAACATGAAGAAAGATATATGTTTTCGGCAGAAAGGTTAAAAAATAAATTGTTGATCCCGCTTAAAGGTGATGTCCCACTAGATAAAATTGTAGACGGATATAAACTTTTTTGAGTAATCCAAAGAGAAAATCGTTTGAAGAATATAAAGATATTGCACTGGTGTGTGGCTGGTATGGAGAAAAGAAAATACTTGACGATATCCTTGAATATATTTGGAATAATGTGCAAAAGGATAAAAATCATCCTTTTTTTAGAAATAAAGATAGAGGAGTAGAAGGATGGTTTGAAAAAATTCGCGAGGAGTCAAGTGATTGTGAAAGGCTTCATGAAATATGTGAGAAAGAGATACAAAAGCATAAAGTAGGAAAACTGCCATATAGAAATATCATTTGAAAGAGGGGATGTTGTATTTATGATAGCACTTGAGGTATTCAAAAAAATATTAGAAGAAAATGGGGATAAGTTTCCATTATTAACGCTGGATGAATTTTTTGATGGAAATTCAGAAGAAGATTCGATTGCTCCAAACCAGTGGGAAAATGGCCGCCCAACACTGGATGAAATGTGGAAAAAGTTTCGAGAGATTGAGAAACTGCCAAATGTAGCATGGGTGCGTGTTGCGTTACATGATGATACAGAAATTGTGGAAGAGGACGGAATGGAACGTGTAAACCTTGTCGGGGATTCCGTCATAGTGTGTACAGACATGGAAGCTGATGAATTAGAAAATATTGTGGATTGCGACTGGCTGTGTTCGGATGGAGTAACAGAATCAGAACCTGCTTTGTATTATTCCTGTATACCGGAAATTCCAGAGAATTATCAATGTCTGGAAATTGTGTGGGATTAGGTTTGGATTGTGATTTATGGAAGAAGGCAAGCATAGATGAATTTTATAGATAAGGCATTGGCAGAATTTACAAATGGTGAAGATTTTGTACAGAAAATGGCGGACATTTATGAGTATCCAGAAGTAAGAGAAGAATTAGCATATTATCCAACATGGATCAGAAATATCGTAACCGTTATTGATTATGACACAGAGCTGGCTATGGATGGTTTAGAGTTTAAAAGTTATAGAAATGTTATCGATGCTCTGACTGATATAGGGGTGACTACGGAAGCACAGGCTTTAATTGAATTGGAAGGTGACGTGTCGCAAGATGGTATAGATAGCTGTTATTCAAAACTAGCACTGAACAATGATTATGAGGCTTTCTGGGATAAGCTTTATTCGTATGCTGACAAGAACATGAAACAATAAGCAACATTTTGATAAAAAGCTTATTAGTGGAATAGTCCATGTTGTTATGAAATCAGAGAGAAAAACGGATTTTTAGAGGAGGTATGGATTTATGACGAAAGAGCAGATAATTGCTGGATTGAAAAATGCGGCAAAACCATGTGAAGAATATTATATAGAAGATGATCTGATAGATGCTATCAACCAATATCCAGAACCTTTTGAATTAGTGGAGCCGATTTTAGAAATCATAGGTACAAATCCACTGGTCGATTTTGGAATGCCGGGGGATCTGGTTCATTTTGTAGAGCAATTTTATAAACATGGGTATGAAGAATTACTGATTTCTTCGGTAAGAAAAAATCCAACTCCACATAATATCTGGATGGTGCACCGCTGCTATAATGATATGAAAAATCCAAAGCGTGAAATGTTTGCTGAACTTATGCGCGATTTGAAAAATGATAGTTCTGTTTCAACGGAGATCAAAAACAGTATTGATGAATTTGATTGGGAATAAAGTAAATTACATAAAGTTATAACATATGGAAAAATCCATACCGAAAGGGTACTCACAAAGATGTGGGTACTTTTTTAGTTTCCGAAAAAATAGAATCGGCGTATATAAAAAGCATAAGTTATCACATTCTTTAACAAAGAATCTTCACAGATAGGCAGCAGCCTATGTCACAAGAGCAGGAATTTCTACCTGCAGTAATCAAAGGCAAAATAAAAGAGAAAGATTGGATCGAAAGCGGAGGAGAAAAGTAAACATAAGTTGAGATAAGGGAAGAAACCGATACCTGACAGGGCATAGTAAGCACTGCCAGGGTCGGTTTTTTCTTTTTCCCAAAATGCAAAGTCACTGAAAAAATGTAGCAATATGTGTGACAGTGGCTTATAATATGGTGATAAGTACGAGAGAGAAAGAGGTTTCAACGTGGCAAAATTGTATTTTCGCTATGGGGCAATGGGCAGCTCAAAGTCTGTCAAGCAAGTCGACAGGCAGTGTATTAAAATTAGGTGGATGTAATTGAAGAAAAAATATGATATCATGTGAGTAACAAATCGGAAGTTGCAAAAGAGAATAATGAGAATTACTTAACTGATGAGGAACAGCACAAAATCATAATTAAGGATTATGATATGTTGTTTGAATACAGAGAATAGCAAAAAACGGAGGAAAAATCATGAAAAAACGCACTCTTACTGTACTAGTTGTTGTGTTAGTATGCACATTCTTGACGGCGTGTAGTAAAGAAATAGACACCGTGACGGAATCTGTAAACGAAAAGGAAAGTAGTGTAATAAAGAACCCTACAGTTTTAGAAGATACAATAGAAATTGTTTTTCCAGAACAGTTTGAAGGATTGTCTGGGTATGATGAAGAAGCACTAGTTGACTATCTTAAAGAAAACAGTGACGGAAATTATCAGAAAATCGAATGTATTGACGGACAAGTTAATATGGTTGCTACTCAGGAAGAAATTGAGTATTGGAAAGGATATGTTGAAAAACATATAGATGATCAAAAGGCAGTATTAACAGGTATCAATCAGAAGTATGATATGTGTTGTAATGATTCATATAACACTATTAATATGTACTATGATCAAGAGCTTTCATTTAAAAAAGCTTTTTCATGCGTTGGAAAAACAGCTATATATTGTGCCATGTATCAGATATTAGATGGCAATCCTGATTATTCAATTTATCTAAATATTTATAATGTCGATACAGGGAAATTAGTAGTTGGCGGAAATCTAATGAATGAAGAAGTTTCATATACAGATGAGGACTGGGAAAAAACTTTCTAGAGAAAAGAAAAATTTTATGCTTTGCAATAAGATGGATTTCTATTAGAATGACAATCTGGTATGATATATTACTCTGACAGGCTATAACTTCCAGTTTACAGAATCAAGAAAATTGAAATTTGAGGAGGAGATTGTTGTAACAAGATAATTTTTATAGGCAGAAAAAATTAGGAGAAGTGAGGAATATGCAGAAAAGAGACTTAATCCAAGCGAATGCTTCATTAGAAAATCTACGACAGAACTTGGACATGAAGGATATTGCAAAAGAAATATTACTTGAGGAGAATTATAATAAATTTATAAGATCATACAAATTCCAGTTTGTAAGGATAAGCGGGTACTTATGGCAAAACTGCGGGCCGGGCATGCCCGGCCCCTACAGGGTGGCGATGCGTAAACCGGATATGGCGTTAAGGTTGGCGGGCCGCCTATATGCGGCCCCTACAAATAGGCGGAAGGTTTACGACAAGGAATGTAGGGGGCGGCGTCCTCGACGCCCCGCGAAGGGGGCAGGATTTTTCCCTGCGGATGAACCGTGAAAGGGATGCGGCGGTAAGTCGCGGCTCCCGCTTCAGCCGCGCATAAATCCACACATCCCCGCACATACTCTCCCACAGAGGAGGGATCATCCATGTCTTGTTTCAAAAAGGTTTTGCTGCTGCTGGCCATCATCGGCGGCATCAACTGGGGCATTTACGGCATCTGGGGGTTCAACGCCGTGGGCTGGCTGCTGGGCGGCAGTATGAGCTGGCTGTCCCGCACGGTGTTCATCGTGGTCGGCGCAGCGGCACTCTGCCTTATCCCCGGTTTGTTCGCGCCTGACCCCAAAGCTGCCGAATAACACAAAAGCGGGTGCCGCACAGCACCCGCTTTCCTTATATGATCCGCTGCATATCCAGCTTGCTGCGCCTTGTGTTCATGCCTACGCTTAACACAATGCCGATGCAGAGATACATCATGACCACGCTCGACCCGCCCGCCGAGAAAAACGGCAGCGTCACGCCGATGACCGGCAGCACCTGTAAATTCATCCCAAGATTGATAACGCACTGCAGAAACAGCGCCGCAAAGATGCCTACACAGATATTGCAGCCCAGCGCATCAGGGCAGCGCAGCCCGGTCTGCAGCGTGCGCAGGCAGAGCGCCAGCAGCAGCACCAGCACCGCCGCCGCGCCGAGGAACCCCAGCACATTGGCGAGATACGCAAAGATAAAATCGTTCCATGCGTTCGGCACAAAGATATGCTCACCGGAGAACAGCCCCTGCCCCGTCAGCCCGCCGGTACCGATGGCCATTGCGCCCTTGTTCTGCTGGTAGGTGATGTCCGCCAGCGCGGGATCGTCCGGCGTCAGCACCGCCAGAATCCGCTTGAACTGGTAGCCCTTCAAAAGCCCGGGGCGCAGCGCCAGCAGCGCCGCACCGCCCACGATGCCCGCCGCCAGCCCGCCGGCCGCCAGCCAGTGGGACAGCCCGCCCGCATACAGCATAATAAACCCGATGCCCAGAAATACCAGCGCCGTGCCGTCATCCCCCTGTATGTGGATGGCCGCAACGGGCAGCAGTATGTGCAGCAGCACAAGCAGCAGGTTCCGCGGCCGGTTCACCTGCCCGCGCACCCTGCTCAAATGCAGCGCCAGCGTCAGGATAAAGCTGATTTTCGCCAGCTCGGCGGGCTGAAAGGTCATGCCGCCCACACGGTACCAGCTGTAGTTGGAGGTGCCGCCCGCGTCATAGCCGATCGTCAGAAGCCCGGTGTTGACATTGTGCAGAAAGAGGGTGGGCAGCACCAGCCCCCACGCCACCACGCCATGCAGCGGCCAGGCCCGCGCCAGCGCATGGTAGTCTGCCGTGGAAAAGACAGCGGCAAGCATCATCCCCAGCAGGCTGGCAATAAGCTGGACCGAGGCCTTGTTGTTGGAGCCAAGCTGCGTCTGGCCAATGGACATCAGCACCACAACGCTGAGCACCGAGCAAGCCGCACAGAGCAGCAGCATAAACAGATCTATCCGGCGCAGATACCGGCGTATAAGCGGATACATAGGCGGCCTCCCTCCCCTGCAGATACTTTGTAACTGTAAGTATTATACCGCATCGCGGCAGATCTTGCCAAGTTACAGATTAAATTTTACAAATCGGGATTTCTGTACTATAATATATATGAGTGCGGCCATCGCTTTATTCGGCCGCAGACAGGGAGCGTACCTATGCAGGAATTTGTGACCCATTCGCGGGAGGAAACCGTTGCCGCCGGCCGCGCGCTTGCCGGGACACTGCCCCCGGGCGCGCTGATCGCGTTCACCGGCGGGCTGGGCGCGGGCAAGACCGCGTTCTGTCAGGGCATTGCCGAGGGGCTTGGCTGCACCGACCCGGTGTCCAGCCCGACCTTTGCCATCGTCAACTATTACCGCGGCCCGCGGCCCTTCGCGCATTTTGACCTCTACCGCATCCATACCGAGAATGATCTGGCCGCCGCCGGGTTCTATGACTACCTTGACATGGGTGCCGTGGTTGCCTGCGAGTGGAGCGAGAACTGTGCCGAGCTGCTGGCGCTGGAAAATCCCATCAAGATCCACATTGAACGGGTGGACGAAACGACGCGGAAGATTACGATTGGGTAAGGTCTTTGACGATCCGGGACCCGTGCGGCTGCGGCGGCATGAGGGCATGCCGCCCTACGCACTACTTTTCAACCGGATGTAGGGCGGGGTGCCCTCACCCCGCCGGGACTGCGCCATTGCAACCCATTTACGGGCAATCGCAGTACACTCGCCCCTCATCCGCCCTCGGGCGGGGCCTCGGGCACCTTCCCCCAAGGGGGAAGGCTCTATACTCTATTACATTTTCAAACAGGTGATTCTATGAATATCCTAGCTGTAGATACCGCCGGCAAAACAGCGGCCGTGGCCGTGCTGCGGGACGATACCCTGCTGTATGAAGCACAGTGCAACAACGGCCTGACCCACAGCGAGACGCTGCTGCCGATGATCGACACAGCGCTGAAGGCCAGCGGCCTGACGATGGACGAGCTGGATGTGCTGGGCGTCACGAACGGCCCCGGCAGTTTTACCGGGCTGCGCATCGGGCTGGCCGTCATCAAGGGGCTGGCACTGCCGCGTCAGCTGCCCTGCGCAGGGGTGTCCACCATGGCCGCGCTGGCCTGGGGCCTTGCGGGCGAGGGGACGGTCATCGGCGCGCAGGATGCCCGCCGCGGGCAGGTCTATTGGGGCGCATTTGACCTTGCAAGCCACCGCCGCCTGACCGAGGACGCCGCCGCACCGGTCACAGAGCTGGAAAATTTTGTTCAAAGCTGTAAAAAACCGCTCTTTTTTGTTGGCGATGGCGCGACTTTGTGTTACAATACATATAAGAGTGTTCCGGGCGTGGTCTGCACGCCCCCTGCCCTGCAGGTTTTGCGGGGCGCGGGCGTGGCGCTGGCCGCCAAGGCCCTTTGGGAGAACGGCGAATGTGTGCCGCCTGCGGCGCTGCTGCCGGACTACCACCGGCTGAGTCAGGCCGAGCGTGAGCGCGCGGAACGGGAAAAAACAAAAGGGGCATCAGAATGAAATTTGACAAACCGATCGCACTGGCTGCCGACCACGGCGGCTATGAGCTGAAAGAGGCCATCAAGGCCCATCTGGACGAGCTGGGCATCGCCTATACGGATTTCGGCACCGACTCCACCGCCAGCGTAGACTACCCTGACTATGCCGTCAAGGGCTGCCGGGCCGTGCAGGACGGCAGCTGTGCGCTGGCGATCCTCTGCTGCGGCACCGGCGTGGGCATCTCGATGTGCGCCAACAAGATGAAGGGCATCCGCGCATGCTGCTGCAGCGATACCTTCAGCGCGGAGCTGACCCGCCGCCACAACAATGCCAACGCCCTGTGCATGGGCGGCCGCGTTGTGGGCGCAGGTCTGGCCTGCAAGATCGTGGACGCCTTCCTGAACGCTGAGTTTGAGGGCGGCCGCCACCAGACGCGCATCGACAAGATGATGGCGCTGGAGAACCTCTAAGTTTCACATTGCCTGCCCTGCAGGCTGAATAATTTTGAATTGCAAGGAGATCCTACCATGAGCGTTGTTGAAATTGTTGACCATCCCCTGATCCAGCACAAAATCAGCCTGCTGCGTGACCGCAGCACCGGCACCAAGGAGTTCCGTGATCTGGTAAGCGAGATTGCGATGCTGCTCTGCTATGAGGCCACCCGCGACCTGCCGACCGAGGAGGTCGAGGTCGAGACCCCCGTGGCTCTGGCCCGCACCAAGGTTCTGGCCGGCCGCAAGCTGGCGCTGGTCCCCATCCTGCGCGCCGGTCTCGGCATGGTGGACGGCATGCTGAACCTGATCCCCGCTGCCAAGGTCGGCCACATCGGCATGTACCGCAACGAGGAGACGCTGGTGCCGGTCGAGTACTACTGCAAGCTGCCCAGCGACATCAATGAGCGCGAGGTCTTTGTTCTGGACCCGATGCTGGCCACCGGCGGCAGCGCCTGCGACGCCATCGGCCAGATCAAGAAGCGCGGTGCCAAGCACATCAAGTTCATCGGTCTGGTTGCTGCCCCGCAGGGCCTGAAGGCTCTGCATGAGGCCCACCCCGATGTGGACATCTATGTCGGCGCACTGGACGAGAAGCTGAACGAAAACGGCTACATCATCCCCGGTCTGGGCGATGCCGGTGACCGTATCTTCGGCACGAAGTAAGATCGTACAAAAACAGGGTCGTGAACCACAGCGGTTCACGACCCTGTTTTTTTGTCTGATGCTTTATCTGCCGACCACTGTATCAGCCGCAAGGATCGCATCGTTCTGCTCCTTGTACTTAGCGGCGGTCTCCTCGTCGAGCAGATAGACCGTGACCGGGATGACCGCGCTTGCGACCGACTCATCGTAGGTTTCATAGTACAGGTCGATGAAGGCCTTGCCCTGCAGCATGGCGCCGCCGGTGTCCGCCGCGTAGGCGTAGCCATAGACAAAGCGGCCGTCATCGCTGGTGATGTACATCAGCGAGCCGTAGGGAATGACGGCGGGGTTGACTGCGACCGTGCCGTAGGTCAGGCGGCGGCCGCTGGCCCCCTTGGCCGTGGCGGACGCTGAATAGCCTGTCGAGCGCTGCCCCGTGTAGACCTCGGCAACGCCCTCTGCCGGGGCGCCGTCCACGATCTCAGGGCCGACAAACTGCGACACAGGCACTTGCTCGCCGTAGATCTTCTGCACGGTAGGCACCATGCCGATCTGTGTCTCACGGCCGGTCTCCTCGGTGCCGGTCCACACACCGTCCACCCAGATTTCCCGGTAGCTGACGGTGTCCAGACCGTCACTGCCCTGCTGCACGGTGACGGTATCCTCCGGCCGGCGGTAGAACAGGCTGGAGGGGATCTCCTCCAGCTCGGTGGGGATGACCTCGTTCTGCGTGTAGTCCACATAGCTGACCCGCTGCAGCGTCAGGGTCTCTCCCTCGGGGACCTGCTCCCCCGGCGCGCAGCTGAGGATATCGTCCTCCGTCCATGTCAGCCCGGCCTGCGCCAGCAGCTCTGCCGCCGTTGCGCCGGTCGTGATGATCTCCTGCGTAGTGCCGTCCGCTGTGACCGGCACGGTGTAGGCGCGCAGGATGTCAAGCCGGGTGCCGTCATCGGTCTGGGACCAGATCGCCTTGTCATTCTCGCCCAGCGGCGGCGTTTCAGCCTGCCGCAGCACAGTGGCAAGGTCGGTGGCCGCCGTCAGGATGCGCACGCGGCCGCCGTGGGTGTCGGTGACCGTTGTGAAATGCAGCGCCGACCCGGTAAACCCGATCGAGAGCGCCAGCGCCGCACCGCCGCCCAGCAGCGCCCCCCATTTGGGGACGAGCAGCGCCGCCGCGCGGAGGATATGCTCTTTGGTTTTTAGTGATAAAGCCATAGAAACTCCTTGCAGAATCACACAAAAAGTGCCGACCCGGCCAGCGGATCGGCACCATAAATGCTGGGGTAAAAGCTTTTGCTGCGCAGCAGAAATCAGCGCTTGCTGAACTGGGGAGCGCGGCGGGCAGCCTTCAGACCGTACTTCTTACGCTCCTTCATACGAGGATCGCGGGTCAGGAAGCCAGCCTTCTTCAGGGTGGAGCGCAGCTCAGGGTTGAACTGCAGCAGGGCACGGGACAGGCCGTGGCGGATAGCGCCAGCCTGGCCTGCGCAGCCGCCGCCAACCACGTTGACGACGACATCGAACTTGCCCTCGTTCTCGGTCAGGACCAGGGGGCTGTTAGCGAGCAGCTTCAGGGTCTCCAGACCGAAGTAATCGTTGATGTCACGACCGTTGATGGTCATCTTGCCGGTGCCGTTGTAAACGCGAACGCGGGCAACGGAATGCTTACGACGGCCGGTGCCGTAGAAATAAGGTTTGGTTTCGTACATCTTCTATTGCCTCCTCACTCAAATCTCAACAGCTTCGGGCTTCTGAGCAGCATGGGCATGGTCAGCAGCCTTGTAGCAGTGCAGGCGGGTCATAGCCTTGGCGCCGATGGTGTTAGAGGGGATCATGCCCTTGACAGCGTAGGTCATGGCCTTGTCGCTGTTCTCAGCCATCAGGGTCTTGTACTGGGTCTCCTTCAGGCCGCCGATCCAGCCGGAATGAGTGCGATGGAACTTCTTCTCCAGCTTCTTGCCGGTCAGGACAGCCTCATCGCAGTTGATGATGATGACATTGTCACCGCAGTCAACATTAGGGGTGAAAGTGGTCTTGTTCTTGCCGCGCAGGATGACAGCAGCCTTGGCAGCAACGCGGCCGAGGGGCTTGCCGGCGGCGTCGATCACATACCACTTGCGGTCAGCCATTTCAGCGGGCTTAGCGAGAGTCGTGCTCATAGTAGGGACCTCCATTGATAAATTAACACGTCCGTCTTGTAACGGTATTTAACAGCGCCCGGCGGGGCGCTTTTTCGCGCAAGTGTGATTATAGCAGAAAAGCCGTGCAGAGTCAACGGTTTTTGGCAATAATTTTAATTTATTCCGTGCTTGCTCTCAAATACTTGCAAATGCTCTTGTTTTCTCTTGTTTTCAAAGTTCCTATTTTCAGAAATTTTTACGCAGCGGCGTGATGCGCTCCTTGCCTTCCCCCGCGGGGGAAGCCTTTTTCGCACCCAACAAAAAAGCCGCCCTGCGGCTGCAGGGCGGTTGGTTTGCTTTTACTGCTTGATCGCATTGACAACGCGATTCAGGTCATGCTCGTCCTCGCAGACGATCTTGACGGGGTGGCTGTAATCCAGGCTCATCATGCCCAGAATGCTCTTTGCATCGGCAATGCTGCCCTTCATGTCATGCACGCCGACATCGTTATAGCACTTGGCGGCAGCAGACACGATTCCCTTGACCTCAGTAAAATTGGAAACCTTGACTTGTTTCACCATAATAATTGACCTCCGAATTATTCCCACGCAGCAGGCCGCATCTTCAGCACCGGTGTCCGGGGCGGAACCGGGCGTGCAGCCCTGCGGTAAGGAGGTGAGCCACCATGCTCTATCCGCTCCTTACATTGTGCATTATAGCACAATTATGTGCCTCCGCTTTGTTCATAATGCACAAAGCAAATTTTTTCCATTTCCTGCACAAAAGAGAAAATCCTTCATTTTTGGCTTTTGGTCAGAATGACAGCTTTTGGCTGTACCGGGGGTCCTTTGTTCACATTGTTTATGTTTTTAAAGTTATTTTTTTATGTTTTCTGAAAGTATTTGTAGTTTTATGACGCCATTGTATGACATATCCCGCAATAATTCAGACACCGTGCAAATTCGCGTGCAACAATTGTATATGTTTATGCCGGTTTAGTATCAGTTTTGCTGGGGCACGCCCTTCATGGTCAGGGCAATGCGCTTTTTGCCGGTATCCACGCTCAGCACTTTGACGCGCACGATGTCGCCCACCTTGAGCAGCTCGCGCGGGTGCTTGATGAATTTATCGCTGATCTGGGACACATGGACAAGGCCGTCCTGATGCACGCCGAGATCGACAAAGGCACCGAAGTCGATGACATTGCGCACGGTGCCGGTCAGCTCCATGCCGGGCTTGAGGTCGTCCAGCCCCATGACATCGCTGCGCAGCAGGGGCTTGGGCAGGCTGTCGCGGACATCGCGCCCCGGCTTGCACAGCTCGGCCACAATATCGTTCAGGGTCGGCTCGCCCACCCCCAGCAGCGCGCAGAGGGTCCCGGCGCCCTTGGCCTTTACGGCGCCGGGCAGCCCCGCCAGACGGTCGGTGCCGATTTCCGCAGCCGTGTAGCCGCAGGCATCCAGCAGCGCCTTGGCGGCCGCGTAGCTTTCGGGGTGGACGGCGGTCGCATCCAGACGGTTCTTGGCCTCGGGCAGCCGCAGGAAGCCCGCGCACTGCTCATACGCCTTGGGGCCGAGGCCCTTGACCTTTTTCAGCTGGGCGCGGGAGGTGAACGCCCCCTCCTCCTCACGCCATGCCACGATGTTTTTGGCCGTGGCCGCGCTGACACCCGCCACGCGGCGCAGCAGCGGCGCAGAGGCGGTGTTCAGGTCCACGCCGACCGAGTTCACGCAGTCCTCGACCACGCCGTCCAGCGTCTCGTTCAGCCGCTTCTGGGGCATGTCGTGCTGGTACTGGCCGACGCCGACCGCCTTGGGGTCGATCTTGACCAGCTCGGCCAGCGGGTCCTGCAGGCGGCGGGCGATCGACACGGCGCTGCGCAGGTTGACATCATACTGCGGGAACTCCTCAGCGGCCAGCTTGGACGCCGAATAGACCGAGGCACCGGCCTCGCTGACGACCATATACTGCAGGTGCAGGTTCTTTTCCTCGGCCAGCTCGCGGATGACCTCGGCGGCAAACTCCTCGGTCTCATGGCCGGCCGTGCCGTTGCCGATGGCCATGACCTCAACGCCGTTCTTCAGAACCATCGCCTTGATGGTCTTTTTGGCCTGATCCACCCGCTTGAACTCAGGCACGGGGTAGACGACATTCGTGTCCAGCACCTTGCCGGTGGGGTCCACGACCGCCACCTTGCAGCCCATGCGGTAGCCGGGGTCCAGCCCCATGACCGTTTTGCCGCGGATGGGCGGCTGCAGCAGCAGCTGGCGCAGGTTATCGCCAAAGACCTTGATCGCACCCTCGGCGGCAGCAGCCGACAGCTCGCTGCGCAGCTCGTTTTCAAGGCTGGGGTGGATCAGGCGGCTGTAGGCATCGCGGGCGGCGGCATCCACAACCGCCGCGCTGGCACCGCCGGTCTTTTTGCGGGCAAACATCCAGCTGACGATGCCCGCTGCGCGCTCGGCATCGACCTGAATGCCGACCTTCAGAAAGCCCTCGCGCTCGCCGCGGTCCAGCGCCAGCACACGGTGACCGGGGATCTTGTTCAGCGGCTCGGCAAAGTCGTAATACTGGGCGTAGACGCTGTCCTCGTCCTTGGCCTTGGCGCTGGCGATGCGGCCAAACGCGCGGTAGTAGCGGCGCAGCTCGGCGCGGCAGGCGGCATCGTCGGAGACAGCCTCGGCAATGATGTCCTGCGCACCTGCCAGCGCGGCGGCGGCATCGGGCACCTCATCATTCAGGTACGCGGCAGCGGCCTTTTCAGGGTCGAACGCGGCGTCCTGCTTGAAAATCGCATCGGCCAGCGGCTGCAGGCCGCGCGCCCTGGCAATGCTGGCGCGGGTCTTGCGCTTGGGCTTGTAGGGGCGGTAAAGGTCCTCGACCTCAGCCAGCGTTTTGGCCTTGGTCAGGGCAGCGGTCAGCTCGGGCGTCATGGCACCCTGCTCGGTGATGGAGGAGGTGACTTCCTCCTTGCGCTTATCGAGGCCGCGCAGATATTCCAGACGGTCGCCCAGATCGCGCAGCACCTGATCGTCCATCGAGCCGGTGGCCTCCTTGCGGTAGCGGGCGATGAACGGAATGGTATTGCCCTGATCGATCAGCTCGATCGCGCCCTGCACATTTTTGACGCTCAGGTTCAGTTCTTGTGCTAATTGTTCAGCATGGTTTGGCATGTTTTTTCCTTTCTCGGCTAAAGTTTTAACGGCAGTCTCCCGGGAGGTTGCTCTTTCTTTTGCCAACAAAAGAAAGAACCAAAGAAAATTGCCGCTGTTGCGACGCAGCGGACCCGCGCCTTAGGGGCTGCACGCCCCTAAGAACCCCAATAAGGAAGTCGGAAGGGGCGGTGGCTAAACGGACGCAGTATTACTGTCCGTTCTTAACGCCCCCGCCCCTTCCTCCACTTTAAACTCGGGAGTTCCCCCGAACCCCCGCAGGGGTGAACGGCAGCTCTGTAGGGGCGGCATATATGCCGCCCGCAACCTACCGCGACAACCCGTCAACGGGAAAGAGGGAGGGCTGCCGCCCTCCCTTGCCCCTCTCGTCGGCACCCCCATTTGGGGCAGTCTGTAGGGGCCGGGCATGCCCGGCCCGCGACTTTGCCATTACCGCCCATGTATCTTTTGCCCCGTAGGGAGGGGTCTTGACCCCTCCGCGGCCTACCGCCGCCGCGAACCGCAAAAGCCCCTCCGGCCTCGTAAACTCGGCCACCTCCCCGCTGCGCGAGGAGGCTTTCTGCGGACGGCTCCGCCGTCCGAAAAAAGGCTCCCCACAAGGTGGGGAGCTGGCCGCGCGAAGCAAGGCCGGAGGGGCCTTGCCGCGCTGCCTATAAGATGTCAATAACCGTCAAATTCTCCCCGTCCACCGTAAATTTCACTTTATTGCTGCCGAAATCCAGCGCATACACCCGCGCGGGGTCGTGCTGGTAGGCGGGGCGCGGGTCGTTTTTCAGCACACCCAACAAGGCGGGGCGCTTTTCTTCGGGCACCTTGCACAATAACGCATCGGGGCATATCACCTGCAGGGCGTACGCTCTGGTCGTATCCGTGAACCCGCCGCGCGCCTCGGGGTAGGCATCCACATAGGGCAGGTAGGGCTTGATGTCAAAGATCGGCGTACCGTCCAAAAGGTCGGCGCCGCGGACGATCAGATCCCCGTTTTCCACACCGGCCAGCTCCACGCAGGACAGGCCCAGCGCATTCGGCCGGTAGGGACTGCGGGTGGCAAAGACGCCGCGCCGCTCGTTGCCGCCCAGACGCGGCGGGCGGACAGTGGGCCGCCAGCTTTTGCCGGCGGCGTACTCCGCCGCCACGGTCGAGAACTGCCAGATGAGCCAGAGCCGGTCATACCCCTCGATGCCGGTCAGGGCGTTGGGGTCGCGGTATTCCGGTGCAAAGACGATGCGGGCGGTCAACTCCGGCACAAGGCCGCTCTGCCGCGGGATGCCGAATTTATCCGTAAAATCACTGCGTATATACGCAATGGGGTGAATCGTGTAATCCATAGTAACATTTGCCCCCTTTTTGCGTTTATTATATAGGAAAGAGAGAAAAAAGGGAAGTAGCCAAAGCAGCCCTTGTCAAAGGGAGGCTTTTCGTGGCGAATTTTACAATTTTCCCATCTTTTTTCTTTCTTCGCCGTATGGTATAATACAGGATATACCGATCAAAAAGGGGGTATGGTATTGGCGCCCATTATCCATACAGAAAAGCTGCGCAAGGTTTACGCCGTCGGCAAGGAGCGTGTCATCGCGCTGAACAATGTTGACCTGTCCATAGAAAAGGGGGAATTCTGCTGTATTGTCGGCCAGTCCGGCAGCGGCAAATCCACCCTGCTGAACCAGCTGGCCGGGCTGGAAAAGCCGACCTCGGGCAAGGTGTTCATCGGCAGGCATGAGATCAGCGCCATGACCGAGAACGAGCTGGCCGCGTTCCGCCAGCAGCATCTGGGGTTCATCTTCCAAAGCTACAATCTGCTGCCCACCATGACGGCGGCTGAAAATGTGGCCCTGCCGCTCATGTTCAAGGGCGTGGACAAAAAGACACGGCTGGCCCGCGCCCGCAAGGAGCTGAAGGCCATGGGTCTTTTGGGCCGCGCCAACCACCTGCCTACCGAGATGAGCGGCGGCCAGCAGCAGCGTGTCGGCATTGCCCGCGCGTTCGTCAGCAGCCCCAAGGTCATTTTTGCCGATGAGCCGACCGGCAACCTCGACTCCCGCACCAGCAAGCAGGTGCTGTACCGGATGCTGGAGCTGTCCAAAAACAACCATGTCACCTTCGTCATGGTCACGCATGAGCCGGAGCTGGCCGAATGTGCCGACCGCATCGTGACGATATTGGACGGCAAGGTCTGCTCCAATGTGCTGCAGGACGAGCAGACAAAGAAGAAAAACCGCGACGCCCTGTTTGCCGATCTGAAGGGGGACCTTTCGATTGGCGGAGATGCGGCGAAGGAACAGAAGGAAGATAAAAAATAATAGATAAAAGATAATAAAAAATGTGGAGTTTTGGCCCTTGGGCCAAAACAAAACCGTAGGGGCGGATTCCATATCCGCCCGTGACGTTGTCCGCAGTTGCACGGGCTCATATAGAATGCATTTCTACGACAGCACAATTTTTGAGCGGTGCGCAGCGCCGCGAACCACCTATTTTATTATCTATTATCTTTTATCTATTATCTAAACAAACCGGAGGTCAATACATATCATGAAACGACTATTCACCTTACTTACCGCCCTGATGCTGGCGACGGCACTCTGCGCACCGGTGCTGGCGGACGATGCCGCCGTGACCGACCCGACGCCCAACCCGACACCCACCCCGACTGCCTCCATCGACACGAGCAACTCGGACGGCGTCTATGTGTCGGCCTACACCGTCACCAACGCAGCAGGCGGAGAGGTCACGACCGTTGAGGTCGGCGACAGGATCAACCTTGTGCTGAAGGTCGTTGACCACGCCTCGGCCCGGTACTGCGTCAAGCCGGAGGAAATCTCCGCGCGCATCAACTCCGCCGTGTTCACCTACACCGGCATCGGCGAGATCGGCCAGCTGTTTGACAACAACGACGACCCCAATGCCACCCGCCTGCAGAATGTCCGCAACGGCTCTGCCACCGCAGACGAGATTGCCCAGAACGCGCAGTACAACTACTACAGCTACGTCCTTTTGTTCCGCGATGTCATCTACAACGGCGGCGGCAATACCGTGCCGATCAACCTTTCCTATCTGGATACCTCGAAGCCGCTGCAGCAGTTCAGCGTGACGATCGGCCAGTGCGTGGACAAGGACCAGACCACCTCGCCGAATCTGCTCGTCCGCACCTCCAGCTATGGGGACAGCGTCATTGCCGGCTCGCCGTTCACCCTCTCGCTCGGCCTTTACGCTACGGACGGCAACGAGAGCCTGAACGATGTCATCGTCTCGCTGACCCTGCCGGAGAACATCCTGCTCAACAGCGGCAGCCTTTCCAACTATGTCGGCACCATCGCCGCCAAGCAGACCCGCGATGTCACCTTTGAGGTCATGCCCTCGGCCGGGTTTACCGGCACGGTGGCCAACATCACCGTCAACATGACCGGCACCGGCTCGATCACCGGCAAGGAGGTCAGCGGCACAACAACGATCTCTGTCCCCGTCAGCCAGCCCAACCGGTTTGAGGTCGGCCAGCTGGAGCTGTCCAGCGATACGATCTATGTCGGCGATACCGGCAGCGTCTCCCTTTCTTACGTCAACAAGGGCAAAAACCCCGTCAGCAATCTGGAAGCCCGCCTGACCGGCACCAATCTGGGCGCGGGCAGCTACCAGTACCTCGGCAACCTGAACGCCGGCACCGAGGGCAGCGTGGATTTTGACATCACCCCCGATGCTGCGGGCGCGGTCAGCGGCATCATCACGCTGAGCTATGAGGATGCCTCCGGCAACCCGCAGACCGTCTCCAAGGACTTTTCCGTCAGCGCCGAGGAGATGAACATGGACGACTTCTATGACCCCTCGATGGACGATGTGCAGCCCGAGCAGACCGGTATGCCGGTCTGGGCGTGGGTGCTGATCGGCGTCTGCGGCGCGGTAGTCGTTGTGGTGATTATCGTGGTTGTGGTCCGCAAGCGCAAGAAGGCCAAGGCGCTGGCCGCACTGGAAGCAGAGGACAGCGATGAAGATCTCTGATGAAATCAGCCTGTCGGCGCGCAACCTGCTGCGCCGCAAGGGCCGCACGGCACTTACGCTGGTGGGTGTTGTCATCGGCACCTGCATGGTCGTGCTGATGATCTCGCTGGGCATTGCCCAGACCAAAACGAATGAGGAAATGCTGCAGAGCTGGGGCGACCTGACCCAGATCCAGATCTACGGCTACGGCATGATGGTGAGCAGCGACGGCAAGCCGCTGTATCTGGACGATGCCGCGATCGCCAACATCAAGCAGATTCCCCATGTGGCGGCGGCAACGCCCTACGCACAGGGGTACAATCTGGAGGGCACCATCACGGCGGGCCGCAACGACCGCTACACGATGGACATTTCCAATCTGATCGGCATCGACCCCACCGCGCTGGAGCCGATGGGCTTTACCCTGCAGAGCGGCAGCTGGCCCACGAACACCCCCGCCAGCGAAAAATCGAACAAGCTGCAGGTGCTGGTGGGCGCGTCCGCGGGATATAACTTTGAGGATTCCCGCAAGAGCTACAACAGCCCCAAGCGCTACCGCTGGCAGGGCCAGACCGATGCCTCCGGCAAGGAGCTGCCGCCCTTTGTGGACATCGACAAGGACAAGATGACCCTGACCATCAAGACCGGCGAAGGCTCGACCGAAAAAAGCCGCAGCTGGCAGCTGGAGATCGTGGGCGTGCTGACGCCTGACGGCGCCAAGGGCTACTGGACCCAGTCCGGTGTTGTGCTGCGCATACAGGATATGCAGATGCTGCAAAAGGTCTACTGCGACCTGACCAAAACCAAGCTTGAGGAGAAAAGCTACGAGCAGGTCTATGTCAAGGTCGATGACCTCTCTTATGTAACGGATGTGGAAAACGCCATCCACGAGCTGGGGTTCAGCAACACCTACTCGATGAACCAGCAGCGCGAGGAGATGCAGAAGCAGGTCATGAAGAGCCAGATGATCTTTGGCGGCATTGCGGCGGTCTCGCTGCTGGTGGCGGCCATCAACATCATCAACACCATGACAATGGCCATCTATGAGCGCACCCGCGAGATCGGCGTCATGAAGGTGCTGGGCTGCGAGCTGGGCAACATCCGCACGATGTTCCTGCTCGAAAGCTCGACCATCGGCTTCATCGGCGGGCTGATCGGGCTGATCATCAGCCTGATTGCCAGCTTTGTGCTGAACCATCTGTCGGTGCTGGGGCAGGGGTTTGACATGTCCGGCATAATGGGCGGCGGCTACTACATGGGCGGCGATGGTAGCGCCGCGATCTCGATCATTCCGCCGTGGCTGATGCTGGCGGCGCTTGTATTCGCCACGCTGGTCGGCCTTGTGGCCGGTATCCTGCCCGCAAACAAGGCAGTCAAAATCAGCGCCCTCGAAGCGATCCGGCACGATTAAAAAAACTGTCTATAAAAACAGCGGCCCGCCCGGCAGGGGTGGACCGCTGTTTTTTGTGCGGAATTGTTTTTGTTCCGCTTACACCTGTGTTTTTAACAACATTTCGGACTTTTCAACCGTGTATTTTCACAACTAAAGGCAGTTTTCAACATTTTCCACAGAAAAACCCCTGCTGCGGGGAGTTTTCCACGGCGGTTGAAAGTTATTTTATGCGTATAATCGTTATTTTATAGTTTTCAACAGTTTTCACGAGTTTTCCACAGGGAAAACCCCGGGAAATGGTGGAAAACCGGTTTTCCGGTGGAAAATGTGTATTAGTAGTGGAGTGACCCTGCATTTACGCCTAGATATTGTTGGCAGCCGGGCTTTTGCCCCCACTGTATAGCCGGTTGTAGACTGTGGAAAAATAAGAGTTTTCAACACGCTTGTGGAAAACGGTGTGGAAAGCGGGGAAAGCCCCTCACAGTGGGGAGCGGGTAAAGCCCCTCCGGCCTCGCAGGCTCGGCCACCTCCCCAAAATGGGGAGGCTTTCACGCGGGCAAAGCCCGCGCAAAAAGGCGCCCCACGAAGTGGGGAGCTGGCCGCCTTCCCCCCACCAAAAAAAGCAGCCCGGCTTTACAGTCAGGCTGCTTTTTTCAACAGTTCTGTTTAAAACTCGATCTTGCCAAAGGCGAAATCATCACCGTCGTGGATGCGCTCGGTGGTTTTGGGTGCCATCGGCTTTGCATCGGGGTCACGCGGGCGGTCGGCAAACTCAC
>ERZ838399.1206-NODE-1206-length-25535-cov-13.037480_pt1 | contig 25535 bp, 19 predicted proteins | sample MGYA00519683_ERZ838399 | MGnify/ENA primary metagenome ERZ838399 (study PRJEB31850, sample SAMEA3708833) | human gut metagenome | biome: human gut; feature: human-associated habitat; material: faeces | place: China | collected 2014 ...
ACAACGGCGGCATGGAGCACACCACCCTGCATCTGCTGTACAGCCGTTTCTGGCACAAATTCCTGTATGATATCGGCGTAGTGCCCAAGCCAGAACCGTACCAGAAGCGTACCTCCCACGGCATGATCCTGGGCCTGAACCCTCATGCCTTTGAAAACCAGCCCGATGCCGAGCGCAAGCGCCTGCTGGCCGAGTACGGCAGCGAAAAGGCTGCCCGCGAAGCTCTGGTCGAGAAGTACGGCGAAATGGCCGAGCACCCGATCGTCAAGATGTCCAAATCCCTGGGCAACGTTGTCAACCCGGACGATGTGGTGAACGAGTACGGCGCTGACACCCTGCGCCTGTACGAGATGTTCATTGGCGACTTTGAGAAAGCCGCTCCCTGGAACACCAACTCCATCAAGGGCTGCAAGCGCTTCCTGGACCGCATCTGGGCACTGAGCGAAAAGCAGGTGGAGGGCGAAGGCTACCGCCCGAAGCTGGAAGCTTTGATCAACCGCACCATTAAGAAGGTGGGCGAGGACATTGACGCCCTGAAGGCCAATACTGCCATTGCCCAGCTGATGATTTTGGTGAATGCCCTGTACGATGAGGGCGGTGCAACCCGTGCAGAGTACGAAGTGCTGCTGCAGCTGCTGAACCCGTTTGTTCCCCATATGACCGAGGAACTGTGGCAGCAGATGGGCCACACCGACACCCTGGCTTACCACGAGTGGCCGAAGTATGACGAAGCCAAATGCGTGGAGCAGACCATTGAGATTGCTGTTCAGGTGAACGGCAAGGTCAAGGCCCGCCTGAACGTTGCCGCTAACATTGAAAGCGCTGACGCCATTGCCGCTGCAAAGGCTGACCCCGCTGTGGCCGAAGCCATTGCAGGCAAGACCATTGCCAAGGAAATTTACGTCAAGGGCCGCCTGGTCAACATCGCCGTTAAGGGCTGATCGTTCCCCGTGGCGCGCCAGACATTACAACCTGATACCACCCGGCAAGCCTCCGCACAAGCGGGGGCTTTGCCCGTATCGGGACAAATTTGGGACAACTTGTGCGGGCTGGCCCGCAGCAAAACGCTGTGGGGTGTGCTGCTGCTGGCAGTTTTGTGGGGGTACGGCTACGCCATGAACACCCCTGCCGTGGATATGGACGACCTTGCCATTGCCACCTACCAGCAGGGCGGAGAACTTTTGCGCCAGGGCCGCATTACCGTGTGGCTGCTGCAGGCGCTGACCGGAATCATGACCTACCAGCGCTTTTGGCCGGAGCTGTTTTTTGCCCTCAGCCTGGTGTTGGCGGGCATTCTGCTGGCCGCGGTGCTGTACACGGCGGCACGGCGGCAGGCAAAACAGCCGGGGGCGCAGCTGCTGGCGGCAGGGCTGCTGCTGTGGCCCTACCATGGCGAAATTTTGATGTATTCCAACCAGTGTGGCGTTGGGTTTGGCTACCTGCTGTGCGCGTTGGCATTGGCGCTGGCACTGCCGCACCTGCTGTGCGGCTGGCGGAACAGCCTGCCCGGTGCCTGCGGCGCAGTGGTCTGCCTGTGTTTTGCACTGGGGTTGTACGAAAGCTTTGCCCCAGTCTGGCTGACGCTGCTGTGCGCCGCCCTGCTGCTGGATGCCGCGGCAGCGGAACCTCACAGCCGAAAAGCCGGAAAGATATGGGGCAGCATTCTGCGCGGACTGTGGCCGCTGGCCGCGGCACTGGTGCTGCGCAAAGGGCTGGCCGCCCTGCTGTGCGCCGCAAACGGCGTGAGCGGGCAGGATGGCACGGCATCCAAAACGATCTTCTGGTTCCAGCGGGACAGCGTGCGGGCTGCAGTTGTGATCCCTGTGCGGGAATGGCTGACCAACTATCTGGCCCGTGCGTTTGGCATTCCGGCGCTGGCCTTGCTGGCACTTGCCAGCTGGGCGGTGGTGCTGTGGGTCCTGCGGCACCGCGGCGGCAATGGGCGGGCACTGTTTGCGGCGGGGCTGATTGTATCGCAGTTCTCGCTGGGCATCTTGCAGGGCACCGGTGCCCAGATGGCCCGTGCAGTGCAGTGCTTTGCTGTGTTTGTGCCCTTTGCGGCCTGGCTGTGGCTGGCCCCGGCGCTGGACCGCGGCAAACAGGGCGGAGCCAAAGCCATCATTTGTGCCGCGCTGGCGGGGGCGATGCTGGCGGTGGAACTGATCTCCCTGACAGGGACGATACGATACAACCGCGACCGCTGGCAGTATGAAGAACGCTTGCTGATTAAAACAGCAGATGAACTGAATGACCTGGATCCGGCGGGCACCCTGCCGGTGGCCTTTGTGGGGCAGGCAGAATTAAGCCCCGAACTGCAGGACCGGCTGGTGATCCCGGCGGCAAACCCGGCGTATAAGGCCGCATACCTGATTTATACCGTGCTGGGCGGCCCGCTGGGGGACCTGGACCGGTACGAGAACCCGCAGACAATGGTCATCAACTGGGCGCAGGATGCCTTTGGCGGCAAAGAACAGATAGCCCTGCTGATGCAGCAGGTGGGCCGCCCCTGCGCCCTGGCGGATGCAGACCAGCAGGATGCCGCCGATACCCTGGCCGAGGCAGGCGAAGCCCCGGTTGGGGTAAGCCTGCAGGACGGATACCTGCTGGTGAACTTTACCGGATGGACCGCCGAATGACCGCAATACCCACGATACGAAACTACCATGGGAGGAGTGACCCCCTAATGTTGATCAGCCTGATCGTTCCATGTTATAACGAAGAAGAAGCCATGCCGCTGTTTTATCAGGAAGCGGCCCGTGTGGCGGCACAGATGGAAAAGAGCCACGGCGCAGAATTTGAGATCATTTTTGTGGATGATGGCTCCAAAGATGGCACCCTGCGCGTGGCGCGGGAGCTGCACGATGCCGACCCGCGTGTGCGTTACGTTTCCTTCAGCCGCAATTTTGGCAAGGAAGCGGGTATTTATGCGGGCCTGAAAGCGGCCAATGGTGATTACGTCGCCACGCTGGACGCTGACCTGCAGGACCCGCCTGCGCTGCTGCCGGATATGCTGGATGCCCTGCTGACCGGTGATTATGACTGCGCGGCTACCCGCCGTACCACCCGCGAGGGTGAACCCCCGGTGCGCAGCTGGTTTGCCCGGATGTTTTACCGCATCATCAATAAAATGTCGGATACCGAGATAGTAGACGGCGCACGGGATTTCCGCCTGATGAGCCGCCGCATGGTGGATGCCGTGCTGGAAATGTCGGAGTATAACCGTTTTTCCAAGGGCATTTTCAGCTGGGTGGGCTTTAAGACCAAGTGGTTTGCCTACCAGAACGTGGAGCGCGTGGCAGGCCAGACCAAGTGGAACTTCTGGAGCCTGTTCAAGTATTCCATTGAGGGCATTGTGGGATTTTCGACCCAGCCGCTGGTTATGGCGGCGCTGGCGGGCGTGATCTTCTGCCTGGCGGCATTTGTGGGCATTATTTTTGTTGTAGTGCGTGCTCTGATTTTTGGCGATCCGACCGCGGGCTGGCCCAGCATGGTCTGCATTATGCTGCTGTGCAGCGGCGTGCAGCTGTTCTGCCTTGGCATTGTGGGCGAGTACCTGGCCAAAACCTATCTGGAAGTGAAGCACCGCCCCATCTACATTACGCGGGAAACTGAGCAGGACCGCGATGAGCGCAAACCGGCACAGCAGAAATGAGCGCCATGCAGGATATGACCAAAGGCGGCGCGGCGGGGCACCTGCTACGCTATGCCGTGCCGCTGATGCTGGGCAACTGGTTCCAGCTGGCGTATAACGCGGTGGATTCCATCATTGCGGGGCGGTTCATCGGCAAGGATGCCCTGGCGGCCGAGGGCATTGCGGGCCCGGTGATGAACCTGGTTATTCTGGGAATTACCGGTGTCTGCCTGGGGGCCGGGGTGCTGATGAGCGAGTTCTTTGGCGCAAAGGACGGCGAAAGTCTGCGCCGGGAACTGGCCACCACCGTGCTTTCCGGCACGGCGGCATGCACCGTGGTGGCATTGCTGGGGGTATTATTCACCCCGGCGATTCTGCAGGCCTGTGCGGTTCCGCGGGAGATTTTTGCGATCACGGCCATCTATCTGCGCATTACCTTTTTGGGGGCACCGTTCACCTGCTTTTACAATGCGTTGGCGGCGGGGTTCAAAAGTGTGGGCGATGCCCGAACGCCGCTGCGCTTTTTGATGGTATCGGCCATTTTGAACGCAGCGCTGGACCTGATCTTTATCGGCGGGCTGGGCTTTGGCATTGTATGCTCCGCCATGACAACGGTGATTGCCGAAGCGTTCAGCGCCGTGTTGGCCGGGTGGTGGCTGTGGACCAAAACGCCGGAACTCTGCCCCCGGCGGGGTCAGTGGCGCGTTGACCGCAGCCTGCTGGGCCGCACGCTGCAATATGGCGGGGTATCCGCTTTGCAGCAGGCCGTGCAGCCAATCGGCAAAGTGCTCATCCAGGGGCAGGTGAATGCCTTGGGTGTGGAAGTGATCGCTGCGTTCAATGCGGTGACACGCATTGACGATTTTGCCTGCATCCCCGAACAGAGCATTGCCCAGGGCATTACCACCTACATTGCCCAGAACCGCGGCGCGGGCAGGCAGGACCGCATTAGACGCGGATTTGCGGTGGGCCTTGGGATGGAAGCCGCGTATTGGATGCTGATCGGCGGGGTGGTGACTCTGTTCAAGACCCCGCTGGCCGCAATGTTTGTGACAGGGGAGGGCGCTGACCGGGTGATCGCTTTGGCGGTGCAGTACCTGGGAACGATGGCACTGTTCTACCTGCTGCCCGCCATGACGAACGGATTCCAAGGGTATTACCGCGGCATGGGCAACATGCCGATGACTTTGCTGGGCACGCTGATCCAGACCAGCCTGCGTGTGGTGACGACCTGCATTTTGGCGCCGCGGATGGGAATGTATGGCATTGCCTTTGCCTGCGCCACCGGCTGGTGCGTGATGCTAATGGTGGAAGTTCCATTCTACTTTTGGCAAAAAGCGCGAAGAAATCTTGACATTTGAGAAAAAAATGCTATACTGCTATTATTGATAGTTCTAATGAACCATCAGCTAATATGGGGTGCATTAAAGAATATACATTCCGATATTCAAATATGAAGAAAGAAGATGTGCGTAATGAAAATGAAGAAACTGACCACTTTCGTTGCCTGCGCCGCTATGGCTGGTGTGTTCGCTACCAGCGCATTTGCTGCCAATGATGCACAGGTTGCCCGCGCTCAGGATTACCTGAACTCCAAGGGCATTGCCTACACTGTTACCGCTTCTGATGTTGACAAGGCTCTTGCTGCTGGCTACACTGCCGACAGCCTGGTTGCCAAGGCAAACGAGCTGCTGGACCGTGCAAAGTCTGATCCCGAAGGTGCAAAGAACGAGGCTGTCAGCATCCTGAATGCTCTGGGCGTTTCTGTTTCCGATGCAAAGGTTACCGTCAACGGCAACGATATCACCATCTCTGCCAACATCAACGGCACCTACGTCCCTTACAGCTTCAACAATGCCGATACCCATCCGGAAATCGGCGAAGCCATCAAGAATGGCACCTGGGGCGTTGCTGAAAGCACCACCACCGCTGCTGCCAGCCTGAAGAGCGGTAATGGCGTTATCAAGGCTACCGGCGACAATGCTGGTATCGCTATGCTGGTTGCTGTGGTTGCCATCGCGGGCACCATGGGTGTTGCTGTTCGCAAGAGCCGTGACGCTGAGTAATCACGCCTAACTAACATGTTGTTCGCCGCGGCGTGCCGCGGCGAATTTTTTTGTTTCAGCGTCAGGTATGGGCCGCAGCCTGTGCCTGAACGGGGAGAAAAAATAAATGACGCACAAGAACGATTTTTTGCGCAAAGGTCCGGCAGGGCTGGTGGTAGTGCCACTGCTGTTTGCGCTGGTCACGTTGGCGCTGCTGGCGGTCATGTTCAAGGTGTTTGCCGCACCGTACTACTCGCTGGTAGAGTGGTTTATGGAAACCAGCGTGGTGGAAACCCAGCCCAAGGACCTGTTTGATGAGGCAGCCCAGACCCTGACCAATACGGAAAATGACCAGACCGCACAGGAAGAGCCGGAACAGGAGACCATCCCGCTGAGCAGCATTACCTACCCCAGCAAGGGGGACCGCTATGGCCGCATTACCATTGCGGGCACCACGGTGGATGCGCCGGTATATTACGGTGACACCAACAGCATCCTGAACCGGGGCGTTGGTACTTATGTGGACAGCAGCGGAGCAGGCATCCCTGGTGAAAGTAAGACTATTTTGATGGCGGGCCACAACAACACCTTTTTTAACGATCTGCAGAGCGTTGAGGTGGGCGATGTGGTGACGATCGAGACCCATTACGGTACCTACACCTATACGGTGGAGCGCTGCGAGGTGCGGGATTACCAGGATACCACCACGTATGACTTTACACGCACCGATGAAAACCTGATCCTGTATACCTGCTACCCGTTTGATGCGCTGGGCTTTACCCCTAACCGCTACTTTGTTTATGCCAGCTACACATCCGGCCCGGAGCTGGATGCTGACCGTTGAGGGAGGAGATGCAGAGATGACGCAACAAAAAAACTCCCGCAAAGGCAGCGCTGTGTGGCCGATGGTGCTTTCCTGGCTGAGCAGCCTGATTTTGGCACTTTTGGCGGTGTTTGTCATGCTGTTTACCACGTTTGGTAACGTGGGCTATATGCAGAGCTGCGTGAAAAGCTCCGGCTATGCCCAGAGCGCCTATGATGATATGGTACAGGATTTTATCAGTTACGGTGCAGCCACCGGTTTTGATGCCGATGTTATGACGGGGTTTATGTCTGTTGACCAGGTGGAAAGCGACATGCAGGATGCTGTGGCGGGGCTGTATGCCAAAACGCTGACCTATTATACCCGCGATAATATCGCGGAAGCCGTTTACAACGCCATGGAACAGGCTACGGCAGACCGTGGCATTACGCTGGAAGGCGATACCAAGACGGCCGTGGAAACCGTGGCCGAGGCTGTGCGTATGGAGTATGCCTCCTACACCGCGGTGCCGCTGGTCAGCCAGCTGCGTACCCTGGTGCAGAAACTGCAAAAGGTGATGGTAATCGGCTTGGTGGTCAGTGCGGTGCTGCTGTGCGCTGCGGTAGTGTCCATGCTACGTATCAGCCGCAAAGATGCCCGCCTGGGGGCGCGCTGCCTGGTGTATGCCCTTGGCGGTGCTGCTGTGGTGTGCCTGGTGCTGGGTGTGGGCGTTAAGCCGATGATCGGCTTAACGCGCCTGGGCATTGACCCGCCTGCCCTGAAAAACCTGCTGATTGCTTATGTGGGCGGTTTGTTTGGCCGCTTTGTGGTGATGGCAGTGATCTATTTTGTGCTGGCGATAGTGCTTGGCGTATTGGTGAGCAGGCACAAAAAGCACAGAGCATGATGATAGAGTTTATAGAATAAGATAAAAAGAAACGGTGCTGTACCCCGGACTTTATGGGGTACGGCGCCGTTTTTTGTGTGAAGATGGGACAGGCGAGATGGCCCTGGAATGTGATGGTGAGGGAAAAGACGGGTTTTGAGTGATGTGGAGGGGATTGTGATGGTATGCCACCTGTAGGGGCGCACAATGTGCGCCCGCTGCCTTGCGGAGAATGATGTGGTGAAATATTAGACAAGGCCCGGCATGTGGGACGATGCGAAGCATCGTCCCCTACAAATCTGTTTTAGGTGCATTACAAAATTTGTAATATGAGAGATGGGCCAAGGTTGCGGCGGGGTGAGGACACCCCGCCCTACTGCGAGGTTATGGCTAGTACCTACAAATAAAATAGCGCAAACAGCGTAAAATAAAAACACCCCGGAACCGCATAAGAATATGCGATTCCGGGGCGTAATGTTACTGGATAAAGGGCAAATTAAATCTTAGCCAAATCAAGCCTTGTTGGCAGAGCCGAACAGTTCGATCTTCTCCTTGACCTTATCCATGATGGCGTCTGCGCCCGGCTTCAGCAGCTTGCGCGGGTCATAGCCCTTGCCCTGCTGATCCTTGCCGGCTTCGATGTACTTGCGGGTGGCCTCAGCAAATACCAGCTGGCAGTCAGTGTTGACGTTGATCTTGGAAACGCCCAGGCGGATGGCTTTCTGAACCATCTCATCGGGGATGCCGGTGCCGCCGTGCAACACCAGAGGAATGTTGTTGGTAGCCTGATGGATGCGCTCCAGAGCTTCAAAGTCCAGGCCCTTCCAGTTGGCGGGGTAAATGCCGTGGATGTTGCCGATGCCGGCAGCCAGGAAGTCAACGCCCAGAGCGGTGATCTTTGCGCACTCTTCGGGGTCAGCGATCTCGCCGGCACCCACGACGCCGTCCTCGACGCCGCCGATGGAACCGACCTCAGCCTCGATGCTCAGGCCCTTTGCATGTGCCAGAGCAACCAGCTCCTTGGTCTTTTCCACGTTCTCCTCGATGGAGTAGTGGCTGCCGTCGAACATGATGGAAGAGAAGCCGGCCTCGATGCAGGCCTTGCAGCCCTCATAGGTGCCGTGGTCCAGGTGCAGGGCAACGGGAACGGTGATGCCCATGGAATCGACCATAGCGCTGACCATGGCAGCGACGGTCTTGAAGCCGGTCATGTACTTGCCGGCACCCTCGGAAACGCCCAGAATGACGGGGCTCTTCATTTCCTCGCAGGCGGTCAGGACTGCCTTGGTCCACTCCAGGTTATTGATGTTGAACTGAGGCACACCGTAGTGGCCATCGCGTGCTTTGAGCAGCATCTCGGTTGCATTTACCAACATTATTCATTACCTCCAAATATGATCGGGGTTTTCGGTCATGCCGCGCCGCATTGTGCACGGCTTAACAAACCTACAAAACTAGTATACCCCAAACCCTGCTTAAAATCAATCCAAACAGGCGGTTTTTCTCTTCAAACGCCGGGCGGAATGCGGCATTTGCGGGCGGAAAGGGTCCGAAATGCGGGAATCTGCAACAATTTTGAAGGTCTTGCACCACTTTTGCAGAATGTCCCCGGGATGGGAGAAAACGTGGAATTTTCAACACAAATCCACATTCGTCAATTTGATATTGGAGAAAATTGCAAAAGGTGCGTGGTTCCACATCAAAAAATTGTCATATTTCCGACTTGAAAATTACAAATTGTACGCACCCTGCGGGGGAATGTCGAACCAGATTGTGGAAAACTCAGTGGAGAATGTTAAATTCCACAGGGAAAACAGGCTTTGCAGCAGGACTTTTGAACTTTCTCCACCGGGTTTTCAACATGTGGAAAAAATCGGGTCCTTCTACGGAATGTATAGCCCTCTTTTGTGGAAAACTTTTCGGACCGGCAAAACGGCAGGTCCCGGCAGGGGCAGAAGGCGCAGCAGCAAGGGACAATTCTGCAAAACCGGGCCGGGGCGCAGGCAAGCTGTGAAAAAATCCGGTCGAGCCGACAAAAAAGCGGCAATTTGCTGGCAAACCCGGTCGGCTTATGCTATACTTTACCTTGGATTATCATCTGATAAAATCGTCGGGCTGGCTGCCTGCACAAGCGGTGCGGCGCGCCCTGGGGAACATGCGCTGCATCGTTCCGATAGAAACGGAAGGAGAACACAGAATGGAAGAGAAAAATCAGCCCCGCCGCCCGCGCCGTGCACCGGAAGAGCAGACCCGGAATGAGAGCCTGGTCTACGGCAAGAATCCGGTGACCGAGCTGCTGAAGAGCGGTTCCGGCGTGGATACGGTGCTCATTTCGGAGAGCATGGCCCCCGCCGTGGCGGCCTACTATACCGCACTGGCCAAGGAGGCCGGGGCAGCCGTCAAGAGGGTGAACCCCAACAAGCTGCGCCTGATGACCGGCACCGAGAGCCATCAGGGTGTGGCCGCCTTTGCCAGCGAGATCGCGTATGCCACCGTGGAGGACCTGCTGGCGGCTGCCAAAGCCAAGGGCGAACCGCCGTTCCTGGTGCTGAGCGATGGCATTGAGGACCCCCACAACCTGGGTGCCGTGATGCGCAGCGCTCTGCTGTGCGGTGCCCACGGCATCGTGATCCCCAAGCGGGGCGGCGCATCGGTCACCCCCACGGTCATCAAGTCCAGCGCAGGTGCCGCTGAGCGGCTGCCGGTGGCCCGCGTGGCCAACATCGGCGAGACGATCCGCCGCCTCAAGGAGCAGGGCGTGTTCGTTTACTGCGCCGACATGGACGGCGTGCCCCTGCGCAAGAACAACCTCACCGGCCCCATCGCGCTGGTGCTGGGCAGCGAGGGCAGCGGCGTGTCGCAGCTGGTCAAGAAGTTGTGCGACGGTGTGGTGCGGCTGGACATGGCCGCACAGGGCACCGGTGTGGACAGCTACAACGTCTCGGTGGCGGCCGGCATTATCCTGTACGAGATCCAGTCGCAGCGCGCAGCACAGAATGCGTGACAGGCGTGATCCGTAACCCCAATCTGAAGAACGGGAGGAACAAGGATGCCTAAGGAAAAAAATCAACACAAGAGTACCGCCGCAAGCGATGAGAAATTCCGCGATTTCTTCACCACCACCGTGGCGGATATCCCGGCCGAGATGGTGCGCCGGGAGGAAGAAGCGGCGGAAGAGCACAAGGGGCTGTTCGGGCGACTGTTCGGCCATGCAAAACCGAAGCAGGCTCCGCAGGCCGGGACGGATCTGGAACTGCCTACCGGTGAGGTGCTGCTGGGCGCAGATGCCTTGGCAAAGCCCGACGGGGAGGAACCGCTGGATCTGGACCTGACCCTGCGCACCGCAGACCCGGGCACGGATTTCCCCCAGCCCAAAGCCGAAGTGCCTGCTGCCCCGGAAAAACCTGCCGTGCCGGATAGACCGGCCCCGCAGCCTGCCCCGGAGAACAAGCCGGAGCCGCCCAAGGCTCCTGCCACCCCGGCTCCGCAGCCGGAAAAGCCCCGAAAGAAGGCTGCACAGAACCCCAAGAACGCCCCGGACGTGCTGCTGCCGCAGGAACAGCAGGAGCAGCAGGAGATGCAGCAGCTCAAGGACATGCTGAACGGCATGGCTGCAAAACCGAAGCCGGTGGAGGAAACGCTGGAGCCCATCTGCAGCGTGGATGTGCCGCTGGATGACCCGGAAGAGCCGGAGACCCCGGAAAAGGCTCCGGAGCCGCCCCGGCCCACCATGGTGTTTGCAGCCGACAAGCCGCTGCCGGAAAAGAAATCGGTGTTCCGGATGTTCGGCGACGCCGATGACGAGAAAAAGCCGGAAGTCCCGGAAGAACCGGCAGCCCCGGAGAAAACATCTCCCGCCGCGCCGGTGAAAGCCCCCGAGGCAGAGCCGGAAACCAAACCGGACGAAGATACCATGAGTCTGCCGCTGGAACCGCTGGACGCTCCGGAGACGGAACCGACCGAAACGCCGGTGGCTGCGCCCGCCGCAGACACTGCCGAAGCGGAACGTGCCGGAGAGACGGAGCTGAAAACCGAGGCGGAGGACGCCCTGCCGGCGGAGGACGAAGCCCCCGAGAACGTGGGCGAGAAGCTGCGCCGCATGAGTGCAGAGCTTACCCTGCGCTGTGTACTGGCCGGGATCCTGGCCGTGGTGCTGCTGCATGTGGGCCTGGTGGCCGACCGGCTGCTGCCGCCGCTGGCCGCACTGGACCCGGATGCCGCCCCGGCGGCCTTCTACGCCGCCAATCTGCTGCTGTATGCCGCCAGCCTGGTGGTGAGCTTCCCGGTCCTGCGCGACGGCCTGAACGGCCTGCGGGGCCGCCCCTCGGCAGAGACGATGCCCGCACTGGCCGCTGTGGCGGCGCTGCTGCAGGCCATCACGGCCCTGCTCACGGCCAACTCCTACCGCACCACCGAGGGCCTGTCCATCCTCACCGGCGTTGCAGCCCTGGGGCTGTTCCTGGCGCTGCTGGGCAGCCGGGTGATGCTGTCTGCCGTGCGCGGCGGCTATGAACTGCTGGGCGAAGCCACCGACCTGCAGGGTGCGTATCGCACCCGGGACAAGGACCTGATCCGGGCACTGGCACGGGATCTGGAACAGAAGGACCCCTGGGTGCTGCTGAGCCGCCCCCGGACGGCGGACGAAGGCTTTGTGGCACAGAGCCTGGACGAGCGCGCCGGGGAACGCCGTGCACAGAAGAACGGGTACATCCTGCTGGGCGTGGCCCTGCTCAGCGCCCTGCTGTGTCTGGTGGTAGGCCGTGACGTGAAGCTGGCCGCTGCCGCCCTGACGGCGGTGCTGTGCATGGGCGCACCCCTGTCCTCCACCCTCATCGCCGGCATGTCCGCGCTGCGCCTGCAGCGTACCGCCGGTGCCGTGGGGGCCGTGGTGCCCGGCTGGGCGGCCATTCAGGAACTGGGCGGCATCGACACCCTTCAGGTGGATGCCGAGGACCTGTTTGCCGCCGACAGCGTGGTGCTGGAGGATATCCGCATCTTCAAGGGCGGCCGCATCGACCGCGCCATCCTGTACGCGGCCAGCGTGCTCAACCAGAGCGGCGGTACTCTGCAGGGGCTGTTCCGTCAGATCATTGAGGACCGCACCGACATCCTGTTCCCGGTCAAGGATCTGGAGATCCACCGCGGGCTGGGCTTTGCCGCCTGGTGCGACAACAACCACATCCAGATCGGCACCCGCCGTTTCCTGGAGCAGGAGGGCGTGGCCCTGCCGGACGAGGACTACGAGAACCAGCACTCCAAAAACGGGGAGCTGCAGATCCTGTATCTGGCGGTGTCCGGCAACGTGCATGCCATGTTCGTGATCCGCTATGTGGGCGGCCGCAACATCGCCCGCAGTCTTGCCGCCCTGCAGCAGGAGAACATCCGTCTGCTGGTCACCAGTCTGGACCCCAGCCTGACCGCAAAGCACATCACCGAGGCCTACCGCCTGCCGGAGGACATGGTCACCCTGCTGGATCAGGAGCAGTGCGCCGCCCTCGAGGCCGCCCCGGCCGAGGATGCGCCCTGCTGCATGTACCATCAGAAAGGCTTTGCCAGCCTGACCGGCGGCCTGCGCGCCGCCGACAAGGCCCAGAACGCCGAGACCACGGCCACCACGGTGCAGATGGTGTCGGTGCTGTTCTCGGTGGCCATTGCGGTGCTGCTCACCAGCGCCCGCAGCATCTGGCAGCTGCCGGTGACCTATGTGCTGATGTATCAGGCGGCATGGAGCGCCCTGAGCATCGCCGTGTGCGCCCTGAAACAGCATAACTGAAAATAATTCTCAAAATAAATAGGAATGATTCTTGATTTTCTTCACCGTTTGTGGTATACTCTGTTCAGAGACAAGGACCTGAAGCCCCGCAGTGGGGCTGCCGATACAGACACCGAATAACAAAAGGAGAAGAGAGTATGGAACTCAAGGGTACCAAGACCGAGAAAAACCTGTGGGAAGCCTTTGCAGGCGAGAGCCAGGCACGCAACAAGTACACCTACTTTGCCAGCATGGCCAAGAAGGAAGGCTATGAGCAGCTGGCTGCCATCTTTGAGGAGACCGCCGGCAACGAGAAGGAGCATGCCAAGATCTGGTTCAAGCTGCTGTGCGGCGGTGCCATCCCCGACACGCTCACCTGCCTGGACATGGCCGCCGGCGGCGAGCACGACGAGTGGACCGAGATGTACCCCCGCATGGCCAAGGAGGCCAAGGAAGAGGGCTTCAACCAGATCGCAGCCCTGTTCACCATGGTGGCACAGATCGAGAAGGAGCACGAGGAGCGCTACCGCGCCCTGGCCGAGAACCTGAAGAACCAGAAGGTGTTCGCCCGCGAAGAGCAGCAGCTGTGGCAGTGCCGGAACTGCGGCTACACCTTCATCGGCAAGTCGGCTCCGCTCAAGTGCCCGGTGTGCGCACACCCCCAGAGCTACTTTGAGTTGAAGAAGATCAATTACTGATGTGACCCACCCCAGAGGGACGACGGCAGTCGTCCCTCTTTTGCTGTTCAGAGCAGCGGCCGTTCCGGCAGAAAGATCATTGTCCCGCGGGAAGAATAGATCAGCCGCTGCACGGCGCAGCCGTACAACAGCACCAGCACCGCCAGCACCAGCACCGCCAGCACCAGCCCGCGCAGCCAGTGCCGATGCCGTGGGCGGAAGGAACGGTGTGCTCCGGGCCGGTATCGCATGGTCTGCGCCTCCTTTTTTGCATTTGCCCATCCTATGCAGGGCCGCAGACGATTGTGCAGGCGGGGCCGCTGTGGTAAGATAAAGGGAGAACCATTCATCCAAAGGAGTTTTTATGCTGACGATCACCTTACTGGGCACGGCGGCCACCATGCCGCTGCCGGACCGCGCCCTCAGTGCGGCCTTTGCGGCCTGCGGCGGCCACGGCCTGCTGTTCGACTGCGGCGAGGGCACCCAGGCGGCGGCCCGCCGTGCCGGGGTCAACCTGATGCGTGCGGACGCCGTCTGTCTGACCCATTATCACGGCGACCACATCTTCGGCCTGCCGGGTCTGCTGCAGACGCTGGGGGCCCAGGGCCGCACCCGGCCGCTGCTGCTGGTGGGGCCGAAAGGGCTTGCCGGCATCTGGAGTGCCGTGCGTGCCCTTACCGGGCCGCTGCCCTATGCCGTGCGTCTGCAGGAAGCAGACGGGCCGCTGGCACTGGATGCGCTGTCGGAGGGCTGGCCGGCGGGTGCCGTGCTGCGCCTCTTCGCCACCCGGCACCGGGTGCCCAGTGTGGGCTATCGGTTGGAGCTGCCCCGGGCAGGCCGGTTCGACCCGGCCCGGGCCCGGGCGCTGGGGGTGCCGGTGCAGCAATGGAAACTTCTGCAGCAGGGGCAGAGCGTTCTCGTAAAAGGCCGCACCGTGGCCCCGGCGGAGGTGCTGGGCGCGCCGCGCCGGGGGCTGAGCATGGTATTCTCCGGCGACACAGCCCCCTGCGCCGCGCTGGAGCAGGCCGCACAGGGCGCTGACCTGCTGATTTGCGACGCCACCTATGCGCTTCCGGAACAGGAAGCCCAGGCAGCGCAGTGGGGGCACAGCACCTTTGGGCAGAGCGCCGCGTTGGCGGCCCGCGCCGGGGCGCATCGCCTCTGGCTGACCCACTATTCCCCCATGATCACCGACCCGGAAGCAGATCTGCCCCAGGCGCAGAGCATCTTCCCGGCGGCAGTGTGCGGCGCAGACGGGATGCAGATCACCCTGCAGTACGAGGAGGCGTGACCCATGCAAAACATCCGATTGGACGCCGGTGCGGCGGCTCTGCTGGCCCGGCTGCACGGGGCCGGATATGCGGCCTACGCGGTGGGCGGCTGCGTGCGGGACAGTCTGCTGGGGCGCACCCCGCAGGACTGGGACCTTTGCACCAGTGCCCGGCCGGAGCAGGTGCTGGCATTGTTCGGGGAGGGGCAGTGCATCCCCACCGGGCTGCAGCACGGCACCGTGACCATCAAGTACGGCGGCCAGCTGTACGAGACCACTACCTTCCGCACCGAGGGGGCCTATACCGACGGCCGCCACCCGGACGAGGTACACTTTGTGCCGGATGTGCGGCAGGATCTGGCCCGGCGGGACTTTACCATCAATGCCATGGCCTACAACGATGCCGAGGGGCTCATCGACCCCTTTGGGGGGCAGCAGGATCTGCAGCAGGGCATCCTGCGGGCCGTGGGCGACCCCGCCACCCGCTTTGAAGAGGATGCCCTGCGCATCCTGCGGCTGTACCGGTTCGCGGCGCGGTTCGGCTTTGCCATCGACCCGCCCACTGGGCAGGCGGCCCGGGCACTGTGTGCCCATCTGGACTGCGTGTCGGTGGAGCGGATCGAAGAAGAGCTGTCTAAATTGCTGGCAGCACCCACCCCGGCGGCATATCTTGATGAAAAAATACTAAAAGTTATTATTCCGGAGCTTTCCGCCCCGGCATTGCAGGCCGCAAAGCCGGTGGTGGATGCCTGCCCGGCGGGCACAGAGGACCTGCCCGTGCGGTGGGCCGCATTGCTGATGAGCCTTGGCGAGGACGGCACCCGCAAGGCCTTGAAGCGCCTGCGCTGCTCCAACACCTGCATCGAGCAGACAGCGGTGCTGGTGAGGGAAACAGGAGGGGGCGGCGGAAGCTTTCTCCTCGGACACGAATCGGGCCATTCCATCGCCCGCCCTACTGCCTGCGGCAGCAGGGTCCCACCCCAGCGGACGGTCCTCGGAGAAACTTCCGCCGCCCCCGGACAGGATGCTGCCCCCGATACGGTCATCCGCATCCGGAAACTGCTGGGCCGGTACGACCTGCACACCGTGCAGCGGCTGGCGGCGCTGGGCGCTGCCATGGAGCCGGAACAGGCGGCTGATTTTGCCGCGCAGGCAGAATTGGCCGCACAGCTGGACGCCGACGGCGTGTGCTGCCGGGTCAGCCAGCTGGCCGTGAACGGCCGCGACCTGATGGCGGCGGGCATCCCGGCAGGGCCCGGCCTGCGCAGGACGCTGGAAGCCCTGCTGGACGCGGTTATCCGGGGGCAGCTGTCTAACGAGCGGCAGTGCCTGCTGGACGCCGCAGGGCAAATTTCTGCGTCTTGACAACTGGTTTTTGCCGCGTTACTATTATACTACTATTTTAGTGTGTTGAACACGCCAAAGGAGAAGCTATGACCACACAGAACTCTGCGCCCCGGCCCCCGCGCGCCCTCATTGCCATGAGCGGCGGCGTGGACAGCTCGGTGGCTGCCTGGCTGATGCAGCGGGACGGGTACGACTGCACCGGCATCACCATGCGCCTGACCCACAACGAGATGCTGGGGCAGTCCGGTTTCCACACCTGCTGCTCGGAAAAGGACATCGAGGACGCCGCCGAGGTGGCCTTTGCCCTGGATATCCCTTACGAGGTGCTGGACTTCACCGCCGACTTCCGGGAACAGATCATCGAGAAGTTTGTCCGGGTGTATGAGGCCGGCGGCACCCCAAACCCCTGCATTGATTGTAATAAATACATGAAGTTCAACCATCTGTTGAACTGGGCGCAGGCCCACGGCATGGAATATGTGGTCACCGGTCACTATGCCCGGGTGGAACAGGACCCGGACACCGGCCGCTGGTTGCTCAAAAAGGGGCTGGATGAGGGCAAGGATCAGAGCTATGTGCTGTACAACCTCACCCAGCAGCAATTGGCTCATGTGCGCCTGCCGCTGGGGGCCCTGCACAAGACCGAGGTGCGTGCCATCGCCGAGCAGCATCATTTCATCAATGCCCGCAAACACGACAGCCAGGACATCTGCTTTGTGCCCGACGGCGACTATGCCCGCTTTATGGAGGGCTTTACCGGCAAGCACTACCCCACCGGTGATTTTCTGGACGAGAGCGGCAAGGTGGTGGGCACCCACAACGGTGCGGTGCGTTACACGCTGGGCCAGCGCAAGGGCCTTGGGCTGGCACTGGGGGCCCCGGTGTACGTCTGCGGCAAGGACATGCAGGCCAACACGGTCACCGTCGGCCCGGAGAGTGCTTTGTTCGACCGCATCGTCTATGCGGAGGATGTGAACTGGATCGCCATCCCGGAGCTGAAAGAGCCTCTGCGGGTCACGGCCCGCACCCGCTACCACCAGACCGAGCAGGCCGCCACTGTTTACCCGGCGGAAAACGGCTTCCGGCTGGAGTTCGACCAGCCCCAGCGCGCCCCTACGCCCGGCCAGTCGGTGGTGCTGTATCAGGGGGATGTGGTGCTGGGCGGCGGCATCATTACGAGAGTGGAAAAGTAACAAGGAGACAAAACGCAATGCAAGATCAGTATTCCCGCACCCAGCTGCTGCTGGGCGCAGAGGCAATGGAAAAGCTGCACGATTCCCGCGTGGCCGTGTTCGGCATCGGCGGTGTGGGCGGCTACACGGTGGAGGCACTGGCCCGCAGCGGTGTGGGCGCACTGGACCTCATCGACGATGATAAGGTCTGCCTGACCAACCTCAACCGCCAGATCATTGCCACCCGCAAGACCGTGGGCAAATTCAAGGTGGATGTGGCCGAGGAGCGCGTCCACGACATTGACCCGGATATCAAGGTCACGACCTACAAGACCTTCTTCGGCCCGGAGACCCAGGACAGCTTCGACTTCTCCCAGTTCGACTATGTGGTGGACGCCATCGACACCGTCACCGGCAAGCTGGCTCTGGTGATGAAGTGCAAGGAAGCCGGGGTGCCCATCATCTGCTCCATGGGCGCCGGCAACAAGATGGACCCCACCCGCTTTGAGGTGACCGACATCTACAAGACCTCGGTGTGCCCCCTGGCCAAGGTGATGCGCACCGAGTGCCGCAAGCGCAAGATCAAGCACCTGAAGGTGGTGTACTCCCGGGAGCCTGCCATGACGCCCCTGACCGAGGACATGGCACCGGAAGCACCCTGCCCGGCAGATGCCCAGCGTCCGGGGGCTCCCCGTCGGTCAACGCCGGGCTCCAATGCCTTTGTGCCCTCGGTGGCAGGGCTGATCATTGCCGGGGAGGTCATCAAGGACCTGGTGGGCTTTGTGCCCCTGAAGGGTTGATCTCCGTTTCCAGAACGTAAAATGCACAAGAAAAAATCCCGTCTGAACTGCTTCAGACGGGATTTTTGTGGCGCTTGTCAAGGGGCGGCACAAACCGCACCCGCAGCAAAAAGCCCCGCCGACAGAGGGAAAGGTGTCAACGGGGCTTGCGGGAATGTCGTTATTCAGGAACGGTCAGAAAGCGGCTCAGTCGTCGGCGCTCTCATCCAGGTTGCCCAGCTTCTTGGCCTGCTCCACCACGGCGGGCACCAGCATTTCGGGCAGGATCTCGTAGCGGGCAAACTCGGTGGTGAACCAGCCGCGGCCCTGGGTGGTCTGCCGGATGAAGGTGGTAAAGTTGGCCAGCTCAGCCAGCGGCACTTCGGCGATGATGGTCTGCAGGCCGTCCTCGTCGGGCTCCATGCCCAGCACGCGGCCGCGGCGCTTGGTCACATCGCCCATGATGTCACCGGTGTTGTCGTTGGGGACATGGGCCTTCAGGGTGTGGATGGGCTCCAGAATGACCGGCCCGGCCTCCGGCATGGCGGCCTTGTAGGCCAGCTTGGCGGCCATGATAAAGGCCATCTCGGAGCTGTCCACGGGGTGGTAGCTGCCGTCCAGCAGGGTGGCCTTCAGGCCCACCACGGGGTAACCGGCCAGCACGCCCTTTTCAGCTGCCAGGCGCACGCCCTTTTCCACGGCGGGGAAGAAGTTCTTGGGCACGCTGCCGCCGAACACCTTTTCCTCAAACACCACCTGCTCGCTGTCGCAGGGCTCAAAGTTGATGATGACGTCACCGAACTGGCCGTGGCCGCCGGTCTGCTTCTTGTGGCGGCCCTGCTTCTGGCAGGCCTTGCGGATGGATTCACGATAGGCGATGCGGGGAGCTTCCAGGCCGATCTCCACGCCGAACTTGTTCTTCAGCTTGGCCTTGACCACGTCCAGGTGCTGCTCGCCCAGGCCGCCGATCACCTGCTGATGGGTCTCGGCGTTGTTCTGGTAGCTCAGGGTGGGGTCCTCTTCCATCAGGCGGGCCAGCGCGCTGCTGATCTTGCCCTCGTCGCCCTTCTTGGCCACGGTGACGGCCATGAACAGGCTGGGCTGCGGGAACACGGGGGCGGGCAGCTTCACCACGCGGGAAGCGTCGCACAGGGTGTCGCCGGTCCTGGCGGTCACCAGCTTGGCCACGGCACCGATGTCACCGGCACCGATGCCGTCGGCGTCCACCTGCTTCTTGCCGATGACGGTGAGGGGCTTGCCGATCTTTTCCGGCTCGCCGGTGCGGGCGTTGACCAGCGGCTCACCGGCGGTCACCTTGCCGCTGACCACCCGCAGGTAGCTCAGTTTGCCCACGAACGGGTCGGCCACGGTCTTGAACACATAGGCGGCGGTGGGCTCTGCCTCGGTGCAGTGGAGCTCCACGGGCTCGCCGTTGGTATCCTCGGCCAGGGTGCAGGCCTCGTGCTCCGGGCTGGGCAGCAGCTTGTGCATGTTGAACAGCAGCATATCCAGTGCCTGCTGGTTCACGGCGCTGCCGCAGAACACAGGGGTGATCAGGCCGTCCTTGACGCCCTTGCGCATGCCTTCCACGATCTCCTCGGTGGTGAAGGGCTCGCCGCCGAAGAACTTTTCCATCAGCTCGTCGTCGGTCTCGGCAATGGCCTCGCTCATGGCCTCGATCAGGCCCTGGAAGCGGTGGCCGATATCGGGCAGCTCCACCTGGATCTGCTTGCCGCTCTCATACTTGAAGGCTTTCTGGCTGAACAGGTTGATGTAGACAGGGGTGCCATCGTCCAGCTTGGCGGGCACAACACAGGGGCAGACGGTGGAGCCGAACTTGATCTTCATCTCCTCCAGGATCTTGAAGTAGTTGGCATTTTCCAGGTCGCACTTGGAGATGAACACCATGGTGGCCTTGCCGTTCTTGCGGGCCAGCTGGAAGGCTTTCTCCGCGCCCACGGTCACGCCGCTGCGGCCGGAAACACACACCAGCACGCTCTCGGCAGCGCGGATGCCCTCATACTCACCTGCCTCAAAGTCGAACAGGCCCGGCGCATCGATCAGGTTGTACTTGATGCCTTCGTACTCCACCGGCACCACGGATGCCGACAGACTTGCCTTCCGCTTTGCTTCCTCAGGGTCAAAGTCCGAAATCGTGGTGCCGTCCTCAACACGGCCCATACGCTCTGCTGCGCCCGAAAAATAGACCAGTGCCTCAGTCAGCGTCGTTTTGCCGCTGCCGGCATGGCCTGCAATCAAGATATTACGGATGTTGTTGCTTGCGTATTTCATATCGGTTTTTCCCTCATTTCCGCCGCACGGAGCAGTCTCTCCGTTTTTGTGGCATATTTTACAAAGATAATACCACACTCCAAATGATTTTCAAATAGATTGTCCGAAATTTTCTTTCACCTGCCCGCCAAACTTCCCAGGGTTCTTTTGTGCATTTTGACCGGATGCGCGCAAAATCGATTGCAGGACGTGGGTTGGCATGGTACAATAGACCCAATGAAAGATAGAGGGAGGCACTTTGCCATGAAACGCACCGATTACATCAACTGGGATGAATACTTTATGGGCATCGCCCTGCTCACCGCCATGCGCTCCAAGGACCCCAGCAGCCAGGTGGGAGCCTGCATCGTCAGCCCGGAGAACAAGATCCTCTCCCTGGGCTACAACGGAATGCCCATTGGATGCGATGACGATGCCATGCCGTGGGAGCGCGAGGGCGACCCACTGGACACGAAGTACATGTATGTCTGCCATGCGGAGCTCAACGCCATCCTGAACAGCGCCCACAACAACCTGAAGGGTGCCCGGGTCTACGTGACCCTCTTCCCCTGCAACGAGTGCGCCAAGGCCATCATCCAGTCCGGCATCTCCGAGGTGGTGTACTACGGCGACAAGTACCACGATTCCGATTCCAGCGTGGCGGCGCGGTTCATGTTCAAAAAGGCAGGCGTGCGCCTGACCGCCTACACCCCCAGCGGGCGGAAGGAACTGCTGGAGCTGTAAGGGGAGTTAAACCTCTCCCAAAACTTTCCCTTGAAAATACAGTTTATTCGTTATATAATAGAACCATCTTATCGAATAAATATGCATTTTTAATTGCATAGAGAGGAAAGTATACAATGAGTCTGAAAAATCGCAGCTTTTTGAAGCTTCTGGACTACACCCCTGCCGAGATCGAGGAGCTGCTCGATCTGGCCGCTGACCTGAAGGCCAGGAAAAAGGCCGGCATCCGCCACAATGAGCAGCTGGCCGGCAAGAACATCGCCCTGATCTTTGAAAAGACCTCCACCCGCACCCGCTGCAGCTTTGAGGTCGCCGCTCACGATCTGGGCATGGAGGTCACCTACCTTGACCCGTCGGGCAGCCAGATCGGCAAAAAGGAATCCATTGCCGACACCGCCCGGGTGCTGGGCCGGATGTTTGACGGCATCGAGTACCGCGGCTATGGGCAGGAGATCGTGGAAGACCTGGCCCATTACGCCGGTGTTCCGGTCTGGAACGGCCTGACCAACGAGTTCCATCCCACCCAGATCCTTGCCGACTTCCTGACCATCCGGGAGCACTTCGGCAGCCTGAAGGGCATCCATTTCGCCTACTTCGGCGATGCCCGCTACAACATGGGCAACAGCCTGATGGTGGGCTGTGCCAAGATGGGCCTGCACTTCACCGCCTGCGCCCCCAAAAAGTATCAGCCGGATGCCGCTCTGATCGCCCAGTGTCAGGCCATTGCCGCCGAGACCGGTGCCACCCTGACCTTTGAGGAGGACCCCGCCAAGGCTGCCCAGGGTGCCGATGTCCTTTACACCGATGTGTGGGTCTCTATGGGTGAGCCCATCGAGGTCTGGGCCGAGCGCATCCACGACCTGGCCCCCTATCAGATCAATCAGGAGCTGATGAATATTGCAGGCCCAAAGGCCGTGTTTATGCACTGCCTGCCCGCCTACCACGACCACAAGACCGCTGTGGGCAAAGAGATGGGCGAGCGCTTTGGCCGCGATGCCATGGAGGTGACCGATGAGGTATTCGAGGGCCCCCAGAGCATCGTCTTTGACGAAGCCGAAAACCGGATGCACACCATCAAAGCCGTGATGGCGGCTACGCTGGGCTATCAGAAGTAACTGCGTCTCTCTCAGCACAATATGCACAGGCCCGGTCGTTCCCGAACGATCGGGCTTTTTGTTTCTGTCTCCCGTTTTGGTCTGCCGGAGGCTCCCCCGCAAAGGGTCCTGGCCGCGCGGGAAAATTTTCCATTCTCCGAAAGCGTTGCAATTACAGTTGAAAATCCGTTGCAAAACCCATATACTAAAAGGGTAATGCTCTGGAAAAGGAGGGAGACTATGGGCGGAGGACATCTTTCCCGGCCGGACTTCGGGATGCCGCAGCCGGACCCGGACCACCCGCTGACCGAATTCTATCTGCTGCTGCAGCACGGGCTGGACAAGGCGGGCGTTTTCCACCTGCCTGCGCTCTATGCCAGCTTCCGGGCACCGGCCCGGCGCATCTATGCCGACGAGGCCGCCGGGTGCCTCACCCTCAGCGAAACGGCGGATGAGGGTGCTGTTCTGCTCTCTGCTCCCCGGAACTTCCAGCTGCTTTACAGCAGCCTGCATGTGGAGCCGGATGGCTCCCCCGCCGCCCTGCTGCTCACCGAGGAGTGTTCCCGCGCTGTCTGCGCGGTGCAGCTGCTGCCTCCCTTTGTCTGGGAGGACCCGCTGCCGCCCCTGCCGGATGTCCCGGCCGCTCTGACCCTGCAATTGACCCTGCAGGATGTGGAGGCCATCGACACCGACCCTGCCGCCCTTGCCCGCCGCCTGTGCCAGACCACCCGGCAGAAGCACTGGCTGGCCCACCCCAAAGCAGATCTGTATCTTGCGGAGAAAATTGCCCTTTTCCAAAGGCTTTATCGTTAATGCAATAATCCGTGCGCTTCACCCGTATATGGGGTGAAACGTCCCTTTGAAACAGTTGTTTCCACCAGCCCCGCCCGGGGCCGCAAAGGAGAGAAAGAGACTTATGGGACAGTTGACCAAAGACGAAGTTTTTGCGCTGGCTGTACAGCGATACAGCGACACCGTGTTCCGCGCCGCGATGCACAATTGCAGCTGCACCGCCGATGCGGAGGACGTGGTGCAGGATGTGTTTGAAAAGCTCCTGCGCTACGAAGGCCGCTTTGAGAGTGAGGAGCACCTCAAAGCCTGGCTGCTGCGGGTCGCCATCAATCGCTGCCGGGATATCACCCGGGCCGCGCGCCAGAAGGACACCGAACTGGACGAAAACATTCCTGCCCCGGAATCCGGAAATGACGGCAGTGTGCTCGATGCGGTGCGCACTCTGCCGGAAAACTACCGCAACGCCGTGTACCTCCATTATTACGAGGGCTACACCGCCGCCGAGGTAGGCCGGATGCTGGGTGCGCCCACCAACACGGTGCTCAGCTGGCTGCGGCGGGCACGCGCCCAGTTACATACGCTGCTGAAGGAGGAGATCGAAGATGAGGTGGTATGAATACAAGATGGAAGTGGACGATCTGCACGCTTCCGATGACCTGAAGGCAAAGCTGCTTGCCCTGCAGGCCAATGCCGCCGAGACACCCGGTGCCAAGAGCATCGCCATGCCCGCGCCTTCCCCGACCCCCAAAAAACAGAAGAAACCCCTCCACTTTCCCGCCCGGCGCTGGGCCCAGCTGGCCGCCTGCGTGGCAGTCTGCGGGGTCTGCCTGTACGGTGCCGTGCATGCCTACGAATGGAAAGGGGTCACCCTGCTGGGCGGCGGCTCTTCCTCCAACTACTCTGCCGCTGCCACCAAGGCAGCCGCCCCGCAGGCCGCTGTTTACTCCATGGAGGACACTGAAAACGCCGCCTCCGGTTCTGCAGACAACGGCATCTCCACCTTCAGCGCAGAGGACGGCTACCGGTCAGCAGACACTGCCACCGGCGGTTCCCTGCTGACCTCCGGCGAAGCGGAGAGCGATGCTTCCACCCGCACCGCCGACAGCGCCAAGATCATCTATACTGCCAACCTCACGCTGGAGACCCGGGATTACGATACCGCCCGTGCGGCACTGGATGCGGCCCTTTCTGACGCGGACGGCTATATGGAATCCAGCAGCGAGTACACCAACACCGACAGCACCCGGAGCGTCAGCCTGGCTTTGCGGGTGCCCCAGGACAGCTACAAGAGCTTTCTGGCCGCCGCTGCCCAGTCCGGCAGCGTGACCTACCAGAACCAGCAGGCGGAGGATATCACCACCCGGTATATGGACACCGAGGCCCGGCTGGCCAGCCTGACCGCCCAGCGCACCCGTCTGCAGGAGCTGCAGGCCCAGGCCGACACCCTGGCCGACCTGCTGGAGATCGAGTCCAGCCTGAGCGATGTGCAGTACCGCGAGGTCGCAGGCATCAACTCGGAAATGTCGCTGCGCCGCGCATGGGACTACATGAACGAAAATGACATCCAGACGCTCGCGGTCGTCGATGAGGACCGTCATCTGAAGGGCCTGCTGACGCTGAGCGACATCGCGCGCTTTTACATGGAGGATCAGGACGCGAACGCGCTGGCTGAGGCAAAGACGAGCTACCGCAATCTGGTCGATGTTCTGGACGGCACGCTCGTCAACGGTGAGCTCGAGCAGCCGTTCGAGCAGGGCCGCGTCGTTGTCGCGGCGGCGAACCCGGACGTTCTCGAGGACTACATCGCGCCGAACGACATGGTCATCCTCGGCAATCGCTATGAGAGCCAGCTGTGCGCCATCGAAATGAACGCCGGCTGCATCATCATCGGCCTCGGCGCCAAGGTCTCGCGCACCATCCGCAAGCTCGCCTCGGAAAACGGCGTTTCCATCATCGCGACGCCGCTCGATACATATACCTGCGCCAAGGTCATCAGCCAGGCGGTTCCGGTGCGTCACGTCATGCGCCGCAAGGGCCTGATCACCTTCGAACCGGAGGAGAACGTCGAGGACGTCAAGCGCACGGTTTCCAAAAAGCGCATCCGCTACTATCCGATGCTCGACGAGCAGGGCCGCTACATCGGCATGTTCTCGCAGCGTAATCTGCTCGATCTGGAGCGGCCGAACGTCATCCTTGTCGACCACAATGAGCGCGATCAGGCCGCCGAGGGCATCCGCTCGACCAACATCATCGAGATCATCGACCATCACCGC
>ERZ838399.1212-NODE-1212-length-25486-cov-7.409893_pt1 | contig 25486 bp, 16 predicted proteins | sample MGYA00519683_ERZ838399 | MGnify/ENA primary metagenome ERZ838399 (study PRJEB31850, sample SAMEA3708833) | human gut metagenome | biome: human gut; feature: human-associated habitat; material: faeces | place: China | collected 2014 ...
CCAACGGCTTCGGCTGCGACAATAAAGCTTTCGACTTTAGTCGAGAGTTGTTTACCTCCTCAACCGAAGAGAAGCTGTACCGGGATAGCGCCGGAATCTCCCTGCAATCGGCAAAAAATTGTCCGTTCTCTTCACGAATGCTTAGTGCGTACTTCATACACCTTCCTTTTTTATGGTTCGTCCTATCATTTGGCTTCTCAACGGAGATAAACCCGGACAGGTTTTCCCGTCTGAGAGAAGTTTCCGCATCCCGAGGGCTGCTCTGAGCCAGCCGTGAGCAGAAGAACTGCTCAGGAGCTGGCATATTACGCGGCCAGACTTTGCCGATTCTGCAAAACCGCCTTGCAGAAATCAGTCTTTTCTTTGCAGCGTGCCTGTTCTACCTTGTTGCCATAAAGTGGCACATCCGGTGCCAGACTACCACAAGGAGACTGACCATGCAAAAACCATACCATCCGGGGTTCACACTGAAACTGTCCTGCCTGTTCGCAGCAGGCGTAATACTCTCGGGCACTTTCGAGTGCGCTGCCGCAGCAGAAGCAAAGATTTACGGGCAGATTAATCAGGCGCTGCAGTTCACAGCCAATCACGGCGAGACGGCGAATCGCACTCAGATGCTTTCCGGCTTTTCGGGCGGCAGCCGTTTCGGGATCGATGTTTCCGAGCGTCTCACGGATACATTGCTTCTGAAGGCACGTCTTGAGAACGGTTTTACGTCTGATGACGGCGCATTTGTCACAGACGGCACGCTTTTCTCACGCCAGTCTACTGTTGCTCTGAAGTCATCGCGCTACGGTGAGTTTGCCGTCGGTCGCTCCGGCAAGGTGCTCTCAGGAGCCTCCGGCTACACCCGCATTGGCGGTTTTCTGCCATTTCACGTGCTCTGGGGAGATGCCGGACTGCTCTTTTACGGAAAAGGCGCGCGCATGGACAATGCGCTCTTTTACCAGAGCCCGACACTCGGCGGATTCACTTTCCTGAGCAGTGCCTCACTCTCAACGTCCGGTGACGAGGTTTCACCCTGGCGGGAAAATCAGCGCTACATCGGTGCCTCTCTTGACTTTAAAGCAGAACATTTCGGTTTCCTTATCGGACTTGAACGCACCGAGATACCTCACTCGGAAAAAGCCGACGGCAGTGCCTCGCCCACGACCGCCATGCTTATGGCGTATGCCGATGCCGGTGTTGTGCGCCTGTTCGGTGCACTGCAGGCCGGTGAAAACCTTGACAGGCTCTCGGCCCTGAAAGCCTATAAGGTGAACGGACGCACGCTCAAAGTGACCGGGGTTTCCGCCCGCAATATCATGCTCGGGGCCAAAGCGCCGCTCGCTGGCGGTACACTGCGCGCAAGTGTACTTTACTCGCGAAACACCAACGACGGGAACTTTGTCCGTTTTGACACCGATCGGGCTGACTACTGGGCGCTTGGTCTGGGCTACGACTACAATCTCTCAAAACGCACCAACGTGTTTGCCGCCGTTTCGCATCTGGAAGGTCGTCATGCGCTTAAAAACGCCTCGCGTGAGGGGGACGGCGATATCGACCGCACAAGTTTCACGCTCGGTATTCAGCATAAGTTCTAAACGGAGGCAAAGCATGAAACGACTGACAGCAACCGCTTTTATCAGCACTCTCCTGCTCGGGATGAGTTTTCAGACACAGAGCGCTGCGGCAGAGCCGCCGGTGAGTGTGAACGACCTCCCGGCGAAACCCGCCCTCACCGCAGCGCTTGAACGTGAACCCCGCGTGGCGCTTCTGATCGGCAACAGCTACTCGTTTTACAACTGCGGCGTGCACACGTATCTTCGGGGCCTGATGCGGGCCAGCAGCCCGAAAATCGGAATGAAAACACGGCTTCTTACCGTGAGTTCCGGCTCGCTCTCCTTTCACGACGTGGCGTTTTACCTCAGCCCCCACGAACTCGACCCCTATGCCGAACTCGATAACGGCCGGCTTATCCACCCGATGTTTGATGTGGTTCTTCTGCAGGAGCACTCCGCTGGCGCACTCTCCAAAAAGCGGATCGGCGCTTTTATGAAATACACAAAGGCGCATGCCGACACTATCCGGGCCGCGGGCTCCACCCCGCTTCTTATCATGACCTGGGCAAAAGAGACGAGCCCGGAGGATATTTCCGCGATAGCTGAAAACACAATCCGTGCAGCCAACGCCGCCGGCATGAGAGTGGTACCCGTCGGACTTGCCTTTGCCAGGGCAAGAGCAAAAGCGCCTTCCATTCGCATGACACAGGCTGATAATTCGCATCCGACGGCGGCCGGCAGCTATCTCTACGCGGCCGTTCTGTACGAAACACTTTTCGGCAGGCCCGTTGAGGGGCTCGACTATGCGGGCGAATGCGAAAAGCCGCTCTCGCCTGAGACCGTCCGGATCATGCAGCAGATCGCCCATGAAACGGTGGCAGACTTCAGAGGGCAACATTAAACTCACAGGTGCTCCGGATACACCGCAGATGTCTTTCGGGCGTATCCGGTTTTCCCCTCTGTCACAGTCGATTCTCTTTTACCCGGGTCAGTTAAATAAAACTATGCTTAAGCACAGTTATTAGTTATACTGATGTCAGTACAGCTCACGGACCGGGCTGTACACAACCGACCAGTAAAGGAGTCTGACCATGAGAATGTCCAGATGGGCAGCAGCCGCGCTTGCCTGCGCGGTGAGCGCAACGTTTGCCGCCGGTATCACCACAGAAGGAACAGGTGTGGGAAAACACGGCGACATCACTCTCGCTGTTACGTTTGAGAGCGGCGCGATCAAAGACATCAAAGTTGTGAAATCTCACGAAAACAAGGTGCTTGCACAGAAGGTTTTTACCGATCTGAAAGACGACATCATCCGCTCGGGCGGGGTGAACGTTGACAGCATCTCCGGCGCGACACTCTCTTCCGAAGGCTTTAAAGCAGCTGTGAAAGACGCGGCGGCAAAAGCCGGCGTGAAACTCAGTGACAAAGTCGTTGCTGTGCAGCGCAAAACCACCGCCATTCCCGAAAATCCCGTCTACGACGTGATTGTGATCGGCTCGGGCGGCGCGGGCTTTTCTGCAGCCATCACCGCGAAGGATGCGGGTGCCAATGTTGTGATTCTTGAGAAGATGCCCACCGTGGGCGGAAATTCGCTGATTTCCGGCGCGGAGATGGCTGTGGCGAACAACTGGGTGCAGAAAAAACTCGGCATCACCGGTGACTCCGTCGAGCTGCATTTCCAGGACACCATGAAAGGCGGCGACTACAAAGGTGACCCGGACATTGTCCGCACCATGGTCAGCAATGCCGAATCTGCCGCGCTCTGGTGCCGTGATACCATCGGCGTGCGCTTTCAGGAGGACAATCTCTTTTTCTTTGGCGGACACTCCAAGAAGCGCTCCCTCATTCCGGTGGGCGCAACCGGGAGCGAATTCATTGAAAAATTCTCGCAGGCCGCTGCCAAACGGAATATCCCTATTCTCACCGGCGTGAAAGCTGAAGAGCTCATCAAAGACAGCACAGGCCGTGTTGTCGGTGTGCGTGCCACACTCAACGACAAATCCTACCGTTTCAGTGCGAAAAAAGGTGTGATTCTTGCCACCGGCGGCTTCGGGGCCAACGTGGCGATGCGCACCGCGGCCAATCCGTTCTACGGGGCGAACTTCAAGACCACCAATATGCCCAGCGCCACCGGTGACGGCATCACCATGGCGGAGAAGGCCGGTGCGGCACTTGTCAATATGGACCTCATCCAGACCTATCCGATGTGTGATCCGAACTCGGGTGCGATCGAACTCATCGACGACGCCCGCTTTGAAGGTGCCATCATCGTCAATCAGGAAGGCAAACGCTTTGTCGAGGAACTCGAACGCCGTGACGTGATGAGTAAAGCGATTCTCGAGCAGACCGGACGCTACTGCTATGCGATCTTCAATCAGGCAATTGAAGAAAAATCCCATGCCATTTCGCACCATCAGGACGAAGTGGAAACCTTCACGAAAACCGGCATTCTCTACAAGGGTGAGACGCTCGACGATATTGCGAAGTTCTTCAAAATCCCGGCTGACAACCTCAAGGCAACCGTGGCACGCGTAAATGAGTTTGCCGCCACCGGCAAGGATACGGACTTCAACTACCGCGGCCGGTTTGTCGATATGAGTAAAGGCCCGTACTGGATCTACCGCGGTGTGCCAAGTGTGCACCACACGATGGGCGGCCTCAGAATCAACACCAAGGCACAGGTCATCGACCGTGCCGGCAAACCGATTCCCGGTCTCTGGGCTGCCGGTGAAGTCACCGGGATGACACACGGCACAAACCGCCTAGGCTCTAATGCCTATACGGACATCATTGTGTTCGGTCGTATTGCAGGAAGTGAAGCAGCCCGCTAGACTAGGACATATTGATTGATTTAAAACGCTTGTCGCAGAGCACTTGTGAGGATCAATCCACAGGTGCTCTCGTTATTTTGGAGGTTCTGTGCTTAAAGCCAAAGGTGCAGCAAGCCGGGCGGCTATGCTCAACGCCGCACGAAAAATTATTCTTGAGAAAGGCATCGAGAAACTCTCGCACGCCAATATTGCTCAGGAACTCAATCTCAGTAAAAGTGCCGTGCACTGGCACTTTGCCACCAAAGAGGATCTGCTCAGAGCGCTGGTGGCCGAATATGTTGTGCATCTGGAGACTGAAGAAGCCCGGCACGAGAAAAAATACATCGACGCAGGCTTCACGCCGGCAGAGGCCATTCTGCCTGCCATGCGGGACTGGTACAACGACTTTGAGCTCAACACCCACGGCTGGATCGGCATCGGGGCGGCTCTGATCGGGCTCTCACGACGCGATCCGCAGCTCACGGAACCCATCCGTGAATGGTACCGCGGGCTCTACAAACGGCTTGGCACACTCGAAATTGACACGACGGAAGTTTTCCTTGCGATGATGACCTTTGATGCGCTCTTTAATTCCCAGAAAATGGGACTCACGGTGCTTCCGCACGACAAGATTGCCGCCGTGCAGGCGCGTATTCTCGAGCGGGCCTTTGCCACGGCACCGGCGCTTCTGGAGAAAGTCCGCACCATTCATCAGGGTTAATGGAAGACTGCCATTTGCGCTCACCCCGACGGACGGCGGGGACACTCCGGCGGGCACGGCGGTCGCGTTCAGTTTTTCTCCGCCCGAGAGCGGCAATTTGTGAAAACGCAACGCGCAGGCATTTTCCCGATACCACAGATATACTTCAGGGAAACTGATTTCTGAGGACGGTCTCTCAGGCGGGCGGCAGGTGCAAACCTCCCCTGTCTGAGAGATTCTTTTTTTCCCGGGGGCGGTTAAAGCCCGGTCCGCCCTCCCCGCGTGAGCGCTGCCAGGAGACAGCCCCCGACGTCGGGCTGGGTTTCGTGAGCGTCGTGCCGGCTTAGCTCCAGCCTTGAGGGCGGCTTTTCACGGCGATGCCGGATTTTTCACGCCGGCTCAGGGTTTGCCTTTTGCCTGAGCCTCACGCTCTGCCGCCTCCGCCTTCTGACTTCTCACATACGAAACAAACGGACGGTCGTAGCGGTTGTGGATTTCAAGAAGGCCCGCCACATGCGGGTCGTTTTTCACCGGTACTGTCACAAAGAAATAGTCACCCACTTTCATGATGCGGCCCTCTGGAAGATCGACTGTCTCTTCTGAGGTGATCGCACGGTCAACTTCAGAGAAACGCTTTTTATCGAGCTCAAGGAGCACCATGCTCATCACGCCGGCCCCTTTGACGGCAAAGCGCACGATGCCTTTTTCCTTCACGCAGGGCGCATTCTTCCTGTCTGTGATCAGAATGCCGCCGTAGGCCTCATCAACCTGCGTGATGCAGCCCAGCGGCACGACGATGCTGTTGAGCTTCTCCAGTGTGGGCATCTCAGCAGTGAGATACGGCACGTAGATTTTCTCCACAATCTGCTCAATGGCACGCGTAAGCGGCACTTCAAGGTCAGTGAGCTGCGGAGCGGCCTTCGCGGGAGCCGCGGCCTCAAGGGGCGCAGCAGATAGAACAATGCCGCAAAGCGCGGCTGAAAGGGCTGCGGCGCGGACGGTACGTGTAAAGGAAGCGTTATCTCGCATGGCTTCTCCGGCTGAAATTCTTTCGGGGCGCATTCACCTTTTTTTTGATCGCGCGGCAGTCCGGGGGCAGCGTCGGCGACGGAACAGGCAGGCCCGAAACAGTGAATACGGGTGAATACGGTGAATACGGTTTATCTGAAAGTCTAGCGGATTGAACGGCAGGCGGCTCTTGGTGAAAACGAGAAGAGCAGCCTGAAAGTTTGCCGGAGGTGGCGCGAGAGAGGCGCAACGCTGCCAGAACTCGCGCTTACTCTTTGCGCATTAACCCGCTATAAAACCGGCCATACCGAGGCTTCCCGAGACGCAGGTGTTGTTAAAGACTGTCACCTTCTCGCCGCGAGTGGCACCGAACACATAAAGGAGCGGCAGATAGTGCTCGGGCGAGGGAATAGCATAGTGCGCAAAGGGGATCGACTTGTAATCAATCACCCGCTCATCGTCGCGCTTCCCTATCGCCTCCACGACCTTTGCCTGAAAACCTTCGGCCATGGGTGAGCCTGACGGATTGCCTGGCTCAATACGGTAGAGATTGTGCACAATGTTGCCTGAGCCCAGAATCAGCACCCCCTCGTCTCTCAGGGCCGAGAGTTTTTCGCCCACGGCATAATGCCCTGCGGCATCGAGATAGCCGTTCACTGAGAGCTGCAGCACCGGAATATCGGCGGCCGGAAACATGTGTGTGAGCACGCTCCACGTGCCGTGATCAATCCCCCAGGAATTGTCGACGGCAACCGCCGCCCCGAGGAGCGCCTCCACGCGGCGGGCCACCTCCGGTGAGCCAGCCGGCCGGTACTGAAGTGCGTAGAGCGCTTCAGGGAACCCGTACATGTCGTAGATCTGCTCTGGCGCGCGGGTATCCGCAACGAGGCTCCCGCGCGTGTACCAGTGAGCAGACACAGCCAGAATGGCTCGCGGTCTGCCCGCCTCACGCACAACCTTCTCGCCTGCCTCGCGAAACTGCCGGGTGATGTCATTGTCGGTAATCGCAAGCATCGGCGAGCCGTGACCGGCAAAGACTGCCGGCATTCGATGTTGTAGCATCGCGTTTATCCTCAAAAAAATTCAAAATGGTAAGTGCCATTTTAGCGAAGGGACGCGAGCGAAAACGCTCCTGTAAGCCCCTCTCCCCCTCCCGCTAAGATCAGCTCACAACTTTGGCGCTTCACTCGCAAAAAACACCCCTTTGCCTCAAAGACTGTATTTAAAGGGGGCGCTGCCGCGAGAAGGTGTGACAGACTGTGTCCACTCCGGGCAATCGCCCGGGCAGAAATAGCCGCCATGCCGGTGGCTAATCCGCCTGGAAGCTGGCGGTGAGGCAGCAAATCGGATAGGGGAAGCAGGATGTCCCGCTTGCCCCTTCCACACCACCCACCGTACGGTTCCGTAGTGGGCGGTTATCAACAACTAAAACCCTCAAGATACTCTAGGCAATATCACTGAGGCATTTCCACCCTCGGTTTCGGAGAAATTCATTTGTCAGTGTAGTGGCAAGGACTTGGCTTCCTGCAATCCTCCAGTAGGATTTTCTTGAGTTTGCCCACATCGTTGCCGTTTCCTCTGATGCACCCAACTTTATTAGCCCCGCCTTCTTGGTTTTCGTCTTCTTCCACTGTTTCCAGTAAATTTGACGTATCCGTCTCCGCAACCACATGTCCGTCTTTCTGATAAATCCTTCTAGGGCGGTGCCTCTGAAGTAATTTACCCAGCCCCGCACAAACTGCTCAAGTTTCTGGCGGTAGGTGTCGAGGCTCTGCCCTCGGTTCCTCCGTGTCAGCTCTTTGAGTCTAGCTACGCATTTCGCTTTAGACTTCTGATGTGGTCGTGCTTTTATTTCCCCCTTGCGAGCACTCCAGAATCCGAACCCTAGGAATTTAAGACTTGGGTCTGCAATGTAGCAGATCTTTGACTTCTCCTCGTTCAGTTTCAGAAAGAGCTTCCCTTCGATGAAGGGCTTTAAATTTCTCAGGGTTCGCTCCGCCGCTCTACGGCTCTTGCACAGGATCATCATGTCGTCAGCGTACCGCACAAAGGCGTGCCCTCGCTTCTCGAGCTCATGGTCCAGTTCGTTGAGAATAATGTTAGCTAGTACTGGGCTAACTGGGCCTCCTTGTGGAGTTCCTATCTCGCTCGGTGTGCATAGTCCGTTTTCCGCGATCGGGGCTCTCAGGATCTTGTGGATGAGTGAGATCACTCTTCCATCTTTGATCCTGTCGGAGAGTATTTGCAGTAGCTTCGAGTGGTTGACTGTGTCGAAGAATTTCGCAAGGTCGAGATCTACGACCCATCGTCTACCCTCGTTTGCGTGTCTCAAGACCTCTTCTCTTGCCGTTTGGCAGGAGCGTGCAGGGCGGAACCCATGACTATGGTTACTGAATACGGGTTCGTATTCAGCGCTAAGTACTTGGGCTATCGCCTGTTGGATCCATCGATCAATTGCTGTTGGGATACCTAGTGGTCTGAATTTTCCTTTCTCCTCCTTCGGGATCATGACACGACGTACGGGCTGGGGTGTATATTTCCCAGCCTTTATGCTTTCCACTATTTCGGAACCATGCGTTTTCAGGTGATCCAAGAGCGTTTCAACGGGCATGCCGTCTACCCCTGGACTGCCTTTGTTCGCTTTGACTTGTTTCCAAGCCTTGTTTAAGTTCCCTCTTTCGAGGATGGATTCTAGTGTTACCATGCGTTGTCGTCTGTTTGGCTCTGTTTGTTCCTTCTCGTCCGTCAATCCACTGCCTCCCTTCGTTATCGTCAGGTACTGCCTTATTTTCACGTCGGGCTGGTTTCCCATTTCTACAGTTGTCTGATCGTTGGCTACGTCGGACAGGTCCAGTTGTTAATTTCGGTCCTTCCTGAGCCCCATCGACTCAGTACTATGACCTCTGCTGACTCCTTACGGCAAGCTTTACTCCGCGTCTTTCGACTGCGTCCGTAAGGTCTCCTCGGGTAAGAACATGTATTTTCCCCTCATGTATCTGCCACATTTACCATCGTGGATCCGAGCAGTTATGGACTTCACCTTGTTACGCAGGCTTATCCTCCACTTTTTGACCTGATGTGGTTTCTGTTCGTCAGATCGAGGGTTTGCCTCCGGCTTCTTTCAGCCCGTGCCTCACGACACGCACCTTGCCATTAGCTATGAGGTTGCCACTGCTAGGCTCCTCTAGGGACTTTCACCCATTAACACATGCTCATGCCGAGCACACGTAAAAAAGCCACCCGGCTGTGTGCCGGATGGCCTGAGATAGCGCTAAGCCGCTAAACCTGATGCCGAGAGGCATGCCTCAGACGTGCCCCTCGCGGACTCAGTGAGCGCCGAGGTCAACCTCTTTTGCCTCTGCGTCCTTCTTCTCGCCCATCTGCATGAGGGCGTTAAGCAGAATGGCACCGAATGTGGCGGTGCCGATACCGCCCAGCTGGAAGAAGCCGAGGTTGATCGTGAAGTCGCCCGCACCGAGAATGAGCGTCACGGCGGCAACGATGAGGTTGCGCGAGTTGCCGAAGTCAACATGATTGACCACCCAGACGCGGGCACCCGCGACGGCGATCAGACCGAAGACGACGATCGAGCAGCCGCCCAGCACCGGCTGGGGAATCGTGCTGATGAGCGCACCGAACTTGGGCGAGAAGCCGAGGATGATGGCAAAGACAGCCGCGACCGGGAAAAGTAGCGTGGAGTAGACGCGCGTGGCGGCCATCACACCGATGTTTTCACCGTAGGTCGTCACACCCGTGCCGCCGAAAGCACCCGAGAACATCGTTGCAAGACCGTCACCGAGGAAGGCGCGGCCCATGAACGGGTCAAGGTTGCGGCCGGTCATGGCGGTGACGGCCTTGACGTGACCGAGGTTTTCACCCACCAGGATGATCACCACCGGCACGATGAGCATGATGGCGTGGAAGTCAAAGACCGGGGTCGTCACGGTGGGCACACCGAACCAGGCCGCTTCAGCGATCTTGCCAAACGCAATGGGCGTACCCATGCCGAGCCCGTTGGTGAGAATGGCGTAAATCACATAGGCAAGGGTGAGACCCACGAGAATAAGCAGCTTCTGGATAAAGCCGCGGGTGTAGACAGCAACGCCGCCCACGCAGAGCACCGTAAGGAGCCCCATCCAGTGGTCAAAGTCCGAGGCACCGACACTCGTGACGGCCACACGGGCAAGATTGAGACCGATCACCGCCACCACGGCACCCGTGACGGCCGGCGGCATCAGCCGCTCAATCCACTGCACACCCGTGGCCATGACGATGAGGCCAACGAGCGCATACACAAGACCGCAGATGATGATCCCGCCGAGTGCCACGCCCATGTTGGCGTTCATGCCCGAACCAGAAACGTAGCCCGTGGCGGCAATCACCACACCGATAAAAGCGAACGAACTGCCGAGGTAACTCGGCACATGACCGCCCACAACGGCAAAAAAAATGAGTGTCCCAATGCCACTCATTAAAACTGCCATATTCGGGTCAAAACCCATTAAAAGCGGAGCCAACACCGTGGAGCCAAACATGGCCACGACGTGTTGAATACCCATTGCAATGGTCTGCCCTGCCGGTAAGCGTTCATCGGGGGCGATGACGCTGCCCTGCTGCTTTAACTTCCAAGACGGAAAGTAACCCATTTTCTCTAGCTCCTAAAGTCGTCCTGCCGGCGTTGCGGGGCGCTAGCGCGCGGGACCCGCCGGGCGGACTGTTTCCATTGATTGTGTGTGTCAAACGTGTTGTGTTCGAATGAGGGGGTGAACACCGGTTTTAAGCCCGTTTCAGAGCTCAAACTGTTTCATTATATACCTCGAACTAGGTCAAAGGAAAGTCCCGTGCACTTTCGTAAACCCTTAGGAGAAATTACCTAGATTAGAGCGTTTCGCGGAAATGGCTTAGGCTGTAAGCACAGCCGCGCTCCCCGTTAAGGAAACGGAAGAGCATCAGGCGGCAGAGCGCCTAAGGGAAAAGAGGAGAGAAAAGCCGAAAGGCCACCCTGCTACCAGCGGCGCAGCGTGATGCCGAGAAGCTTGAACTTCCCGTGACCGTCCCGGCGAACGAGTCTGTAAAGGGCTATCCCGCAGAGACGGATCACCTGCTCCTCGTACCCGAAGTACCAGGAAAAGGGCCCGCAGTGATTCACAAAGAGATGCCGGTACTGATCCCGCATTTTCTGAACAAGACCGGGATCCATACGGCGGGCACTCATATAGTTTTCGGCATCCAGAATTACCGCCTTGAAATCAATCCAATTTTGACCGCGGTCTGGATGGCTTTGCATGATTGATCCGCGACGGATACGGTAGTGATAGCTCTTACTTTCTGTGAAGGCAACCAGAGGCGAGTTGGCAAGACATTTCTGATAAAACCCCACGTCCTCGTGAGCTAATTTAGCATCCACAAACCGGATGGCATTCCTCTCCAGAAACGACTTACGGTAAAGTTTGGCCCAGGCCACAGACACCTGTCCAAGCGCGTGACCGATGGAGAGCCGCTGCACGGCTCTCGTGTCAGAACAGGAGCAAAGCCACTGGTTAGTTTTTTCTACATACTCTTTCAAATCTTCTGCACTCTCGTCAGCAAAGGCTAAAGCGCTGCTGCTGACAATATCGCTTCCTGTTCGTTCAGCCACTTCAACCAGCGCTTCAACAGCGCAAGAGTCGATCCAGTCATCCGAATCAACAAAATAGATATAGGTTCCGCGGGCCTCAGACATACCGGTATTTCTCGCGGGTCCCAGCCCCCGGTTTTTTTCGTGGCGGACAATCCGGACTCTCGGGTCGGCAGTAAACCTCCGGGCAATTTCCATGGAACGGTCATTCCCCCTGTCATCAACAATCAGGATTTCAAGATTCTGATAGGTCTGACCGATAACAGATGTCAGGCATTCGCTGACATATTTTTCAACGTTATAAACGGGAACAATGACAGAGACCAGAGGCTGCATGGGAACACACGAAAAAGCGGAGAGTGTAAACGATTACGGACGATGGATTTTACCACCGAAAGGCGATTCCCAGCACCATTTATCAAACCTGCACGTTAAGGCCGGCAAAAGCTGCGCCGCTCCTGTCCTCTGCTTTAATTGAGCTGATACGTGTGCACGGCCATCAGCCAGAGCGTGAAGAGTGCGAGGGGCGGCGCGAGCGTAAAGAGAATGCCGCTACTGCCCACCGGAATGAGCATCATCAGTCCCGTCACCCAGAAGCCGGTGTGCAGAAACACCTCGCCCGCGGCCCAGACCCAGGGGTTCGGGGTGATGAGGGACTCGCGTCTTGCGGCACGGGTGAGTCTCGCATCACACAGGAGCACCAGTGCGAGCGGCGCAAGCACAATGCATTCGATAGTCATGCCGCCCGCCCTCATCAGTACCAGAACGAGCTGCCGGCGAAGGCTTCTGAAGTATGGCTCCTTAGCGATACGCCGTGCCACGGTGGCGATATATTCGGTGTGATCATAGAGGTGCCGTCTGCTGTTCTCAACGCTGAGACCCCCGGCATTGTCAACCGGTGCTTTTTTCACAGCGCCGCCAGGCGTAACACCCCAGGCGCGATCCACCGTTTCCCTGTGCCGGAAAAGCCCCGGCCCCTCAATATAGCGAACAGGCGCATCGACAAGGGCAAGCCCTGCGCGCTGTGCAATCTCAATCACCGCCCTCTCCTGAAGGTTTGAGAGTCCGGGAGCGCCTTTGAGCGCCCCCCGCCAGCGCTCAAGCTCCGCGAGTCCCGCCTCGCTCCACTCGGCTGAAGTGGTTATCGCCGGGGTGATCGCCCCGGCAAACAGCCAGGAGAGCAGGCCGAAAAGTGCAATGGTTCTGTGCAGTGTCATGCTTTTCTTCTCCACGCTTTTTGCTTTATCTGCTCAATCGCTTTAGCCGTCCGCCGGTACGCCCGAGGCGGTCACGATCGGCATACGCCCTTTGAAAATCCGCCCGCCCGCGACCGAGGCGAAATACTCCGCATTGGGAAGCCGCCCCAGCATTTCCTGCGGAATGAGCGCTTCGCGGCGGGCGGCAGTGCTGCGCGTGAGCGAACTTCTGAAATGCGGCAGCACTTCGGTGCCAGCCGCTGTACCCATGGAGAGCGACTCCTGCCAGACGTTTGCCGCCCCGAAGGTCTTGAGCACAAAACGCTGCGTTTCCTGATCCTTGGTGCGAAGCGCGATAAGGTTATTAAAGTTGGCTAACGCCTGATAGGCTCTGGCGCGGTCTTTGAGCGCGGCGGTGAGGTCAGCGACGGTCTGCATGGCGGCCGTGACATGCACGCCCGCCTCCATGCCTTTGTTGAGAAGTTCAATCATCGGGCGGTTGATCACATTCGCAGTTTCGTCCACAAACAGGGCAATACGGTCCACATCGCGTCCCGAATGACCGCGGTTGTAGCGTTTGCCCGCATAGGCGGTGAGATCCGAGAGCAGCAGACTGCCCAGAGCGCCGGCCACAGCCGCGTCCGGCATCGCGTCAAGCCCCAGATAGAGCACGTCGCCGGCGTCAATCACCCGCTCAAGACTCACAACCGGCCGCTTTTCGTCGAGTCTGGTCACATCGGGCGAAAGCGTCTCTGCAAGCGTCCCCGAGGTGAGCATCGAGAGAATCGGCAGCAGACTCGCGGTGATCTTGGCGTAGTGATCCGCGTTATGCCAGTAGACATTGATGAGCGGATGAATCACCTGAGGGCCCTCGCCCTTGAGCTCCTTTTTGTAGAGCGACTCCCAGAGGCTGATGAGTTTCATCACCCGCGGAGGCGGTGCCTTATCAAAGGATTCCCCCGGGAAATGAATCCGTGAGAGCCGCACGGCCCAGTCTTCGGGCCCGCGAAGCGAGAAGTCCCGCTCGATTGCTGCTTCGAGCAGCGGCGCAATCCCCGCCTGCAGATAGTGCCGTATGGTCAGCAGCGTGGGCTTTTCCTCGAGAAACACCATCGCAGCCACAATCACATTGACGGCTGACCAGGCGAAGTCATTGAAGATATCCGCATCCGCGGGCAGCAGCGCGGTGAGGCGCGAGGCGAGCTCCGTGGGCCGCGACCAGCTCCCGAGCGGGTCGAGCCTCACGCCTTCGCGCGGGAAAGCCGGATGAAATTCCAGCGGTGCAGCGCGCCCGGCCAACCGGCAGGCATCACGCACGGCGGTTCTGAGGCGTTTACTAGACTTCGGGGCAATCACAATCACCGCCTCTCCGCGAAAGATCGCCTGTGAGACAAGACTGGTGAGCACCACACCTTTGCCTGACTGGGTAGTGCCGACAATCAGCGTGCCGCCGCCCAGACCCGAAAGCGGCACGGTGAGACTTTTCTCTTCATCGAGCCCCACACCGTGCAGAACCGGCAAACCCACCTCTCTGGGATCGAGTCCCCCGGGGTAGCCGAAAAGCTTTCGCACAAAGGGGCCTGCCCGGAGATTCTCGGCCGGAATATCGGAGAGTGTGTAAAGACGCTGCGTTTTCAGCGCATCCCAGAAAAACCCTTCACCAAGGTAGAGTGAGGTCACTTTTGTTCCCGTCCGTTCCAGCCCCGTCGAGGCACTGAGCGGCACAGCCGGCCGCCCGGGCGCCCCTTTGCGTAGCGCCCCTTTTAGCGTGAGCGGTCTCACCCGCTGCGGGGCGATTTTCTCCCAGAGTGATTCAAAACGCATAAAAGTGAGCGGCATCCCCGAGAGCGGCGCACGAATGGCAAGCACCTGCAGGAGGTCCGAGACACGAAGCGCGGCTATGAAGAGCACCGCAGCGCTCACCACCTCGACCCAGAGCGCGGAGAGTGAGGTCAGGCTCAGAAGCACGCCCCAGGCGGCAGCAAGTCCAATGAGATCGCGCAGGTAACGCCGCGGATGAATTTTGAGCAGCGCCTTTTCCCGCCAGGCAAGACGTTCGGCAGTGGAAAGGCTCGGATGCTTGCTGTTTTCAAGGGCATTATGAGGCGCACGAAACCGGGCTCCCTCTTTAGCCTCTTTCCCCTCTTCAACATTTCCTGCTGCTGCCCTTTCGTCAGTCTGGAGGGGCTCTGCCGCCTGTCTATTCGTGCTACGGACTTCCGGATCAGTCCTCCCGCTCCCTGCAACCCGCTTTTCTGCCCTGCTCAATCTGCCGAACATGGTTTTGTCCCTCCTTTTGTCTTTGTTTCGGTCGTCGTCATGGCGCTGATAGCCCTCGCTGCGCCGATAAGTTCGATTTCCGGCTCGGGCCAGGCCGCCGGGAGAACACCGTCAACGAGTTCTGCACCGCTCCCTGGCAACACTCTGCCTCTCAGTTTGCCGCCCGTGCGCTTTTCCACCTCGTGCGCCGCAACGAGCGCCTCCCGGTCAACGAGTGCCACCGCCTCGCGTCTGATGACAACGCCCTCAAGGTAGAGAGCGTGCCCGGCTGCGGGCTCATCTTCAGCACTATCGGGTTCTGTGAAAAGCCTGAAAAAGGCCAGCCGCCTCTTAAGTGCCGCCGCTTCCGCCTGCAAAAGGCCGGCGGGCTTTTTGTCGCTCTCCCTCACGCGGGCGCGCCAGTAAACACCCGGGGCAGCAGCCCCGTTAACGCTCACTCCGGCTGCCGGCAGCAGCACCTCAAGGCGCTCGAGCTCCGCTGTGCTGAGCCCGGCCTTTGCAAGGAGCGGCGCAGGAATAAAGAGTCCTTCGGTTGCGGCAAAGCGGGCCGGCGCTCCAGAGCGGTTGACCCCGACCATCACCAGTCCCACCATGGCGGAGACGGCTTCAGGGCGGCGAAGTGTCCAGACATAGTCCCGATCGGGGTTCATTTCTGATGACTTTTCTTCTCTCGCTGGCTGCGGTTGGCCTTCGGACGGCGACGCACTGCGCACGTCACGCGCACTCAACAGCACGTCTGCTGATGTGACCGTTTCAGGGACTGCCGCCCTTTCGCTTTCCTCTTTACTTTCCTCTTCGCTTTCCGGCATCTGACTCATCGCGCTTGCGCCCTCCTCTGCCGCTTTCTCCGCCGGCCTGCCGGCAGGCGCAGGCGTTGCGGGCATTGCCGTCTCAGTGATCGTCTGCAGATCACGCTCGAGCGCAACAGCCTCCGGGAAAAGTGGAGCAAGGGCTGCGGCTGCAGGCGCCCGGTTTCGCTCAGCGGCCCGGGCAATGAGCACCCGCACAAGGCGCTCTGCTGCGAGCTGCACCACGCACACCCCCTCGAGCGTGCCGGTGCTGACCCGGCGAACGATCTCGCCCGCCGCACTCACCGCGAGCACGCCCCGTGCGGCAAGCGCCCTGGCGACAAGTGCCGGGTTCTCCTGAGCATGCGCTGCACCGGTGAAACCGTCGCGCCCGTCAAGCAGACGCTCGAGCGCAGCAGGCCAGATAAGAAAGAGGCCGTCCTCGGCAACAATAAGGGGTGAGCTGTGCCCCGGGGCGGCTGATCCGCCTGCGCCTGAGTCAGTCGCACGGGTAGCACTTTCCTGCGTGCCATCCTCGGCGAGCAGTTCCGCGAGCGAAAAAGTATTGGGTTTCCAGCGGTAGGCGAGAATCTCACGGCGAATGAGTCCGTCAATCGCTTCGACAAAGCCGGCGAGCTGACGGGCGCCGCCCTCTGCGCCGGCAATACGCCCGCGCATCCGGTCGGCAGCCAGCACCCGGCCGCGAAGGAGCACCCCCGAGAGGAGCCGTTCGAGATCACGCCGGCTGTCCGCCACGCCGAAGGCAGCAATATTGAGCACCGCTTCGGCAAGGCTCTCGCCGTAGGCGCGGGTACTTTCAAGATACGCGCGGGTGGCGTCCGGCATCAGACGCTCTGCAGTGCGAAGCGTAAAGACGCTGAGCGCCGCCCCGTCTGCCGCGGCGCCCGACGCAGGCTCGCGGGTAAAAGAAAACGTGGCGCCCGGGTGTCGGAGCCCGAAGTCGCGCACACTTTCCGCCACCGGATCGTAGAGCACTACCTCCCGCTCGCGCAGCCTTGTGGCACTGCAGCCAGCGCTTTGTCCGTCGTTTTGTCTGCTCATCTGTCCGCCCGTCGCCCAGAGGGAGAGCGCCGTGAGGGCCTGCGCTTCTCTGATGGTGCAAAGGAGAAGAAGCGCCACACGCATGGCCCTGGTGAGGCGGTCACGCTCGAGCGGCGCCAGGTCCGAGGCCGCCACCCGGTCGTCAAGCACATTCACCGAGGCCGTCGCAGACAGGAGACCGGCGCGGAAAATGCCGTCCTCGGCATCAAAAGGACTCTCCGCATACGAGGGGAGCCCCTGAACGAGGGCGGCATACGCCTTGAGTACTGAGAGCGCATGGGTTTCAAAAAGGCCGCGGTTGCCAAACGCAAGCCGCAGCGCCTCCACATCCTCTGCCGAGCGCTCTATGATCCAGAGAGGATCCACGGGGAGAAACACCGCACAGTGAGCGGCGTCCCGAACGTAGAGCCGCTTGAGCTCTCCCGTTGCAGGATTGCGCTCTACACCCGCCCCGGTGACGCCGGGCGTCCCTGAGCGGTAGAGGGGCGCGGAATGCCAGCTCTGTGAGAGCCGGCTCCATGCGCGGGTGAGCGGACTCACTGCACGGACAAAGCGTGAAACGGTAACATGGGGAGCGGGCGTTTTACGGTCTCTGTCCTCTATCTGACTCGTGCTTTCCTCACGTCTCTTCCGGGGGCTCCCGTCACACGCCGATCCCCTTTGCTTATCACTTAAAGCCGCCCGAACGGGTACAGAAACCTCATCAGCCCCTTTCTCTGCTGCGCTCTCAGTGTCGGGGGCGGTTTTGCCAGCGAACTCGTTCGCTGCTGCGTCAGCCGTGCCGCCGGCCGGTGTCATACCGGCCCTGAGAAAACCAAGCGCATTGAGTGCCACCAGTCGAATCAGGGGTGCCGCTCTGAACGGACGGGTAAAGCGCGCAGAGCGACCTGCGCAGGCGGAGTCTGTAGGGGGAGTGGTCATGGGAGTGATTGTGTGATTGTGTGATTGTTGAAATGCCGGGCTCGCAGCCGGATGGAAAAGAAAAGTGAGGAAAACAGTCAGCTATGCCAGACGTCCCGTCCCGGCAGGTTTTTCTCCCGCGGCATACGCCGGTGAAGGAGAAAAAACACTGCCGAGGGCGGTGTCTGAGCAAAGTCAACGCAACGCTTCAGGCGGCCGTTTTTGCAAGACGCTTCAGAAGGCGCACCGCCGCAGCGGGGCCCTCTTCTACGCTTGCAACCTTCTCTGTGAAGTCTCCGAGCGGGGTCGAGTCGCTTCCGATCCCGAGCATCACCACGGTGATGCCCTGGCTTCGGAGCGCATCCACGAGTCCCTGCACATTCTGGGAGGCACTGAAGCTGCCGTCCGTGATCACGAAGATGATTTTTCTGGCCGCTTCGCTGTGAATCAGCGATTCGGCAGACCAGAAAAGCGCCCCCATGATCGGGGTCGGTCCCGAGGAGCAGAGCGGCGCCACGTGCTCGCAGAGCACTTTGACCGAGCAGTGCGCGGCGGCAAGTCGCATAACCCCGCGCCGGGTCACACTCGGGAAGATCCCGAGTGTGGCTGCGGTGCGGCGCTGTGCGTTAAACGCCTCGTAGAGACGGACCGCCATGACCTTGGCCATCGTGTAAGGCGCTTCGAGCATGGAGCCCGACGCATCCAGCAGGATGTCCACCACGGTGTCCTTCTCAGGAAGCCGCTGCTCACGAAGAAAGAGTCTTTCCTCGCGCAGTCCGGCCTCCCAGAGCCGTTCATCGTCAATATCCCAGCCGGTGGCGACAGGGATAAGCGGCACGTGCACATGACTCTCGAGCGCCTGCTGGAAAGCCGAGGTAAGCGAGGCCGTCTTGTGCCACGATTCATAAAATGAAATCGTGTGACGGTCCAGGATGTCCTCGTTCCAGCCGAGCGCTAGGAGTTCTCTGCGCGTGGGCGCACGAAGGAGACGGTCACCCTTCTCGGTCATGCTGCCCGGTTCAAGCCGCACAGAGATCATGCGCCGCAGCTCGGCGGCGGCCTCATCGGTGGCGTTTTTCATCGTGGTGAGGCTGAAGCTGCGCCAGCCGCGCACGGCGTTCTGCACCGCGGCGTAGCCGGGCATCTGACACTCAGGCAGTGCCGACTCGACAACTTCGCCCTGCTCGTCAAAAAGCGAGCCCTGGGCGGCGCTGTCGACCTTCGGCTGCGACACCCCGCGCACCGGCGGCGTTTCCGTCTGAGGCAGGAGTTTTCCTTCCTCTTCCCACGGATACACCGGTTTGCGGGGTGTCTTCACCTCACGGATGGCGGGTTCACCGCTTCTCTCGATCTCCTCGAGAAGCGCACGCATGTGCTCGTCGCCTGCGTAGGCGGTAAGCGGCACCCGCTGCGGTTGCCCGCCGCTTTGGCCGCCCCCGTTGTGCCCGTCAGGGTTCCCTTTTGGGGCCCCCTTTCCGGTACGCTCCATCACCTGCCTTTCGAGCTTTGCCCTCATCTCAAGGAGTTTCTCTTCGATGAGTCGGCCCCAGTGGTCCATCTTCGCGTACACCGATCTCGCAAGCGCCAGAGCGTTTTCGGTGTCCCTTAACGGGTAGGCACCGAGCACCTCATCTCGCACCGAGTCGATGAGCGACTGGCAGAAATAGCCTTTGATGTCCCCCTCGAGCCGTTCGCTGACCGGGCGAAAGCGCTCAAGACCGAGCACTTCACACTCGAGAAGCGTCAGGAGCCACAACTCGAAGTTGCGCCCCGGCATTCGCTCTTTTGAAGCGAGCCACGGCGCGGCACCGGTACTTTCCATGGCGCAGAAAAGTGCTTCGCGCCAGAGAAGGTAGCCTGCGTACTCCGCGCTGCCGAGCGCATCAATACGGATATCCTCAAAAATATTGAAGAGCCGTGAGATGCCGCCCGGCGGCACCATTCTGACAACGTCAAAATTGGTGTAGCGGATATGATGACGCTCATGACAGCCGTGTCCGTAGACAAACACCCGCGCGAGCGGGCTCGTGATGTCAATCGGACCGAGCCAGATGCTGCTGCCCTCCGTCATGGGGGATTCACTGTAGAAAACACGAATCCCTTCACGGCGGCACATGGCGGCAAACACCAGCGGGGCTGCCTCCTGGAGGACGTGGCCGGGCTCGGCACAGAGAATGCGCTCAGTCGCGCCGACGGCTTTGAGCCGCAGTGCGCGGTTGGCGAGCGCCTCTGCCGCCCGTCTGGCCTCCTGTTCGCGGCGCATGGCCGCACGAGTCTGACGGGCCATCAGTGCTCTCCCAGAGAAAAGTTTTCACACTCATCCTGAGAGAACGCTTCTGAGTCCGCCGCGTCGGAGAGGCCAAAGTGCTGCACGCTCGCTGCCCTGTCATAGAGAGCCTGGGCACTTTGCGTCACACGGATGCCGGTGATTTCCGCCGGATCCCGGTCGAGTTTTGAGGTCTGCTCGACAAAGCTGTGCGACAGACTCAGATCAATCCGTCCGAGCTGTGTGAGCAGCAGTGTTTCGACCGCCTCGCGGCTCACCCGGTCAACCGACTCGGTGAACGCCGTGCGGATCGCGCTGCGGATCGCCTCGCCGTCAGAGAGGCTCGAATCGAGCACTTTCATCAGCAGAATAACGAAAAGCCGCTTGATCGCACGGTGCGAGAGCGAGATGTCACGGGCCTCAAAGCCGATGGCATTCTGCGTCGAGCGCGTCCGGGAATCGGCCGCCGCATGCGCAAGAAGGCCGGCCAGACGCCGCAGCTCCCGCTCAGTAAAGTACCGGGTGAGCGCTGCGGGCGTTTCCGCGAGCAGGAGCTCAGCCTCTTCGGCTTCGCTCAGCCCCTCAAGGCGCAGATGCCAGAAGCGGTCAATGACGCTTCTGTCCTGCACCTGCCGCCCGAACAGTCCCTCCTCGATGTCGGCGTGTCCGCGGGTGTTGTCCGTGATGATGACACGCGTGAGAGGATGCGGGACGATCCGCTCGCCGGTGGCGTCACAGTCAAGGGGACTGCCTTCAAGAATGTCGTTGCACGAGACCCAGAGGTCAGCAGGTGCAGCGGAGAATTCATTGATGAGCAGCACCCAGCCGTAACGCCAGGCCAGTGTGGCCGGGCCGTCAACCCAGATCGTGTTGCCGTCAACAAGGGCGTAATGCCCGAGAAGCTCACGACGGTCAAGCCGTGCGCGTCCCATGACGGTGACGACCGGGGTGTTGAGCCGGGCGCAGAACTGCAGCACGGTAGAGGTTTTGCCGCTGCCTGCGGGGCCTGAGATGTAAAGGGGTTCGCCCTTACTCATGCGCCACCACAGGGCAAGCGTGCTGTAACCCTCGGCCGTGAAGACATGCGCGGGGTTGAGTGCCGGAATGCGGGAGAAGGATTCGACAGAGAGTTCGTCGCGTTGACGCCCTTCGCAGCACGGCAGACCGGCACTGAGGCCGAAATCGGTTGCGGGGACAAGGTTGAGCGGTGCGTCCGAGTCATGAAGACCGCGGCAGCGCAGCAGTTCAAACGGGGTGCACAGGTGGTTGCCCTCAAGGGGCGACTGGGTGGCAGGACTGGAGGATTGTTTCTTGTTCATGGTCAGGTTTCCTTATAAAAAAAGAAACCCCCTGAAAAGACGGCAACCCCCGAGACTGACACTGACGGCCGGGCGGACTGAAAAAATTTCAGTCGCCATGCGCATCCCTGTCCGAGGGCTATCGCCCTCAAGGGGGTGGATAAAAGAACTGGCACGAAGAGCGGCTCACGCAGGGGAGAATTTCCCCGGACTGCGGCAAGACTGATGCCTGCGTGCCACGAACGGGAAAAACCTGAGTCAGCGCCGTTCGAGCACTGCTTTAGTTGTAAAAGCACTTACGATTGTAGACCTGCGCAGGAAAAAGCACAAGCGGGAGGTGAGATGCGGTGCAAACCCGCCTGAAAGTACCCTTACAAATCTTTAGGCTTTGCGGCAAGGCATTTCAGTGAACTGCTGTTCAGTAGCAAAAAATTAGCGTTTGTAAACAGTCGTTAGTGAAAACCCTTAGAAAGCGCGAGCGTGAAAACGCTGAGAAATGAAGGGCTTGTCAGCATTTTCCCTGTCTGAAGACGTTACATCCTGAAAGAGGCAAACAATTATCTTTACCTTTGCGAGAGGCGTTTTGTCGCGACTTTGCAACAAATGAGATTTTTTTAGCGCCCGGAAAAGTCATAATCGTCTGCGTCGGGTTTCACAACCCCCCTTTCAGTCCATAACGATTAAGTTAAAGGAATTTGATAATGAAAAAGACATTGATCGCTCTGGCCACGCTCGCCAGCATGACCGGCGTTGCCACCGCTGCCAGCGTGACGCTCTACGGTACGGTTGACGAAGGCCTCGCCTACAAGTACAACAAGTCGGTTGACACTGACGGCACCAAGACCACCAACGACACGTACGGTCTGGACTCCGGCAACCTCAACAGCTCCCGCTGGGGCGTGATGGGCCAGGAAGAGCTCGGTAACGGCTACAACGTGGGCTTCAAGCTCGAAAGCGGCTTTGGCGCTGACGACGGCCGACTCGGTGAAGACAACACGCTCTTTAACCGTGAAGCCTCGCTCACGGTCTCGGGCCCCTTCGGTGCGCTTTCTGCCGGTCGTATGGGTGCACTCACCTCCGGCACCGGCACGTATGACATCTTCCAGGCGGGCGCTGACGTGCTCGATGGCGGTGTCGGCATCATCGGTACCGGCTACTGGCACGACACCGGCCGCTGGAACAACTCCCTGGTGTACTCCACCCCGGATATGGGCGGTCTGAAGCTCTTTGCCCAGTACTCCTTTGCCCGTGCCCAGGAAGGCACCAACGAACGTGATGACGACCGCTACGCCGGTTTCGGTGCCACGTTTGATGCGGGTGACCTCTCGCTCGTCGGTGTGGTTGACAGCGTGATGTACGCCTCCGACAGCAATGCCGATATCAATGACAACTACACCGTGAGTCTCGGTGGTCACTACAAGCTCGGCATGGCCACCCCGTTCGTGGGCGTGCAGTACGGTAAGCACATGAACAGCTTCGGCTTTGTTAACAAGGATGCCTCCTTTGTGAGCGACAACTTCTACCGCGCCGACCTCAAGGGCTATGCTGTGCATCTGGGCTCCGCCTTCGATCTGCCCACCGGCACCCTCTCCGCTTCGCTCTTTTACAGCAATGCCAAGGGTGACGTGATGAGCCGCGAAGGTGAGGCTGATGCCTACACCTACACGAGCGCCGAAATCGACAAGGCTCAGACCTACGGTGTCGGTCTTGTGAACGCCTACCCGCTCTCCAAGCGCACCAGCGTCTACGGCGGCATCGGCTACTCCTACACCAAGGTCAACTGGGTTGACGATGGTGTCGCCAAGGAACACAACGGCGAAGTCGTGATCGGTTTGAGCCACAAGTTCTAACCTGACGCGACAGGAACCGTCACACTGCAGCACTGCGAGCCGTCAGCAGGTTCGCAGCTGCTGATGAGAAAGGCCGGCTGCTGAACCGGCCTTTTCAGAACACGAAACAGCCACCCAGTACCCGATCAAACGTTTCGTCCCGTGTGACAGCGCCGCTCATTGAGAAAAGCCTCCGGCTCCTTATGTGGAGTAACGGAGGCTTATTGTATTCGGGGGGGCTCTTTTTGCAGCGGCCCTCCTCCCGGGTGGCCCTCGATATAAGGCTGCAGACAAAAAAGAGACAGCGGCGGGCACCGGCTGACGCCGAGGCCGCTGCTGTCTGTGGGAGGAACCTGATTGGTTTTTTCTTATTCTACGTTTTTTTAAAATGCAGCTTCACAGTCGCGAACACGCCGATTTCACGGTAGACGCTCTCGTCACTGTGAGGTCAGGCCAAGTCTGCAGTCTCTGCTAAAACACGTTTTTACACGGGAAAAGGCTCTAAAAAGCAGTTGTCCGGGATTTACTGCCAAAAATACGACTTTTACCTTATAAATAAAATGTAAATAAATTTTGCAATTTGCCGTTTTTTTCTGTTTTTCCCTGCTTCAAACCGTCTTTTGCTCAGTTTTCTTTCCTGCCTCCTCCGGAAAAGAGCTCCGAGGAGGGCTGTAATACCTTGAAACGTCGGCATTTGCAAGACTTTTTACTTATAGATATTTAACCTCAATACCTCCTTATTGACGACAATTAGGTAAAAACCCTAAATACATTTGGGCGGTCTCAGAATCAGGTTGTTGTATCTTTGCAACAGCAAAAAACAGCCCTTGTAATCATGTTTCAATAACCCTCAACGCGTTCGCCCGCTCATTTGTTTTTCCGGGCTATGCGCTTAACATCATGCGGTGACAGTCACCGCCTCTAAATTTCAAAGGACTGAAATTATGAAGAAGACTCTGCTCGTTCTGGCTACCCTGGCCGCCACTGCCGGCGTTGCCTCTGCTGCCAACGTCACCCTCTACGGCGCTGCCGACCTCGGCCTCTCCTATCAGTATTCCAAGACCCAGACCCCCTTTGGCGATGTCAAGGAAGACACCTATGGTCTGGAAAGCGGCAACTTCGGTGCCTCCAAGTTCGGCCTGAAGGGCACGGAAGAGCTCGGCAACGGCCTTTCCGTCGGCTTCAAGCTCGAAAACGGTTTTTCTGCTGACACCGGCAAACTGAAGACTGACGGCCGCATCTTCGACCGTGAAGCCAGCCTGAATGTCTCCGGCGCTTTCGGTACGGTTTACGCCGGTCGTATGGGTGCCCTCTCCTCCGGCGCCGGTACGCTCGATATCTTCCAGGCTAACGCTGACGTCTTCGACGGCGGTGTCGGTAATATCGGTACCGGTTACTGGCACGGTACGGGCCGCTATGACAACACCGTTGCCTATGTGACCCCGGATATGGCTGGCCTGCAGCTCTACTTCCAGTACGGTTTCTCCAACGACGGTGCCGAAAAAGCCTCCGCTCGTGACAATGACCGCTACTGGGGTGTTGGTGCCACCTATCAGAACGGCCCCCTCGGCCTCGTGGCCGTGGTTGACTCTGTTCAGCCCGCTCATGAAGCTGACGGTGCCAATCAGGACTCCTTCACGATCAGCGTCGGTGGTAATTATGACCTCGGTTCTGCTCACCCGTTCGTTGGTGTTCAGTACGGTAAGCACATGACCTCCTTCGGTGGTTTCGACACTATTTCGTTCGGTGGTGCCACTGTTGAAGAGGCGAATCTCAAGGGCTATGCTCTGAGCCTCGGTTCTTCTTTCGACCTCCCCGTCGGCACGCTCACTGGCGTTCTCTTCTATGCTCACAGCAAGGGTGATTTTGTCTTTGGCCAGAACGCCGGGACTCTCGAGAAGGGTAACCTTTATGGCGCAGGTCTCGTCCATGCCTATCCGCTCTCCAAGCGCACCACGCTCTACTCCGGTGTCGGCTACAGCTACGGCAAATATGTTGATGAAGACGACGTTGCCCTTAAGACCAAGAACGCTCAAGTTCTCTTCGGTCTGAACCACACCTTCTAATCTGATAATTATTTCTGATTAGTAAGCAAAAAGCTCCGGATCCGTCCGGAGCTTTTTTTTCGTTTTACAGTTGAACTGGTATGGAAATCTTGGACACCTCTTGGAGAAAAAGTATGACCATACCA
>ERZ838399.1220-NODE-1220-length-25407-cov-3.426791_pt1 | contig 25407 bp, 34 predicted proteins | sample MGYA00519683_ERZ838399 | MGnify/ENA primary metagenome ERZ838399 (study PRJEB31850, sample SAMEA3708833) | human gut metagenome | biome: human gut; feature: human-associated habitat; material: faeces | place: China | collected 2014 ...
ACATTGCTTATATTTTTCTAAAACCTTATGCAGTTTATTAGCTCTAATATCCGCTTGAAAATATTCCGCTAATAATCTTTCTTTATAGTTTTTACTGGTCATTAGATTTATTGTATCTTTTAATTCCATGATTATTTATCACTTCCAAAAATATATCCTACTGCAAAACCAAATAAAAAGAATCCACCACAAATGCAATTAAATATTAATTGCTTCATCGCTAATACGTCCATGTTATTTACCCTTTAACAGTATAATTTTCCCATTTCTTATAAACATCTACATAAGTTTCGTTTTTATCGCCATTATGAGTAATCTCATAGTACATTCCATCGCTAACTGTAGTGCTTATAAGAGCTTTCCAATTTTGTAATGTCTTACTAAACCAAACTACATAAACATCATTCATTGTGATTTGTTTGTTATCTGTTTTATCGACATGACTATTAAAATACTCCATTACTATTTTTCTTGCTTGTTCTTGCATTATTAATCCTTCTTTCTTTTTATTTTCTAATCTTTTCTTTTTGCATGGCATATTGAGCTAAGTTATTTTTTAATTTAGTTGGAACTGGTACACCACAGTTTGTAGCATTTTCTAATATGCTCAAGCCTTCATTTGTGATGTAAAACATTATAGCAATATCTCGTGTTATCGTTCCCTGATTGAAAACAATATCTGCCGTATGTGCCACCATAATAATAATGACGATGACAGCTTTTTTTGCTAATCCTCGCCAACCTTTTCTGCTATCTAATTTTTTGCTTGGATTTATCCATGCGGATAAAAGACCTGTTATATAATCTAATACCATTAGTAGCAAAATAGCTTCCCACAAGTTTGACCAACTGCCGAATAAATGACTACATATAGTCCCCACAGTAGCGAAACACGCTCCCCATTCAATCTCTAATCGGACTGGTATAATCGTTTTACAAAACGAAACCATATCCGCCAAAAACTCCTGCATTTTAATCACCTTCTTAAATTAAAAAATATGACTTACCAAAGTAATTTAATAAATCACGTGCTAAATTTTTTCCCATAACATCAGAACCATTTACATTAGGGTGTAAACTATCATACATTTCAATATTTCTATACTTTGAACAATCAATTATAGTTACATTATTACAATTATTATATGCTTCAATTAGACTACCTTTATTTCTACCATTTAAAGGTATTAATCCAAAGATAGGTACACCCGGATATTTATTTTCTATTCTATTAACAACATTTTTAACAATAGTTACATAGTTTGTTGTTTGCTCAGTAGATGGGAAATCATTTGTCCCCAGTTCTAAAATAATAAAATCAGGATACTGACTTTGTTCTTTTACCCCTTGACGCATATAGTCAATGTATGAGCCTGTTGCAGTATATGTTGTGTCATCAAAGCCTTCTGTACCTTTAACTGTTATAAAGTCTGAATTTGCTTTATGAGCATAACCTATACCGCCTTCACCTATGGTTACAGCAGAACATCTAAGGTATTCGCACATTTTTGAAACAAAGTTTAAATGTGCTTGCGTTCTATTTTCTTCTACACCATAACCTTGTGCAATACTATCTCCATAAACTAAAGCAACTTTCCCCGTAGGAGCTACGGCTACTGCTGTCCCGTCTGTTACAACTTTATCAAAGCCAACTCCTAAATTGTTAGTCCATGTGTTAAAATCTAAATCTGTTATACAAATTTCAATATAGTTATCTACATCAGGTTCTAAATTATTTATTACTAATATATTATCCTCATTTATTTTATAATCACCATCGTTAATGCGATAAGCTAATCTATAAGAACTTTTACTATAGAAACTAAATGTTGCATTTGTAGCGTTCTGTAGTTTTGTAAAAATTCTAGCTCCTGTATATCCTGTGTAAACAATATTTTTGCTATCTATATTTAAATACTCCCATCTACCTAAGAAATAACATTGATTACCAAATTGGGAATTATAATTTGTAGCTTCTCTAAAACGTGGCATACTAGGTGTTTTATCTAAAAAACTGCTGTAATCTAAAGTTCCATTTAGTGTTCTTATTATTTCTTTTGTTGTATCTGTGGTATCTACACACCATATTACATCTGCTTCATTTTTTTCCAAAGTATCAAATTTTAAGTATTTACCATTTTCTGGTATTGTTACATTAAAATTATGCACATCTCCTGTACCATCAGCTTGTTTATAATAAATAAGTTTATAATCTTTATCAAAGACAGCTACATAGAAAGCAAATAAATTATAAGTATGATTTTCCATAACTTCAATAAAATCAGAAATCATATACTCACCATTAGCATAGATAGCCAAATAATCTCCAATTTTACCGAAACAAACACCTTTAGTAAATGTATCTAAATCAACTAAGTTTCCTTCAATATTAAGGCAATTGCTGTGTTGTACTACATTTCCTTTTATTTTATTATCTACAGTTATAGGATAGTCTAAATTTACAACATAATATGCACTAATGTTATTATCTTCACCAGTGCTCATTCCAAATCTTATATATTCAACATCTTCTGGGATAGTGATTACATATATGTTAGTTGATATTTTTTCAACTTCATCACTATTCTGACCTACACATTTTACTAAGTTTAAATTGCTGTCATACATACAAGTATTTAGAGCAAATAAGATGTATCTTTTTGTTGGTTCTACTTTTATAAAATCACTAATAGCATAATTTGTAGCAGGAGAAAAACCACCTTCACTATCAATGTTGTAGCCAAAGGTAACTGTTTCTTTATAGAATAAATTACCTACTTGTTTTATAAAATTTACTTTACTAGAATTAATACTATCTGTTTTTAGTAAACTACCATCTACAATATCAATGTGATCAGTCTTAAGCTTATATAAACTATTACTTATTCCATAAGTCCCTACTTTTATTAACTTAACTTTAGTATCATCAACGGCTGACAATTTTATATATTTACAGTTACTAGGTGTAACTATATATTTAGAATTATTATAAGAGGATGAGAACTTATCAAATGTGATTATTGTTTTGTCCTTTGTATAAAATACAGCATATAATGTATAAGCAAAATATTTTTTGCTAGGTTCAACTTCAATAAAATCAGTTATATAATTTCCTTCTTGTACTATCTCTGTAACAGTTTCCCCATCATCAGAAAAAGCATATCCGCTTTTTATATCACCTAGGAATAAATTACCTACATTATTAAAGAATGTTGTTTTTCTTTCTGTTATACTTGCGTCTGTTATATTTGTTGCTTGGTATACACCACCGCTAACCCAAGACAAGCCATTCCAATAGCACCAATTGCCATCATTTTTAGTCAAATATATTCTTGTTTTATCTGTATCTTCTGCACTTTGTAATAATGATAAACTATCATATACACCTGCTGGCGAACCACTGGCAACTTTTTCCAATGCTGTTTTATCTGCTTTTAAATCAATATTATTTCTAGCCTGTTTATCAGCAAGTTCATAGTCAGTGCCACCAACATTTAAATAAGAAACTGTTTCCATTTATATCACCTTTTTTAAATTTATTGTAATTTTATTTGATTTAAAATTTCCACTATAAACCATATCTTCAATATATAAAACATCATCAATAACAAAATTGGATACAGGAAATACTAGATGACCTTTTACACATCTAAATCTTATTAATGCTTTTGACGCATTTATTAATTCTACTATTCCCATTCGTTCTGCTATTTCATTTACTTGTTCGGCAAAAACACTTGCATTTTGTGCATAATTTTTTGCATTTTGTTCTGATTTTTCAACAGAATCTTTTATTTTAGTAATATTGTCTTGTATATTATTTGCAATATTTTCAAACTCTCTACTTATATATTCTAGGTTTTCAACTTGGTCATTAAATTTATTTTCAATATTATCAACAGCACCAAAATATGGTTTTGTTATATTTCCAATTAAAACCCATTTACTATTTACATAAAAGTATAAATTACCATTTTCAATTTTAGCTTCATATTCAAATGGATTATTTTCATCTATTACTTGCCATGTAGCTAATTTGTAAAGTAAATCATATATATTTAAGATTTCACCAATATATTTACCACCAAATAATCTAAAATCATCACCACGATGTTCTAAAATTAAAGGATATATTGGACTTAATTTTCCATTTCTAATTAATGGCAATGCTTCTGGTAATCCATATTTTCTTTCAATTATTTCATGTTCCATATTCTTCCTTCCTTTATTTATTTAATCCAATAGCAATATATTTTATTTTTGATTTTTTTTCTTCATTTGAATAACTAACAATAAAATTATTATTTGTTTTTTCTGTAACATCTCCAAAAGATGGGAAAACAAATAAAATATTATTTTTAAATGCAGATGAAAAAGAAATTGTAGCTTGTGTATTATCATTTTCTCCTATATTTACTGTTGCAAATTTAATACATATACCATTTGCAAATTCAATATTTATATCATCATTATTTGTAGTACTATCTAATATTCCACCCCATAAATTAAAAAGATTGTTTACAAATTCTGTATTTGCTATTTTAAGGCTGATATCTCCTGCTTCTGGTGTAGGTACTGTCGGCGATTCTTCAAAATTATCTATAATAAATTTGTTTTTATCTTTGTTTCCTTTTTCTAACGTTATAACGCCATCTTTAAAAGTAATATTGCTTATATATGTTTCATCAATCTTATTATTGTTATTATCATTTATTGCTTTAGTTGATATATCTGCTGTTCCCTTTAAATGACCATCTATTATTCCACTTATTATTAAATCACCATTTACATTTACGTCCCCATTTACAGTACCACCAGTTAATGCTAAATATTTATCTTGTTCTAAAATTCTTATAGCATATAAACCTTCTTTTAATTTTACAATCTCATAATCATCATCAACTACAGATTGAGCCATTTCTTTTACTATATAGAATGCTGCCTTACCATCATTAAACGTTTCAGCTCCTTGTATATACAAACTCATTCCTGCTTGTATATCAGTTTCCTTTTTCATATCGTTAATAGTTTCATATGTTCTAAGCGATATTTTTTGTGTAGCTTTTCTAGCATTTACCATAAACTGTTCTGCATCTTTAGCTGCCTTTATAGCTTGTTTTGAACTATCTAATATTTCTTGAATATGTTCAGATACTGTTTCATTGTTTCCTAAATCTGGATTTAAAATATCAAATAAAAATATCCAACTATCATTTTGTTTGTTTCGTATATAAAATTTATCATCTTCTATTTTTATAGAATAAGGAATATTGCCTACATTTTGAGATTGATTACTTATCAAGTTTGTTAATATTTTATATACATTTTCAAGTTCCTTTGTATATTTACGTGCAAATTGTTCTGTATTATCGCCACGATATACAAAATTTAAAGGATAAATTATTTTCAATTCTCCATTTTGTATAGTTGGCAATGGTGATGGTAAATCATGTTGCATTTATTACACCTCCACAAAATCAATATATATATAATTAAGAATAAAACTTTCTCCCATACCACTACCACTTAATCTTATATTAGGTGCTCTATAAACTACTCGTGTTGTTCTTCTAATGGTTTCCATTAATGATATTTCAGTTTCATTATCATATACATAATCATAACCATCTTTTATTTTTTCTGTAGATGGTACATAAATGTTTTTATTATTTCTATATCCTATTGGCTCATCATTATCAAAAATATCACGTCTATTACCATATATATAACTACTAGGTACAAAAGATGGTAACGGTATATAAATTTTACCTAAATCAAAATGAGAATTTGATGTATATTCATAATTCATTGGCGTAACACAAATAGTTATTCTTTTTACTAAATATTCATAGTTGGCTAAACGTGTTTTCATTCTTACCTTAAATATTAAAGGCTCATCATTATCATAAAATTTATCTGCATTTAATTTACAAATAGCATTTTCTTTTATCACATATACGTCATTATTTATACTAAGCACATCGACCGCCACATCATTAAATTGTCTTTGAAAAAAAGCATTAGTGTTGCAATCTAACACGAGTACATAACCATTTTCACCAATACACCATACCTGATTTAATGGTGGTACATAGCGAAGCTTTGTATTACTAGGTAGGTTTGCAATCTTACTGGCAACTTTAGAGCCTATATTTGTAGGTTTCATATCGCCGTATTCTTGCGTTGTTTGAATGTTTTGTAATGATATATCGCTCATAATCAGAACACTATTAACCATGTTGCAATAACTAGCAGTACCTTTACAGAATATATTTCTTCCTAATTCACTAATTCGCCAATCTGGATATTCATTTTCTAAGCGGAAAACCATTCCATTTGATTTTATGAATAAAATATCTTTACTCATATTGACCATGCCCATGATATGACCGCCAACTTTATATCCAATTTGAGCAAATAGACTTGCCGATGGGTCGTTTGAGTCTTGAGTCCAGTTGGTTTCATCACCAACTCCAGAAAATAATACCTGGTCTGTATCATCAAAAATGAGTACACGACCAGAACGAATATACACGCCGTTACAATGTTCTGGACTTGTTTCTATTGTTTCTACATCTTCAATCCCCTTAGCATATTGAAGCTTACCGCCACTAGCAATCAAAAGACCATCTTCCCACATAGCAGTTATTACTTCGCCTGTTCCCGTTAAAGTTCCAACTTCTTTTACTTCAGAAAAATTTTTTGTGGCCAGAATTTTATTATCTTCTGTAAATAAAATAAGTGCAGAATTTAAAATATCAAACGCTGCACTTTTAAATGTATATTCAGTTGTAGTATATAAGGTATCTGTGCCCTGCACTGTGCGAAGTAATTTAGAATTACTGTCTATTTCCATATTTATTACTTCAGCAAGTTCATTGTCTGCTATCAGATTTTCTGTACAGGATACATTAAGACCGCCAGTAAAGTCTTGTAAAATCACAGATTGTTGATTAGCATGTTTTGTAGATAATCTCATTACCATACCGCCCTTATTACATCACAATCATCAGGCAACGAATCATAATATCCAGAAATAACATATACTGTATCTCTTTCTCTTAATATATTTTCTAATTGTGCTACTATTTGACTCATAACCGACATTTCTTGAGACATATCAAACTCATTTCCCATGGATAATCGAATTAATGCATATTCAATTAGCATATCATCAAATTCATTCGGAAAAGGACTTTTTCCATTATCATCATCAGACAAAGTCATTTCTTTTATATCTTCTACAGCTAAAATTTCATAATTAATAGGCTTATCAGGTATAGGATACAAATTTATAGTCTTTAAACCTGTTATGAAATAAGCATAAGGAAAGCCGTGCTTATCCATATTTAGGATATCTGCACGGCTTTTATAAATTATACGTTTGCCATTTATTCTAATATCTACTATTTTTACAGGTATAAAATCCAACTCAATTATATTTTCATTAGTATTTAAATTACCTTTAGTCACATTAGACAACAATTCTGGCTTTAACTGTAAAATCATACGTCTTAAAAATCTAGAACCAGCATTCAAACAATTTAGTATAGCTATATCGTCATAACCTGTTTCTTGCTCATCATGTACTAAAATTCTAACTCGCTTTATTAATTCTTCTACAGCTAACATCGTTATACCTCATCAATCTGGTACAGCTGAAGTTAAAATATTTACTGTAGCAAAATCTGTAGGTGTACTTCCATTAATTTTAAATACAGACTTGGCTACACCATAAGTACGAGAGATAGCCACACCATATTGGTTATCATAGTCAAATAATTTTTCTTTCCATGATAAATCAATACCATTTGCCATTACACCTGCTTGAGCACCCAACAATAATCCATGTCCTACCCATGTAGAACTATCACCAGTTTGACCAATTGGAACATTTTCATTTTCATGTACGACTACACCATTATATAAACCAGTAGCACCTGTAAAAATAGGATTTTTCATGCCACGAATATTAGCATATTGCTGTGCATTAATCCATTTTTCATCTTCTTTTAAATCACGAATTTGATATGGATGCAATACCATTACATAATATTCTCCACCATTAACACGAACAGGTCTGATTTTAGGATTAGACATCTGTGCCAAACGTTTTGCTTTACCTAAAACAGTAGTATTCATTTTAGCAGTACTTGTAATATTAGCTTCAGCTGAAATACTAGTACCACCATAAATAACTTTATCTGCTGTTGGATTAGCTGTCAGTGCTTTAAATAAATCATCATCGATTTTTTCTCTAAGCCAAATAGATAATCCATCTTTTGCATTTTTACGCATATTTTCTTTACTTTTCTTTTCTTCAAATTTACCTTTTAAGCGTACAGCATTTCTAATCTGGTCTATAGTAAAGCTAAAGCTTCTATATTCCATTTTTTCTTCATTACCTTCTAAGATATCATCTCCTGTAACACCAGCACCTTTTAATTTAAGTACGAGTGATTGTGTTATTTTATCTCCAGGTTCCTTTTTTAAATCATTTAAAATTTGAATAATATTATTAACACCTTCACCCATGAATTTGCCAAAGAACAAATCTTTCATAGCAGTGGTCCACGTCTGTTTTCCCCATGCTTGTAATACAAGTTCTTCAGGAACAGTTGTTTCTGCAAATAATCTTAAATCCATATTCGCTGGTAAAGATATCTGCATTCCTCGTCCTTCAAAACCCATATTTTTAAAGTATTTTGGAAATGCTCTTTTCAATTTGTCTTCATTAAATTTAAAATTACTTAAACACATATATAGTACCTTCTTTCTTTATTTATTCACCTAATAAAATTTTTTGATACTTCTCTGGTATTTTTTCCCATGGTCGGTTATTCATCATTTCAATAGCAATATCTACATCACTTTTGCCTGAAGTATCTCCGCCACCTGATAATTTATCTGCTCGTGGCATTTTTTTAGCTTGTTTATATTTATTTACTACTTTATCTTGTTTTTCTTTCTGTTTTGCATTTATATCTTTATAATATTCACGTTTAGCATTTTCAAAATAAGCTTCAATAGTATATCGGTCTGATGGTGAAGCTACTCCTCGTTCTAATCTTGCATAAGCATCACGAATTATATTTTGATTAACCACAGATTGCTTTTCAAAATATCCATTTATAGCAAAATCTTGTATCTCTTTAAAATGTGTATCTTTCTTTTGTTCATTTTCAAATGCTTAAATGCCGCCATATTTTCTCTATGGGCCTGCATAAATGCTTCTTTTCTTTGATTTCTCAATGCTAATTCACTATTAACATTGCTCATAATATTATCTTTAGCAATTTCAAAAGCTGCTTCATAATCCGCTTTCTTTTGAGCACCATTATCTTCAAACTCTAAATCATTTAATTGTTCTTCTGTTAAATTAACTGATTTTAAAGCTATTTTTTTTGCTTCACTTATTACAGTACGTGCAAATTCAATTGGAACTTGCTCTAATTTAATAGGTTTAAAAGGTGCAGGTCTAAATTCCTGTTGTTTAGGAATTTGCTCTTGTTGTTTTCTTAATTGCTCATTTTCTTTGCGTAATTTAGCAAGCTGCTCTTCAATGTCTTCGGTAGATTTATCTTCTATTTTTTCTTCATCATCTTGTTTAGATTGCTGTTCTTCTTGCTCATCTTTTTTACTTTCAAGTTTTTCATCTTCAGCTTTTTGTTGTTCTCTAAATTTATTAGTAAATTCTCTAGCAATCTCTGGATCTAATCCTTCAAACTCTTCAGGAATACTTATTTCATCATTCTCATTATTATCTACATCATCTACTGTTTCATCAGCTACAACATCAGAATCAATTTGATTATCTTCAAAATCATCTTCAGCAAATAATTGCAAATTAAAAATTCTTAATACGTCCATAATATATCTCCTAACTCAAATTTTATTAAGTAATTTATCTGCAAAGTTCAGACTAGTCTTCTTATTCAAGAGATTATCCATACGTTCGGCTACATTCATAAAAGTATTTATAGTTTCTCTTTCATCTTCGGTTAATTGATAACCTGGATTATTCTTGAATTTATCCATACGTTCAATACTAAAATCTAAAATTTTACCGCATAAATCTTCTACTGATTTTTGCAGTTCTTCTATTTTATTCACTGGTTCGTTTTTTTCATCTGCTTGCTCTTTTGCTTGACTGATAGATTGTTGTTCTTGAGTATTTTTATCTTCCACTTCTTTACTAATTGCTTTTGTTATTTTTTTTACCGCCATTACAAATTACTCCTTGTCTTCATCATTTTGATAATCAATCTGATAAATAGGCTCAAAGACTTTTTCAAATACTTCATTTGGTACAGGATATACTTTTCCATCAATACTTTTTACAAGATAATCTTTATTAAATCTAGCTGTAAATTTTCTATTTTTATGAATATCTTCGACCAAAAGTCTTGGATTTTTAACATCAGAAAAATCTACATTTAAAAATGGTTCGCCTAATACATCTTGAATATTTTTTAAATCTTCTACATTGTTAAAACTTAATTTTATAGCTTCTACTTCATTTACTCTTCTACGATATTTCATCAATATTTTCTCCTTTTACATATTACATAGCTGGAATATTTCCTGACCTCAACGAATTTAAAGCTGCTAGAGTCATATTGCTATTATTTTGTTGTGGTGCTTGATTTTGATTTATTAGTTGACTATTAATTTCTGCCTGATTTTTTACTTGCTGTAATAATATTTGAGCTGTCTGTGCTGGTATACCTAAATTAATTAATTGCGATAAAATCTGATTAGTCGGTATACCTTGATTTATAGCTTGCATTATTTGATTTGTAATTTGCTGATTATTCACTTGTTGTTTATTTGCTTGCTGTTGTAATAATTGTGGATAATTATAAGCAACAAACTGCTTAATAGCTTCATCAGCAATTTTTTGGTCAATAAGTCCTGCTTTTGCCGCCATAGCGAGCTGAATAGCAGGTGGTGCGTCTTTAAAGGCAATAGAATTACTCATACGAATTTGTTTTGCTTGTTCAGCAGCAGCTTGAGCTTCTTGTGCCTTTTGTTGTGCTTGCTGTCTTTGTTGTAATCTCTGTTTTATATCTTCTTTATTAGGGATATCTGATAAATCTAAGATTAAATCAAATACAGCATCACCTGGAACACCCAATGTTTTAACAGCGTCAATAAGTGAATACATCTGTGCTTGTCTTTGTGAAGCACTAGCCTGTGTATCCGCCACAATGATATCAAAATCACCTTGAGTTATATCATTTAAAGTCGTTGTTACAGCTTGCCCAAAAGGCCCTATTTGTGTAACTTGTTGATTTATTGTGATAAAATCTGGTTTTCCACCAACACCTTCAATACGAAAAACCTTTTTTTCTGTATAAAATTGTTGTACTAAACCTTTACGACCATGTTTTCCCCATAACAACGATGCTAAACGTTTTTTACATTTACGAAGATTATCAAACATTGGTGCAATATGAGTTATAGCTTGCTTTTGCTTTAATTCTATTGCTCTACCACTTGCATTAGCAGGCATATCTACACCCATTAAAGCTTCGTTTATACCAGAAATAGAAGGCAAATCAGCAGCAGCTTCTTGTCCTGCTTGAAACAGTGATAATGGTGGCTGTGGTGCTTCTAATCTTTGCATAGCTCCACGAGATAATGTTCCTGGCTGAACTTCTATTACACCACCTGGAAGACTAGCCAATTTCTTCATATGGGCTTTTTGTTCATCAGATTGTGCATCTGCTTCACGAATCCAGTTATTATATGAAGAAGTATTTAATATGTGAAGTGATTGACTTCTACGTTTATTAACTTCTCGCTGTGGATCTTTTAAGTCTCTGACAATACCAGCAGGCTCATCTTCATCAAAAAATTTAAATACTACAAAGGGAATAAATGGTATTTGTCCATGTTCATAAGGACTTTCAATATCTTCTAGCAAAACACCGCCAAAAAAAGAACAAACCCTTACCTTGTCTACAGTAATTGTTTGTTCTATCGGTATTTGCCCTGACAAATACATTTGCATTAATTGTTCTTCAGATATATTTTGCATATCTTGTTCATTAATTATTTTTCCACCAGGCATTATATAAATTTTTTCTTTAACTTTTACCTTATACCAGCATTCAACTAAACGTAATTTTTGCAAATCTCTTTTGTAATATAGATGGTCATATTGTTCATCTACTGGTTCCATAGAGTCATATTCTTGCTGTTGATTTTTTATTTCTTCTGCTTTTTCTGGATATACATTTATTAAATCAGCCTTATTAACCCATTTAGCACGAATAATATAATTAGCATCAGAATAATCTATTTCTTTTGCTTCTGGATCTACATACATATTGAAAGGGCTTTCACGAGCAATTTTTATTTCTCCATCGCCCATCTCTTCATCAAATTTGTAATAAACCCAAAACCAACCAATACCGCCAATAGCACCATCCATAAAAACTTGAGACTCTTGATATTCATAATCACAATCATCAAAGATATACTTTGTAACACCTTCACGGACTTTACAAAGCTCCATATCATCATTTGTCCTAGGCAAAAAGGAAATATCATAACGATTAAGCCTTTGATATCCTGATAATACATTCATAAGTGGTTTTATTTTATTAATAGTAATTGCAGGTCTACCAAATTTTTCAAGCTGTTCTTTATCTGCATTTTTCCATTGCTTACCAGATACAAATCTATAATCTTCTTTAGCATCTTTCCGCCAATCTCTTGATTTATCTACAGCATCTTGAAACCATTCTCTTATCTTTCCTAGCCCAATTTTATTTTCTTCTGGTGCAGCTCTTACATCATTATTTACTTCATCAAACATTTATTATTCCTCTTTAAAACATTTTGGATATGTCTCTTTTATTGCTTTTAAGCCCAATATAGCAGATTTTATTATTGCTTCTGTCTGTATTGTTTTATCACAAGTAAAAGATACATATCCTTTTTGTATTTTATTTACATTACATTTACTATATTCATTGCAACCATATAATGCTGTTTGTGCGATAGCAGAAACAGCACTGCAAACAATATCCTCTTTGTCTTTTTGGGCATAATTTGCATGTCCACGAACTAAAAGACCAATGATATTTTCATTTGCAGGTGAACTTATTTTTGTAAAATAAACCATACATTCTCCTTTTAATAAGCCCATACACTAGGTTCATGGCTTATATTTTCATAATCATTTTTCTTAAACTTCCAACCATCTTTTTCAGGTCTTGTTGGCTTATATGGTCTAGATAAACATGCATATCCTGTTTCATCAACACAATGGTCTTCACCATTCGTATCGATTTTTTCAGGCTGACGTTTATCATGAGTAACTAAAGGAAATGTTCTCAAATTATGAAAACATGTACTAAAAAAGCGTAAAGCTGGTATTTGTACTCCATCTTTACGCTTATATCCTTCTAATCTTAATTTTATCTCTTCCGCCATAGCCATTCTTCCTTTACCACATTCTCTAAATGTAGTATGACCATTTTTTATTAATACTTTATTTATTTCTTCAGCTACAGTAGGAACACCTGTATTTATATTGGCCCAGCATGCACTATCCAATACTCCATAAGCTATTTTTTCATCACGTTCCATATCAACTATTTTTTGAGCTACTTGTGCAGCTGTTTCTTTTGTTCCTACATTTGCTTTACCACCATAGCCATACAATTCGCGATATTTCCAAAGATTACCATCATAATCTACTGCATACCAACCTACAGCATAAGGTTTGGCACTTCCCCAGTCCATGCTTCGAAATCTCACCCAATTATCTGGTATTTTAAAAGGTTTTACGATATGTCGTTTTTCCGAAAAATTAGAAAAGAATTGTCCGCCAAGCAAGCCCCATTCACCAAGACCATATACACGATATCCTTCAGGATCTTGTTCTTTTCTCATCATCATACGCTCACTATACGCTGGATCAATAAATAAGTTATCTTGATAAGTAGATTTATGTGTAAATATCGATGCTCGTGGTGTATCAAAATATTTTGCTTTTATCCAATGAGTTGCAGATACAGGATTAAAAGATAATGTTATTTGATAATATAGATTTTCATTAATCAATTTTCCACGTAAGCGGTCATCTAATATATCTATATCATTTTCTTCTAATTCTGTTGCTTCTTCAGCCCAAATCCAAGTTAATTTACCACGTGTAAAAGTAACAGACTTAACACCTTCACGTTGTTTATCATCTTTCATACCACGGAACAATACTTCATTTCCTGTTGTTTTACATCGTAGTGCTAATGGTGATTTACCTATATCCCAATAAAAATCCGCCATACTACCACATATACGATTAATCGCAGATACTAATTCGCTATATGTACTTTGACGGTTCCAATCCCCTATTTTACGAATAACTAATAAGTTAGCACCTTTGTATTTAGGGTTCATTAATTTTAAGATATAGTCTTGTGCTATATTTACACTTTTACCACTACCAGCACTACCTCTCATACAACGATATCGACATCTTGTTTCATTTGCTTGTTTAAATATTGGATTGAAATAAACTCTAGTTTCCGCCATCTTCTTGCACCTCACTACCTTCTTCATCAGGTGGTTTGCCATAAAATGGTTGTAAAATCAGCGGTTTTGCTGGCGGTTGCGGTGGAGTAGATTTTATCTTAGTGATATTTAATTTTTCTTGTTCAATTACCAGACGTTGTTTATCCATTTCACGCTGGTATAGATTAGGTACCAAATCAAAATACCTCATCACGATTTCCCATGCCCATTTTTTATCCATCATTTTTATTGAAGGCCCATCTTTACCCATTTTCACTTCATTTATTACTGATGTATCTACTAAATCACTATCAATCAAATCAACGTAATTTATCAGCTTTTTTAATGGTTTTCCATCTACTTTCACAGGCCCAAATTGTCCTATTACTTGTTCTTCACGCTGTCCCCATTTTACATAATCGCCGATATCTGCACCGATAATTTTCAGACAATATTTTAGCAGATCATTTATGTCTACTTTTATTCCCTCGCAAATTACATTTTTAAGATGTTTTATTTCAGCACGAATATCATCACGTTTTAGCAATATATTTGCCTTCTTAGCTGCACTCTTTTTATTAGTGGCTAAGCCTGATTTTAATATAGCTTGAGTGCCATTCCACTTTTCCACATAATAAGCACAAAACACTTGTTCAGCTTCTGTTAAATTAGGAGAAATATCTATTGTTTTAGAGGTTGCAACCTTTTTATTTTTTTGCAACTTTTTTGTAGTTGCTTTTATCATGGTTGCATTATCAGACCAGTATCGTTTTTTCCATGACTTTACAGTAGATAAACTAACCTCATATTTAGTGGCTATTTCAGCATATTTCATGCCTTTCTTATAATCTTTTTCCGCCAACTCATATTTTTTTACTTCATTTGGCATTTCACCACCTTCCTTGATTAAAAATGAGCATAAAAAAAGGCACATGACCTCTATCTTACTTAGTCATATGCCTTAATAACTTTCAAATGGATATAAAAAACCTTGATATCATTATATCATAAAAATCGGTAAATTTTTCCCAGAAAAAAATTTTTTTATTTTTATCTATACAAAAAATTTTAAACCATATACAATATTTTACTAAAAATTATTAAAACTTTAGTAATATAATAAAATAAATTGATAAATAAAAAAAGACTCTATGTCTTTTGTAAAAAAAGATTAATTGCATATATTACTATAATTATATATAATAAAAAAGAACCAACATGACAATGTTGGTTCCTTGGTCAAATTTAATATTGGCAGTATTAAATCTGACTTTTAGATAATAAGCACACTCTTACTAAGAAAAGAGGTGGTTATTATGGATTATTTGATTTTAATTTTGTTGATCACAAAAATTGCAAATGAGCTAGTATCCATTTATAAAAAAATCCATTAACAATATAATTTTAAAAATTATATTATGCTTATTATCTATTTTCTAAAAGCAAGAGATTCCCAGTCTCTTGCTTTTTATTATGGGTTATTAACTCATATTTACTATAACATTATTATCCTAAAATGACAATATAAAATGTTCCTACAAGTACATTACTTGCATAATAAGCTATTTTAGATTTAATAAAAAAAGAGCTACAACATAACAATATCAACCTTTTTATAATATAATTACATTAAATGAATATAAAAAAGGCATATGACTAATTATAGGTCATATGCCTTAATAATTTTCAAATAAAAAAATTATTTACCATTATTGTTTTTTGAAAAAACACCTTTAAAAATTAAAGCTATTGTACCAAGACCAGTTATAATAGATGCAATATCTTTATCTAAATAAGCTAAAAAGAATGTACCTAATAAACCTACAATAATAATAGTAAAAGCCATAAGTTGACTTCTTTTATCAAAATTAATACTTCCCTCTAATGCTCTTCTTCCCATATCTCGTGTATGTTTAGAATCTTCTTCAAATACAGTTAAAATTCTATTAGGTAAATCAGGACTTATTTCTTTATATCTTTGAAGTTCTTCAGCTGCAGGTATAGGGCCTTCATACTGTTTAGCTTGCAATACATGTAATTCATTTTCAGAATTACAATTTACACCTACCTTATGTTCTCTTGTTACAAGTTTATTTCTTTGATTACTTTTATTTGCCATCTATTTAGTTACTTCTCCCATTGCTTTTCGCAATCTAAAGCCTAAATTAGTCCAGTTTTTTCGAGATAATTCATTTGCATTTTTAGGGACAAATTTTTTATAATCTTGTTTATTATCTAATTGTATACTAATTAAACCTTTATTAACCATAATAGCGATTTTTCTCATTTTGTGCCACATAATAAACGCCCCCTTTTATTAATATTATATATCAATATTTCTCATTTGCATAATAAATTTTCAACGTACTTTTATAAGTCCTATTTGACATGCATAAGACAAGGCAAACCACAGTATCTTATCTAATTCTTTATAATACTTATTTTTACTTATCTCTAGTTTAGTACATATAAAATTATAGTTCTTATGTCTTATAAATTTATAATATAATATCATCTTGATACTTTTGCTGGAACAGGAGCAGTGTTTTGCAAAATGTTCAAATACAGCTCTTGCCAATTCTAGCCATTTTTCTGGCTTTTTAATTTTAATTATCTTGTTATCAATTTCAATTACTACTGAATTTAATGGTGTAATATTACTCACGGCTTCATTCGCTGTTGGATCAGAAATAAAGGCTTTACCTTTACCACCAGATTTACCATTATAATTATGGTCTGCTCTACAATCCGCCACAGCTTTTTTTATAAGTTCATATTGGCTTAATCTTTTTTCAATTAGTTTCAAAGCTTCATAGCAAATAAGTTCACTCATTTTTATCACCTCAATAAATATTCCAGTTTATTGAGTTTTTTTGTTACTTAAGTTTATTTACTTCTACTTCACCAGTTAAAATACAATGCAATAAAATAAGATGCACATTTTTATCTTCACAAGACATCAAACCTTCTTCACTGAAATAACAAGGATTATGCTCATAGTCTTTATCATAAGCAACTATTCTTAAATTAAATTTATCTCCTAATTCAAGACCAAACATATTTGCTACTTCTTTCATACAATTTCTTATCATCTTCATCACACCTTAATAAAAAATTCTTCCCTTATTTCTCCATATCTTTAACTCAATCTTTCTACTTGCCATGATAAATTTTCTACATCTCACTATATCTGATACATTCTTTTTTAATTTATAAGCCCTCTGAAGATTTATATAATGTATTTTTCTTCTAGGTAATCTATTATTTGTTGCATTTACCTTGATAGATAAATCAATGTCATTATTAAATTCAAAAAACATCTATTCACCGCCATTCGATTTTATCAATATCTTTGCTTTCAATGCCCAAAGTACCGCCAGTAAATCTCCTGAACGTATATCTTTATCGCCTTTGATGTAATGATACAAAGATTTATAACTCATATGCGATAATTGAGCCAACTTTGCTATAGATATATCTTTACTATGCATACGTTTTATAATTATCATTCTTACTTTTTTAGCATGTTCTTCATTATTCATGTTCATTTCCTAGATGCTGATACTGATGGAGCACATCATCACTTATTTTCATTTGCTTGTAATTTTGTTTGTGCTCTTTCACCTAATACATATAATTTACATTCTTCAACAAATTTATCTATATCTTGCTGTTCAGCTTCAGATAAATTAATCTTCTTTTTAGCTGGTCTACAATATCTTTTAGGGAAATTTTGTTTTAATACTTCTCTTGTAGGCAGTACATATTGCCCCAAAAATACTACAGAATCAACAATATCATTTTCATAAGTGAATTTTGCCCCTGTTATCATCAATCTATCCTTGATTGAAAAAGGATATGATAATATACTTACACCTATTTCAGATAATTTTTTTAGTGCTTTTATAAATTCTGGTCGAGGTGGTTCACAATCACTTATATCCACTTTTTTATAGCCATTTGTATAGCTAATGCTTATTTTTCCTTTTAAGCCATCATATGTTATCTTCTTTATCAAAATCATTGACAATGCAATCACTCCTCAATACAAGATATGGGCCTAGAATAAAACTCCATATTTTCTATTTTTTGGCCACTTTTTAAATCTAAAAATTTTATGCAATTTAAATCTTGTTTTACTTCATAGGCTTTTATATCTTCTATTTTTAAATAAGCTCGATTATATTCTTCTTTCATCACTGACCATAATCGCCATGGCACAAAGAATGCTCTCTCTTTAATGCCTATAACAACACCTGTTATAGCACCCAAATCATAATGTTTTTTCAAACATTTTATTTGTTCATCGCTTAATACACTTGCATTCATTTTGTCTTGTGAAGTGTATTTTGCTTCAAAAACTATTGCCTTACCAAATTTTAATGTACCTTTAAAATCTGGTTGAGCTTTCTTCGTGAAACTTCCTTGAAATTTACCTTGACCAATTGGCTTAGATATTTTAAATGGTTCAGGTGTCTTTTCGATGAAAGCCCTATTGAATAAATCATAGCCAATACAACCGCCAATAATTCTATTTTCAAAAAAACTACCTTGCTTATTATTCATCAATCCACGATAAGATTTATCTAACATATCTAAATATCATCTCCTCTTTCTTCCCACCAATTATCTTCACTAAATATTTCAGGCATACTAGGCAATGAATGTTTTTTCGTCCTTCTCCTATTACAAATTACCCCAATATGAATTAATGTATATCGTTGGACTCTACAGCAATCCCAATGCTCACCATTGTCTAACCAGCCATAACCATTGTAGATACTATTTTTATCTCCCAAATATCCCTTTATTGAGCTTGGATTTAATTTCCATTCTTTTGCTTTAATCAATTGTTTTTTTATCTCTGGCATAACGAGATTTAACGATGCACAGAAACGCTTTTTATGAATTCTATCTTTACGATAAAAAGTCTCCTGACTATTTTTAATGAGATAATCTGCTATTTTTTTATAATTCACATAACCATATTCATTAAGAAATAAATGTTTAAAGCTCATACCACCACCTGATATTTTCCGCCAAAGATTAGCAATGATAGATGTATCAAATTTATTTACTAACATATGAAAGTGAACCATACCTCTTTTTGTTCTTCCTGCTGTATAAATATATTTCAGCTCAATATTTTCTTTTTTGTATGCTCGCCTTAGATATGCTAAAAAAAGACTGATATCCTTTCTTGCTTTTTCTGGTTCAATAGGTTGTCTTGCTGGATAAGTCAAAGTAAGCCACAAATCATCTTTAGTAAAATTCTCTGCTATTTTCCAACCACAAATACGGCTTGCCTTTTGGTCTTGATATTTTAATTGATTTATTGGAGTCTTTCTTTGAGCTGGAGCATTATATATTTTCTTGCCCAACTTACCCGAATAATATTTGTATACCTCTATGTTATTTTTCATATATACTTTCATCTGCACATAAGACATAAAATCACCATTACATTTTTATTTTGTTCATCTAAATAATACCTTTAACGAGCTAGTAAAAGGCTCAAACGAACCTTTTAAAATTTTCATAAATTGACTTTATGCCACATAGAAGATATACTTTTCTTAGCTTAATAGTGGCATTTTTATGTAGATGCAGTCTGCTCTTTTAGCAGGCTGTTTTTTTTATTTAGATAAGGCAAAAAGTACCCACTAAGAGTACTTTTCACCTTATAAAGTCTTGCTCGGATTTATTCGGAAATACTCGGATTTTCTCGGAGTAATTCGGATTTGTTCGGATTTACTCGGAAATATTCGGAAATGCTCGGACTTGTTCGGATTTACTCGGATTGTCAAAGCATATATTTATCCCAAATAGATTCTAGACTTTCTTCTTTATATTCTTTTTCTTCTTTTTTTGATGAAGTTTGTAAAAAACTCATATCTGCATTTAATTCAAGAGATGTTTCCTTGCTTTTCATCACAGCGTCTTTACTATTAGAAATCAATTCTTCAATATCTTTTAATCTTGTCTTTGGATAAGTAAGACCACTAATACATATGAAATTACGACTGCGTTTATTAAATGTAGTAAAACTATCTATTGGTACGCCAATAGCTTTTTGCAAATCTTGATTTACTTCTTCAGGGTTTAATCGTTCATCTGCAAGTGATAAAGCTACATATTGAAGGATATTATCCTGCTCTCTTTTAGCAAAAATACTATTGCTCTGTAGACTATCTAATAATCTAGCCACAGCATTTTCTCCTTCAGGTACAGCTACCATCACCGCCATATTATGAGCAGATAGCACCTTTTTTATTTCTGAAAAATCAATATTCCCTTTTATAGATTTATCTGTAGCAGGTATATGCAAAAATTCATCTAAATAAGCGATAAATTCTTCATTTATAGCATATTTATCTTTGAACTCATTATTATCTAGTACAAAGCAAGCCCCACCCTTTTTTATATTGCTGATTTCTTTAAAACAACAATAAGCATTTGAATTTGCTTGTATACTTTCTTTATTTGATGGCAAAATAACCACACTACAAATGATTTTGTCTTTATAATCTGGGTGCATAGTAAGTATATCCACCAATACTGGGCCTTGACTGCTACCAGTACCGCCACCACTTGTATATCCTACAAATATTATTTCTGCATCACCTGCATGGTTTTTTATCTGTGTACTTATATTAGGAAAGTCTTTTCTTATCAAATCACGACCAATACTTCTATCTTTGCTACAGCCTTCACCACCAACAATATGATATTTATGCTTGATAGTCAGTGTATTCAAATCTTCTTTACTTGTATTAATAGCTAGTGTAGGATATCCCTTATTTTCCAATCCTTGAGCTAAATTGCCACCGCCTTGACCTATGCCAATATAAAAAACCTTATCTTTTATACTCATAAAAATTCTCCTTTGTTTGTAAAAAGGCTGGTTATATATCTAACCAGCCCTAATTTTTTTCTTTTTTTAATGCAACTATACCAGCTTCAGTAATGTAATAACTGTCAGATTTTCCAACTTTAATACCTTTCTCTACAAAACCTTCATCAATCAAAATCTTTATATTTCTATACACAGTATCTACAGGGCTTTTTATTGGTATTCTATCAGCAAGTTCTTTGACTGTTATTCCACGTACTTTCTTAAATGCTTGTGCTACATTCAATTCAGCCAAAATAAATACTTGTAATCTACTCATTTTTTCCTCGGATTTTCTCGGATTTATTCGGAAATATACGGATTAGCTCGGAAATACTCGGATTTATTCGGAATTTCTCGGACTAACCCGTATTTATTCGGATTTACTCGGATTTTCTCGGTTGATTATTTTTATATTTATGTTATATTATTTATACAGTCAATTATTATTTTATTTGTATTTTTTTATTAGTAACTTTTCGCCAATCTGCAAATCTGTTTTGATATGTGGATTGGCTTTTTTCATTTCATTCATATAAGCTAAAATATTTTCTTCATCAGTAATATTCTTACTAGCTACCGACCACAGAGTATCTCCTGGTTGAACTATATAAATTTCTTCTACAGGCTTATTTTCATCTACCGCTCCTAAACCGATAAGACCGATACTTCCTACCGCCAAAATTCCTAAAATCCTACGATATCTATACCATCTTTTCAACATTTATATACTCACCATCTTTCTTATTATGGTTTCCAATTTTAACTTAAACTTCTTAGAACTAGACAATTCACTTTTCCACCAATATTCTATTAACTTGCCCTTACAACCATACAAATCGTCCATTTGTTTGATGATTTTCTTTGGTATAGGGGCTTTTTTTGTTTCATAGCGATTTAGTGTTGTAGCACCAATTTGTAAAAAATCTGCTGCTACCTGAAGTGTCCAACCTTTTCGTTCTCTCAATTTTTGGTATGGTGTTATAATGATAGTTTTTACAGTATCTTGATATAATTTATCATCACTCACATATACCACCTCATATTCACTTATAATTAAATTGCCTTACGTCTTTGATTATTGATATATTGCTCAATATCATCAATATGCACCTGTCTTCTACCTCTTGTTTTCACATCTGGCAATTCGTGTGCTTCTAACATAGCTCTTACTGTACTAGGAGATATTCCTAATAAAGAAGCTGTTCCATTTACACTGACTAAACCAGCTTCAGATATTTTCACATTCTTACTCTTAGCCATATCTCGTATACTGCCGACTTCCTTCAATGCTTTTATTTCTGCATCTTGTTTCTTGATATACTCTGTAGCCATATTTAAAGCATTTTGCAATTCATAAATAACTGCATTTGCACTTAACATAAATTCACCTTCTTTCGATCAATTATTACTTCGTTAATTTTTATCTAATTAAATACATACCGCCATTTATTTAAATTTTTCATCAATAAACTGGAATTTACGATAATTTAATATGGATTATCTATTTAATTAGATATGGTGCTTTATAATATGCACCATACGTCCAGCAACGATAAGGTTTATCAAAACTAAAATATTCAGGTCTTTTCACAGTCATTAATAACATCATCACTATATTCAATTGTCTTTTTTGTTGCTGGACTTATGCTACATACTATTCTTTATTATTAGATTTATTACTTATAATAAGATTAAGTATTTTTGTTGTAATTTCTTTTGCTTGTGATAAATCCGAATGTTTTAAATGACACATTCTATCTATATCAAAAATTGCTCTAAATATAAACAATTAAAACTTAGAAATATGCCAGATATAAATTACAAAAATAAAGAAAAGATGGAGCGTCTGGTTAAAAAGATATAGATAAACTAACTTTAATCAAAAAATAAATCTTTCCAATCATCATCGACAATCCAAACAAACAAAAGAATAAATCCTAAGGATATAAAAAGAATGACATATAATCCTATGAAAAATGTTACACATCCATTAAATGATTGCATCACTTCATCACTTGCATTAACCCAATGAAGAATACAACCGATAATAAATAACATTATTGAGAAATACCCAACGAATGCTATAAAAAGTTTTATTGACATTTTTAACATAAATAAATTCTCCTTTGACTTTTAAAGAGTAAAGGTACACATAGACGAACAATCTTAAGAGTTCATCTAAATGATGAATAAATCAATCCTATTATTAAAACGACAAATCCTACAAATACTATACAATCTAAAATCTCATTTACTCGTTTTGTTTCTTCTACTTGTCGTTTTGTTTTTTTATAAGCTCTATCCCATGATTCCATAACACCTATCATTAAAAGTTCTTCAAGCGTTATATTAGGATCTTTCTTTTTCTTCGCATAATATTCACTAATTTCTTTACTAATAAGTTCATTACTGTTATAAATTACTGGCTTTTTTTCTTTAGTTTTTAACTTTGATACTATTCGATTTAAAAACCATGCTTTATTAAACATAAATTCTCACTTCCTATTCCTTAATGCACACCAAGAACCACGACAAATACATATATATACCAATGGAAAATTATTAATATGATTTAACGATTATAAAGAATTTGCATTTATTTTTTACTTTTAGAGTGCATATCTGTCGTGGCTCTTGCTATACATTAGTTTTATTGGTGTACATTAATACATAATTAACAAAAAACTCTACATATTTTCTCAATCAACAAAATTACTTGATTTTGTAGTTGAAAGAGTCAAAAAAAATAACCTCCATAGGAATAGAAAAATCTTTTTCCATTTTTAACATTGTTTCGTTGTTAGGTACAGTTCGACCAGTTTCCCATGAAAACCATGTTTGTTGGGTAACACCATAGATGTTAGCCATTTCATTTTGTGTTTTGTCTCCACGCAATAATTTTAAGAGATTTCGTTTCATATAAAAATCACCTCACAAAAGCAACTACAAAATGTAGTTTATTTTAAATAAATAATATCACTACATTTTGTAGTTGTCAAGTTTTTAATATATATTTTGTAGTAAAATATTCTTTTTTACTACAAATTGCTGTAAAATCTTTAATTAAAGGAGTGATATACATTGTTCTATAAAATATTAAAAGCTGAACGTATGAAAAAAGGTTTATCTCAATTAGCGTTCGCTAAAATACTTGGAATTTCTCAACAAACAATTGGTAGTTGGGAAACAGGAAGAACTTCTCCTGATTTAGAAACATTAATAAAAATTGCTAGTTTTTTTAATGTTTCCACAGACTATTTATTAGGTGTAACAGATGTTCCTACTAAAAATAATGTTCAAAGTAATCTAATAAAACTTTCTGATGAAGAATTACAACTTATAAAAAAATATCGTGAATTACCATTAAAAGCACAAAAAAAAATTAAATTTAATATTGATATTGAACATGATGATGTAATAAATTTGGAAAAAACTAAAACTAAGTCAGACATGAAGGAAATCTCATAATTACTACTAAAGATTTTTGGCAAAACAAAAAGACATAATAGATTACTATTATGTCTTAAAAATAAAATTCCAAAGAAGTGATACGATGAAAACTATTTATAAAGAAATTTTTAGCTGTTTATTTGTTGTAGGATCAATATACGCTTTTGTGTTAAATTTGCACATAGCTTTTTCAGTTTATGATATTTTTATGGAAGAATTTCATTCATACATTTTTGCTCTTTTTTCTGGTATATGTAGTTTTTTTGGATTAATCATTTTATGTATATACATATCATATTTAAGAGATAAACAAAACGATAATCAAATAGAACTCAATCGACTGCAACAAATAGAATTGCAATACAACAAATTAAAAAGTGATATTCCAAAATATAAAAATGAAATAACTAAAAGAAACATTATTATTTCACAATTAAATGAATATAAATTAAATACTATAGATAAAAATAATAATGTAGAATTTTGGAAAAATAAATATGATGAAATTAATAAAAAATATAAACGAGCAAATG
>ERZ838399.1223-NODE-1223-length-25292-cov-2.909736_pt1 | contig 25292 bp, 30 predicted proteins | sample MGYA00519683_ERZ838399 | MGnify/ENA primary metagenome ERZ838399 (study PRJEB31850, sample SAMEA3708833) | human gut metagenome | biome: human gut; feature: human-associated habitat; material: faeces | place: China | collected 2014 ...
AATCTTCCGCCAGTGCCATGCCGTGCACATGTCGTCCACTATGTTTTTTACGTCCGTGTACGGAAAATCGACGGCTACATTAGCGACTGAATCATATTGCGGCTTGATGGCTGCGTCAAACACCGCCTGCCCCGCTCCACACCTTATCAGCTCTTCCGGGTCGTATCCGTCCGGGAATCTGAAATAGTCCGTACGTGTCACGCCTCCAATAGTCGCCGCCAGTTGCATATATGCGTCCTGTTTAGGATAAACCGTCATTTGCGCGTTATTGTGCGTAACATAAACCCAAATACGATCGGTTATGCTCCCGTAGTAAGACATAGCCCTACCTATCCCCGATACCGCACCACGTAACTGAATAGTAGGTTTAGTAGTCGGTATTGTGCTCCCCTTGTATTCAACGATCATTTGGAACTGCTGGTTCTCTCCTGCCGAGATCAGGAATCCCGCAGGGCCTCCCCCTGTACGGTCTCCGAAGTACGAAGCGTACATGTAGATTTGCGCGTTATCGATCACAACCGCCGCGGTGTCCGGATACTTATACCCCCCGCGCCCCTTGGTGCTGTCTTTGGGTGCTAGTTTCACGGTTCCCGTCGCTACGTTGTCCCGCCATGTGATACTGCCCCGGGCGCAAACCATAGTAGGCGCTAGTACGGCTGCGTCTTCCGGTTGGGGAAGCAAGCCGCCGGGGTTGTAAAACGGGTTGATTGACGGAAACGTTATTTGCGGAAAGTCCACGTACTCGCGGACTATCTTTGCAAGGTTGGCGGCACTCAAGTTTATACCGCCGTCCTTCACTAGGCTGAAATCCGGTAACGTCGATATAGGCTTGCTCACGTCCGCCCACTTGTCCGTACTCTCTATCAAGTTTATAGTGTACTCCGTTTCAGTCGCTGACACCTTCGCGTAAAACTGTGTAGGCTCGTCAGACACATAAGCGTAATATTTGAACGGTATGGATGATACCAGAATCTCGGCTACGTAATACTCACAGTTAAGCAAGCCTTTGTTCAGCCCTATGAACGTCCGGTCATTGTCCGGCGTTCTCGGCACTTTGACCGTAGCGCTGAATGCGACGCTATCCCCGGTCATAGTAACCGGGGAAATGTTGTTTAATGTGATCTTGACCGTTGCGTTATCCAGTCCGTCAATGTCGTAACCGTTAACTCTCAATGATACTATTTTCATCTTATCCCTCCTGTGTGATTAAACAAATCGCGATCTCGTTCGTAACTGTATTCTTGATTCTCAATTGCCCCGTCCGTGTTGCTCCCGGATTCGGCGTATCGTACTTAACCCCTATGGCGGTTTGTCCGGCCTCCCCTGATGTAGGTGTAACGGATACCCAGCTAGGCGCGCTACTCATAGTCCAGTTATTTCCAGATACCGCCACCGCAGGCACAATATCTCCCGTCCCGGCTTTAGGGCCTGACACACGCAACGGTACTATACCGATTGAAGTGGGCGCGCCTCCCTGATTAACCGTAACTACAGCTATATCCCCGGTTAAGTCATTATAGAACGTTATTGTTCCGGTTCGCGCGTCGTTACTTGTGTTGTCATCGATCGTTAACGTTACGGCGGTTGTTCCGTTCGGGCCTGTTGTAACGCTCGGAGTGATCCACATATCCCGCTGTGACACAGACCACGCGCCAACCGATGTAACGTCTATGGTTACCGGGTGCGTTAGATAGTCTACGTTAAGCGTCGGTGTGTCTACCGATATATTGCCCGAAACCCCGACCTGTGTAACTGCTATATTGTACGTGGTAGACCCCGCCAAACTTTTCAGGACTATGTTACCTGTTCTCGCTTCGCCGGTGTTGGCGGCTACCATTGCGGTGAGATTAGACGAACCCGCATTACCACTAAGCCTACTAACGGACACACCGATTTGCGCGGTTGTCGCGTCTGCCGGAATAATAGTACTAATGGGGTTTTTCTGTAACCTCACCGCCACATAGGCAACCCCGGGTACAAGTACGTTGATTATTTTATTATCTCCCGTTGTTTCAGCTGCCGCCGTTACGTATTCATTGGCAGAATTGAAGTACATTAGAGTGACAGAATACCCAGGAACGAAAGCTCTTAACATAACAGGTTTTCCGTAGGTGGGTATAAGATTCTTCGATCTAATCGTAGTAGTAGAATCTATTTTCATATCCACGAACGGAGTGCCAATCGCGCCGGTTAGGATCCCTTGCTCGAAGTCAGCCGCTGTTAACGTAACCATGTTTCCCACTGACAACCAGCTCGGTGTGCTCTGTACCTCCCATGCCGCGTTGCTGTATATGCTGTTAGTAAGTCCTTCCGTATACGCCGGTCCGATCGTCCACGGGTTGAACTGCGCGCTAAACGCGATAGACGGTGTAAGCGGTTGATCCGGCGCTAACGGAGACACGTAGTTGTCTTGCAACTCGGTTGTTCTGAACCTTACTTGCTGCCTGTACGTCTTGGTACTGTTAGACCAGCGCGCGCCAGTGTCGCCCGAAACTTCTGCCCTAAACCGTTTAGACTGGTATTGGTTTATACCTGGTATGTTCAACTCGAACACGACATTAGACGATACCAACAACTCTTGGTAGACGTTATAATACTCTTCTCCGTACTCTAGGTTTATAGTGATCTCCGCTTGTTCCGTCACGCCCCCGAGTCCTCGGATAGGGGTGAACTTGTTAGACCAAAAATAGTCCTTAAACGCCGCCCAGAACCATTGCCCGTTGCGCATGTTCCATCTAGCGCGCAAAGCGCATTGCAAGCTCTCATCATAAACAACGTCGGACATTAGGCGGTCTTCGTAGTTAATCACTTGATCAAGCCCCGACCCCCAAACGTTTTTAATTGTCAACTTCTTGATATATGCTATATCGATAGTGTTTCCCAGTACATAGGTAGTAGGGAATATTGCCGAACTAGGCGCACCCGTCACGGGTTCTATCTCGACCTGGAACGCATCGTCCGGGTGTATAGAGTACGGGAAATAAATGTCTAGCTTCTGACCCGGTATGCGCGGTTTGGGCGGTTGGGGAAGCGCGCCGTCAACGCCTAGAGTGTCCCAATACGTTTCGTCGCAGTGGAATACGGGAAGCACGACCTTAACGTTCATGTCGCTGCTCCAAATGTTTACCAGTTGTTGGGGAAACGCCGGGTCGCCCTGCGACTTGTTACGGTCTGCACGTGTCAGCAATGGAGCGGCAAATGACAGGTCTACGTCCAACTCCTCCTGGTATGGTAGCGTCACGAGCTTCTTAACGCCCCCGCCGTTAACCACCTGGATATATACGGGGTACTCGTTTCCGCTTATGAAGTCCGGTTTTATGCGGATCATCAAAGGGCGTGTAGCCCACACGGGTAACTGTCCGCTATAGGTTTCCCCACCTGTGAGCGTTAAACCTGCTATCGGTATTTGTACATTCATCTATTTAATATTTAAAGTGTCAATAATAGCGTATTTAATTATAGTTACTATCTCGTTTTGTAACTTCAAAACTCTTGCAGGGTTGAGTACATCAGAGACTACCCCGCCGGGGTTGTGACTGTTTGGTACTTTGATCCCGAACTCGCCAATAGCTTTCGCGATCGGATAAGCCGCGGTTAACGGTATGTTCGCGCCTTGCTTGTTCTTGTCCTCGATCCATTTCCGGATGATCCACAACGGCGGGCGTTTGCCCACAGCGCGTCCGCCTTCCATCGCACCTACATAACGCGGTGCGGTTATCTTAGCATTGTTTCCGCTTACAACCAACTTAAGCTCTTTGGCAAAATTACCGGAAGCCATCAGCCCTTTAGCCTTGTACGAGGCTTCTATGTCATCCCGTAGTTTGGTTAGTAGTACTTCTATTTCCAGTATCGCGTTACGTGCCATTATTCAGATAGATTAAGAGTTATTTCCCAACCTGATTTGGGACTGTCATAAATGTTTTGGCGCTTGACAACCGCTGCGCCCTCGGACTCATAGAGGCAAACCGCTTTCTTTGCTATGTCGGTTATGACTGTAAACGTCCTATCTAGCACGTCGATCTCGGACACGTCGTCACGCTCATAGTGCGAAGTCCCCAGCACCTGTATAAGTACGGTGATCGAGAACGTCTCGGCGGCGTAGTCGTTATAGTCCTGCCTTCCTCCGGGCACATCAACAAAGATAAAATCACCCGTTATATCGTTCGCCAGTCGATTACGTGTGGCTTCATCTCCGAAGAATACGGGAAGCGCGTGTTGCGCTCCCCATGTTCCAACCTGATCTAGTATCCCTTTAAAAGTCATATTGCGTTTTTACATTGTTGTCGTACGCCGGCGCATTATGGTTGTCAATCACACGTTTGCCCGTCCATATCTTGGCTGTCGTAGACGTGTAGCCCCCACATAGAGTTATGTCCCCGTATGTGCTTACCGCACCCGCGCTTACTTTAGCGTTGTCCTTCATTGTGAGTACCCCACCTATAGTCACTGCCCCGGACACAGCCGCGTTATCCTTCATAATTAGATCACCCCCGGATAGCGCCGCGGCCGTAGGGGTAAACCTAGCATTGTCGGACAAGTGTATACGCCCGTTCAAAGCAAAATCTCCCATGACGGCGTACGCGTTTTCAGTCATTTTCAAGTCTTTGATGGAACCGGATCCCGCTGTTTTGGTAAATTTCGCGTTGTCCTTCATAAACACAGAACCGGCTATAAACAGACTAGACGCAACCGCGTTTCCGCCGAAGTAGCCCGTTCCAGTAATGTCAGCATTGACAAGTGTAGCGTTATCCTCTACGCGGATATTACCCTTCATGTTATCCGCTGTTGCGCCTGTGTTCACGATCTTGCAACCGTTGTACACCGTTACGGTTACGCCTGCAAGGTCTTCTGGTGTGATGGCAGCATCCCCTGTTTTACGGAACAATAGGTATGCATACGAGTTTACTAGTGATACGGTCGGAACAACAGCGCTTCCGGTGTACCAATCCCCTAAGCCTGTGTAATTACCCGATCCGTCAAGGTAAACTAGGCGTCCCTCCACCCCTGCCGGAATATTTTGAACACCCATACCGCTAGCCCCATTAATCCTAAAGTATCTTTCAGTCCGTACACGTGTAGATTCTGTATTAGGCACGGGTGGTAGTCCCGCTGTGAGGGTGAAGCCTCCTTGTACCGCACGCGGCTGAACGTTCAGAACCTGTGCCAGTGGATGGCTACGTACTTTGTTGCCAAATACGTTTGTACCTGCGAAGTCAAACAAACCGAGTAAATACGCGTCCTTGTAGATCGTAGTGCCATAACTGCCTGCTGTTGAACCTGACACGTTTAGAGACTTGACGCTTTCGTGAGACTCCACAAGCGCGCCTATAACACCCGCCCCGGTAACACATCTGTACATCCCCTCAACTTCCGAGCTAGATAGCGCATGGCTGCTTGCTGTTGTTTTCCCCAAATCTACACTAGCCAGCGCAAAATCAATATTCTTGTAAGTGTTGGCGATCTGTGCGTGATGGTAGAATAAGCCGTTCGGAACGTTACAACCTTGGAAGACGAAAGGCATGTTAGCGGTTTGCGCTGCTGCCAGTCCGGGAAAGATCGTAGGCGATACGGCGAAGTTATCACAGTCCGTAGCCTGTATAATAGAGCGCGCTGCTACATCCCCAGTTGCAACGGGTAACCCGGTAAACGTCAAGTTCTTAACATTGCTATAAACCCCTGCGCCCTGCGAACCGGTCGTCGTCGCGTTAATGACTACATTACACCCGATAAACTCGGAAATAAGACGGACTACCCGGTTAGCCGTCGCGTGCCCGTTTATAACTACTTTGGAGTTTCTAATCACGCTATCGGGGTATTTCGCGCCGGGTGACATTATATAAAAACCGCCCGGTTTGATTGTTGCCGTGCCTGTAGCGGTTGCCGGGTTGATCTCAACACGTGAATCAATGATCGAAAGTTTAGTTTCATAGGTACCTGTAAACGTGATTTTAGCGGCTGTTGCGTCTGCCGGGACTATCGTACCTGTCGGTTCCTTTCGCAGTCGTAGCATAAAGTATTGCCCTGCGGGTACTGTAAACGAAACACCTGCGCCCGTTACAACCTGTGCCGCTGCCACACCTGCCGTAATTCCGTCGGCGTCAGTTGTGTACCATGTCACCGCGTACCCCCCTACGGCACATTTCACCGTTACAGGAGCGCCGCCCGAAAATATGGGGGCTTTAGATCGTATGTAGCCAGGGTTGGTAGCCTTCATAGTTTCCCAGTTTACCCCCGCGGCATAAACGAAGCTGCCTTGTTCGAAGTCAGCCGCTGTTAGTACTATGGCGTCCGCCGTTGTTTGTTCCGCCTCAAAAACTAGCTTACTACCCACTACGACACTAGACCCTAGAATATCTACGTTAGGCGCGCCCGCTGTGCTTAGTGCAGCCTCGGCTACGTCAACGATCGAATCCCCGCCGATGCGTGCACCGGGAAAACCGAAGTTGCCCCTAAACAGCCAGCAAGCGCCGTCTTGTGATAATGTCTTCTCGTCGTACACGATACCGCCCACGTCGCCAATGTTGACGTAACGGTCTCCCACCTGCCACGAACGAAGGGCGCGTACTCGTCTGTCGCTCCCTACTGTAATAATCTCATACTTTTTTAAACCCATAACGTTATGATTTATAATGTTTCTTCATCTCTGCCTTTTGTTTCTCGTTCTCCTCGTGACGCTTGGACAATGCTAACATCGCGTCTAGATAGTTGATCCGCTTTGCGTCCTCGAACGAACAAGCGAATAACTCCGCCGTAGCCTGTACGAGTGTTAACACGTTCTTCGCCTCCTTGATCGGATCGTCTTCCGGCGTGCTTCCCGCATCAAAAGGGAACAAGCGTTTCTCTAGTCCGTCCGCCGTTTCGATCTGTTCCTTGATGTACTTAGTAGCGCACAACAGATGGTAGACGTTATCCGGCGCATACTCCGCGGGCTTGTGCTCGATAGGCGTACACCACTTCGTAACCTTCTCCGTTGCTGTCTCGCTCCTTCTCGCCTCGATAACCTGCCATAGCGTTACATCCTCGATACGGGGTATACGGTACACGAGCTTGCCATTTTTTACAATAAAAGGGTCGGCCTTAGCGTACCCTGCCACCGCGTTAAGTGTCGCTGCTTGGTCAGAAGTTAGGCCGCCCTTGTAATTCGGATGCAAGTTACAAATATATTCTAATTGTTTGCGGTTGTAATACCCACAAATTTTCCACCACAAGCGACGAAAAACGTTTTTAATCTTTCCCCGCCAGTTGGTTTGCTCATTCAGGATCAACCACTCCGCGCCGTAAAACTTTATTTTACTCATATTCAATCAGTTCTAGTTCTTCGTAATAATACCACTCTTCAACGTTCGATCCGTCCCATTGCACGACCACGCCCAACACGTCGGCCTCTGTAACCGTCCCGGTGTTCCCGGCGTAATCGTATTTAATGCGCACTCGGTCGTCTACTCTCATGCTGCAAATCTAATCATTATTTGCGTATCTCGGCCGGTATTTACGTATAAGATAATCAACGCCGTAACGTATCGCGTCCCATGCGTGGTTGTAATCGTCTACCGGCTCGTTGGTGTACGTGTCGGTTAGGTTGTCCTTGACGTAGGTGTAATTATCTGCCTCGTCCAGTACGTTCGTGCTCCGCTTCGTCACGAACAGGTTGAACTGCTTCACCTGTTGTATGCCTGCCCTAATCGATCCCTTTCCCTTTATACAGGGGATCGTGTTGCAGCCCAGGCCGCGCAACTCTATGATAGACTTCTGCTCGGCGTTGTCACATACCGTAATGGTACGGTGCAGCCCTTCGTCCTTAAGCCGTTCGGCGATCGTGCGGTTAAGCATCTTAGTTTCGTAACACACCTCATCGATATACAGGTTCATGCCCCGCATATAGATTTTGACGATAGCGGTCGGGTCGTTCTGGAAGCCGAAATCAAGCCCTGTAACGAACTTAACGTCCTCGCCTGTTAAATCCTCCGGCAAAGCGTCGATCGTCTCAATTTGGGGATATACGAGGCCTTCCAGCCCGCCCGTCAGCCCTTCACCGTAGACGCGCCACCAATTAGCGTCCTTGGCGTTCCGCTCTATCGCCTCAACCTGCTGCCTGGACAAGTACGGGTTATCCTTGTATGTGCTGTGTATCGTTACGTACTTGTCGCCTGTGAAGTCCGTCTCACCCCAGAAGCGACGCACCGGGTTGAAGTCAATGATAACCTTAAGCGTGGTACGTACGTCCAACTGCCTGAATATCTCGCGGGGCACACGCTGCGCCTCGTTGATGAAAAGAATGTCACGGGCCGGGCCGTGAACCTTTGACGCGTTGTCACACCCGAAGAACTCGATACACACGCCGGGCTTCACCGTATAGATCAGATCGGACTTGTTGAGGGCGTTGTCGTCCCACACCCCCTCGTCTAGAAGCATGTTCTGGAAGTCACGGAACATACCGCGCTTCACGGCTGGGAGCGTGTCGGTCACGCAGGAGATCATCAGAGGCTCGGTGCTTTCGTTAGCGACCAAATAGAGGAGCTGTAACACGCTCCATGTCTTAGAGGAACGCGTACCACCCTTGCTCGCTATACCTCTTATATAGGGGTCGCAAAACGGTCCTATCATCTTGTTGAATACGTAGGTGCAATTCATTGTTTCTCGTCCTCCTTGTGATCCTTTTTAAAGTTCTTGATCGAGCTAACCTTTGCGCGCACTTTCGGGTCGGTTACGTTAACCGTCAAGCCGCCCTTGATGGCTTCACCGTTAGACGTGTAGTCCATCTGCGTTTTAATGCCCCGTAGCGCACGAACGTAGTTAGCATCGAACTGTCCCACCGTCGCGCCTTGATCGAGGTCCTGCGCGATGGCTTCGCGTATCCTGTCGATCACCGCTATGAAGTCCGCGCATATCGTTAGGTCGAACTCTTTTAAGTTCTCGGCGTACGTGGATCGTCTATTGCTTAAGTACACGGGATTCGCCCCTAGGAACATGCAGAACTCACCCTCCGATTGAAGGTGCTTCTTTGGCACTTCGTAGAGCGCCCCTGCCATGTTTCCGGACTTGACGGCCTCCTGTGTTATAACGGGCGTTGCTTCGCACCAAGCCGAGTAAATCGCGTATGCCTCCCAAAGTTCTTGGGGCTCCTGCCAGATAGGCGTCATGCCGTAATGCGCCGTAGCGACTTGGTAGCACTTGGTGTAGTTGAACGAATCCGCCAAATACTTGGTAGTCGCGTATGTGGGAGCTAATTGGAAGTGCGCGTAATCCGGCCTAACCTTCTCGGGCTTTGGCAGCTGCACCGCTTCCTTAGTTTCTATAATTTCTTTCTTCTTTGTAGCCATATAATTTTTATTTACAACTATGCAAAAATACGCTTTTTCCGCCCGAATTGCCGTCTTTCCACCTACCAAAACTGTCATTGACACCTTAAACCCCGATGAACAGGGCGTTTCAGCCCGATGTCAACGATGTCAACGATAAAAACATAGTTTCCCTATAGATATATTTTAAAAAAATACCATAAATAAATTATTTAAAATAACAATAGTATATTTATGTTAACTATATTATTACTTATTAATAGTTACTCCACTAGTATATATCTTTCCATCTATGACAAATACACTATATTACAGTATAAAGTACTATAAATAAGCAAGTTAGGTGTAAAAGATACAAATTTTAACCTATGACATCAATAATTTGAAAAGTGCGTTCTGCGTCCTGTGGAGCCGGTCGGGTGTCAAGGATGAAATGACAAGGTAAAAGATGGTTTTCACTACTTTTTTGTCAAAAACAGGCTTTTTAGTTAAAATACCGTTAAATTAAACCTTTCTCTATAAAAAGTTTTCTCTCACAAAGTTTTTGTAGAAGTGCGTCAAAGGCGCGTTAACGGTTTTAACACAAAAAGGGGTTAACGTTTTTATACATTAACCCCTCAATCCCTATATAACCAAACCGTATAAAACTTTCCAGTCGTCCAAAATTTCTTTACATTTCCATTTCTCCGCCCTTTCTATGTTTTCCCATCTCAAAGTACGGTGATTCAACTTGTCTAGCGTCCTGCTACCATCACAGTACATATTCACCCGGTACAGCATCGCCACCTCTATGCCATATTTGTTCGTCTCGGTGTCTCTGCTCGTGTAGATCGGCCTCTCTATATTGTCATTCTCATACGGCCCTACGCGCTTCTTGTCCTTGTCACGGTATAGCATATTCTCTACTGTCGGTATGCGTTCGGGATCGGTCCGGGTATTCCTGTCGTCCCTCACCTTGCTAGCCGCATAAACTATATCCCGGATAACTTCGCAGAATATCTCGGCATTTACGGCGTGAAACGGTTTGCCCTTCACTTTGGCGTACTTCACACCGTTCGCTTCAAGCCAGTTGAATATAAAAAACGCATGAAGATTATAAACGCGTGCCATATCCTCAACTAATAAAACCTTTCTCTGTTTCTTCTTAATATATGGTGTCGGCATACTATAAATTATTTAAGATACATACTAAAATACAACCAAGCGCGATCCCCGCCGCTATCGCCAGGACCATTTGCCCCAGCATTTTCATTACTCTCTTCATAGCTTCAACGCCTCCTTAATTTCACCGATCAAACGCAACGCCTCAACTCTTGACAAGTCCACCCGGCGTTCCGGCTCGCTCTTCCGGTAAATCGTAATGGTTGTAATCTCTTTAGCCGTACGCGGCACACGTTCGGCGTAAACCTCCACTTTATCGGGCGCGATCTTTGTAATACGTTCGCACTGCGGTTTACCCTCTTTCCCTAGGGCTGTCTTGAAACGGCCCGTTGCTTTCTGCATCTCTTCAATCTGTCTCATCTCGAATAATTAATTCATATTTTCCATAACTTTTTAAATTAAACCAATTAAATACCCTATCATATAATCAAGCCCTACCACCAGCATAACGCCGTGCCCGATCGCACCGCCAACCGCGGTTAGCGCGAAGTCTACGAAATCAGCCTTCCCGCCGTACAAATGATCCTTTACTTCCATACCCAAACCTACACCCGTAGTGAACGGAGCGCCGCACACCGCGCCGATCGGGATCGCGAAAAGGAAATGCTTCCAGCGATTAGACGCTTTCCACCAATCGCCTACCTTCTGATACCATTTTCGGGGGATCTCCGCCGGTAACTTGAACGAGAAAGGGGCGAACCTGTCTGACAGTAAAGCGAAATTAGAAGCCTCCAACGGTTCATAACAATAATTATCTTCCCCCGTAATTCTCTTAATTCCTAAATACCTGTAGCGTTTTCCATCGCTCAAAATCACTACATCACCTTTTTTGTAATCTGTTGTTTTCATACGAATAAATTTTTTAATATATGCTCAATAACTCTAACCGTCCAACCGTTCCCACACATCCGGTATATCTGCGTGTCCGACACCGCCCACTCGTACCAGTCCGGCACGGTCTGCAAGCGCGCGCACTCCGTAGGCGTTAACTGTCGTAATCCTGTCCCGGTCTGTAACAAGTTATCTTTCTGCACCGTAGTAAGGCAGTTGGATTTTCCGTCCGTTCTCGGCTCTAGGTTCTGCCGGGTTATTCCGTCCGCTCCGGTTCTTCCGCGGCTAGCCACTATTATACTGTCTTTGTCACGCTCGAGAATATCACGGATAAATATGCCTTCATCTTCCGGCTGCGTTATCTCCGCGATGTTCGTCCAGTACAGCCGCTTCCGGTTCTGCGCCGACACAAGGTTGCTGTTAATCATTACGGGATCAACTCCGATCGCTTTAGTTAGTACCGCTTCCCACTTCTTCGACATAACCACGTTCTCTAGCAGGAATTTCACGTTCGGGTTGTACTTCCGTACTTCCGTCAATATCCGCATGTACTCCCAAAACAGGTACGACTGCCCGGTAAACTCGAACCCCATTATTTTAAGATCGAGATATTGATCCAGGTCGGTCACCTCTATGTTCTCCGTGGTGGCCATCCCCGCCTGTTTCCCTGCAAAGGAAAACGATTGGCACGGGCTTCCGCCTATAATCAAATCTATTTTATCCAGCTTCGACACGTCTACCTGTGTAACATCCCCTATATGTATTGTGCCGGGGAACACGTGGCGCGTCTGCTGTATGGCGAACTTGTCCACCTCGGAAGCGTAGTACTTATCCGGGAAACATCCCAGATTAGTCAGGGCTATCTGCCCGCAACTCATGCCATCAAATAAACTCAATACGTTCATACTCTATATTTTTTAATCAGTTCCTTAACCATATCCATTAATCCGTTCTGCGTATCAGCTTTCCCGGTCAATGCTCCAATAACCCGCTCGTCAATCGTACCCCGCGTTATGATGTGATGGACAAACACGCTATTCTTCTGTCCCTGTCTCCATAACCGCGCATTGAACTGCTGGTATAACTCCAAGCTCCAAGTAGTACCGTACCATATTATACGGTTGCCGCCCTTCTGCATATTCAGACCGTGCCCCGCGCTAGCCGGGTGTGTCACTAAGACGGGTATCTTCCCCTCGTTCCACCTGCGTACGCTATCCACGCCTTCGAGGGCTTCCGCGCCGAAACTCTTTAGGGCTTCCAGTATGCGCGCTTTCTCGTGTTGGAAGTTGTACGCCACCAGTACGGGCGATCCGTTCGCGGCTTCTATCATCTCTACCAACGTCTCTAGCTTCTCATCATGCACGGCATGTATTTTCCGGTCTGCATCGTAGATCGCACCGCCTGCGAACTGTAAGAGCTTGTTTGATAGGGCCGCGGCGCTTAACGCTGTGATTTCTTCCTCCTGCATAAGCTCTAGTACTTGGTCCTCTTCGAATTTATCATACTGCTTCTTCACCTTGGGGGACAATTCTACGTAGTTATTTAGATATGTAAGTTCCGGCATATCTAGGAAGTCTAGCGCCTTCATCGATAACGTGATGTCGGCTATCTTCTCGCCTAATACCGCCTCGGTTGTTGCAAGTGGTTTGTACTCGTAAACGATCCCGCCGTTCTGTGCGCCCGGTCTGAAGTAGTTAGCCCGGTAGTCGGTTATCGTCTTTCCTAACCGTTGCCCTCCATCGACTAAATACATTTGCGCCCATAGGTCAATAAGTCCGTTTGGCGCGGGCGTTCCCGTCAGGCCCACCACCCGGCTAACACTACGCCGGATAATCTTTGCCGCCTTGAAGCGTTTAGACTGATGGTTCTTGAAAGAGGACAGCTCGTCCAGTACTAACATATCATAAGGAACTTTAGACCCGCCCCACATTTGCAGAAGCCAAACAAGGTTGTCACGGCTCACTGTGTAAACGTCGGCTTCCGCCCTTGCTGCGATCTCGCGTTGCTTCGCCGTGCCTTTAATGACTGACAAACGTAGATGCGAGATGTGCGCCCAGTTCTCGATCTCATCGCCCCAAGTCATTTCGGCGACGCGCTTTGGCGCTACTATCAGCACCTTGGTAACTTCGAACTCGTTTATTAGATCGGCAACGGCCGTCAGCGTGCTCACTGTCTTTCCTAGCCCCATATCAAGGAATAAAGCCGCGTCCGGGTGATCCTTGATGTGCTGGACGGCGGTACGCTGATAGCCGTGTAAATTACTCCTCTGTAACATTGTTAGCCATTAATTTAAATATAACGTTCTTTCCGTCCTCCCTACTATCCCCGTTGCATCGAAGCTCGGGGATATTAATCGCTGTACACTGTGGTGTGTTCATGTCCCACCCGACCGTATAAAAAATGCAGCCCTTGCACATTGTGTTTTCATCTACTTCCACCGCGGCGTATGTACGCCCATCTACTCTTATTGTTTTCATAAGTCTAATATTGTTATTATGTGGAGTGGCTGAATAGTCACACTTCCTGTATTGTTGTTACATATTATCGCCCGCACACCTCCATCCATTACTATAAAATCCAATATGATCCCGGAGTATTCAAGGGAGTACCCGTATTTGCATTTTATCTCTTTCATAACCCTAAATCTTTTTTATATAACATATCGTAAATATCTTCTAACGTGTACCGTTCCGGAAAGCACTTCAGTACCTCTTCGATCACGTCCAGCATATCGGGGAACTTTGATTTTATACCTAACAAGTCCTTCAGGGATTCCGCCTTATTGGCGTTAAACACTTCTTCCTTGTAAACCTCGGCTATCTCGACCTCCCCTTCGAACACTACGTTGTCACCCTTGTGCAGTTCCCTGCGGCTGTATTCTCTACGTAGTATCACGTCCGGTACTTCGGATATTAAATACTGTTGCAGGTTCTCGGGTAATTGCTTAATAGCGTCCCCGATCGCGTAGCCCTCGGCGGGCGTTCCGTGCGCCATTTTCGTAACCACATCGCAAAATAGATTGATGCGGTCTACCTTTAGTTTCTTATTGAAGTCTACCATTATTCGATCCCTCCCGTAATTACAATTAAATCTGATATGTTCAACGTTACGGTCTTATACCCTTGCCAGTTAACCGTGGCGAATGGTGCGTTGCATGATACCTCTACTGTTCCGTCAGCATTGTCAGCCAGAAACCAACACGTGTAAATCGCTCCGTCTTTCTGAAAGGCTAACTCTTTGTTGGGGAGCATATCGATAAACGTTGATAAGTTCCCGTATTCTTCGAATCGACGTGCAAACATTGTGGCACGGTCTGTCATTGCCAGGTGAAAACCCTTGTTGTACAGGTGCACGCTAAGCTGTTTTTCGTTCTCGAAACTCTTCGTTTCATTCCCACACTTTGCTACAATTCTGCCGTTTTGGGCTTTTGTTACTTTGAGTAATTGCCCGTTGTTGTTTCTATATACTTCCATGATGATCTTATTTATTATTGGTTATTGCTTCTGCCATCTTCTTTAACTCGTTGCGTGAGATGTTAACGGTGAACTGATTGCCCGGGCTGAATATCTGCCACACACCCGCCATTTTCGGGAACCGTGCGGTATGTCCCGCCGGGTTATTAAGGTGTACTATCTCGTTGCTACTTGATGGCTTGTACTCCGCAAGGCTTAAGAGTGTCTTAACCGCCGCGTCCGCGTCGCCTAGATCTATATCCATTTCTAGGGAACTAGTCCCGGCTAGCTGTCCGGTGATCTGATAGGTTACCGCGTCACCCTTCGTGACTTCCACGATCTTACAGGTTCCAAGACGGAAAGACTTAAGCGTTTTTAGGCTCCCGCTTGCGGTTGATACTTGCGCCATTGCGCTAACTGTCACTAAAACGATTGCTAAAATACTGATTAACTTTTTCATACTTTTTTGGTGTTGTGGGCGGTGTTACCCGCCCGGGTTATTAAATTCTTCCGTTTCTTAATTGGTTTAATTCATTCATCTTATTTATAGCGGCTTCTTCCGAAATTTCCAAAGACGCCATACTTTTATCGTAACCGTCCATAACGGCGTAATATCCTTTTCTCAACGGTTTAATGTAAAACTCGTTTTTGCTGTGGTTCTTTAAATAAGCTTGTACTTTCATATCTTTAATTTTTAAGTGGTTATTTCCTTTTGACATTTCAAAGATACGGGTTCTTTTCATACTACCAAAATATACAGTAAACTCTTAACTTTGATTTGCATTAAACCCTCATAGTTAACGCCCGTTAACATAAAAGTCTATCAATTCCTTCAAATCGTTGTACTCGTCAGGGTTCGATACTACACGTACATTGAAGTCAAGCGCGGCGATCCGGTCGAGTATAACACGCTGTATCGGTCTTGGTTTGCAGCCTGTAGACTTAAACTCAACAAAGATAACCGTACCTCCCGATAACAAGTACATTCGATCCGGTAAACCGTTTATAAATTGGGACAGCAATTTAACTGCCATCCCTCCTTTACTCTCGACGTACTTAGACATCGTACGCTCGAATACCTTTTCGCTAGTTTCCGTTGACTTCATTTGCGGGTACATTAATATGTAGGCTAGCGCCGTTTGCCACTTTGCACGCTTTCCGCAGTGCTACGTAATTTTTTCGGGCTGCGGTTGCTTCTGTCCATGTCAGACCGCCGCACCCTTCCAAGTCTTTCCAACTGTCGTTAGCCTTGTCATATACTTGCAGCTTATACATACCGCAAAATTCGTCGTCCGGTGTGATCCGGGTTGCTCCATCGCGAGACTTTAGTTTTTTCTTGTTACTCATTGCAATACTCCTCTACTAAAATTTTTGCCGCTTCTTCCGGCGTTGCTATTCTAAAACCATTACCTAAGGGCAAAACGCATTTCTCGTTCGCCGGGAAATTAATCCCTAAATCCACCAATCTAACCGCCGTAGCTTTCGCGGCGTCCATGTCCACCGATTCGACTAGGTAGAGGGATTTCCCGTTCTTCAAATACGTTCCCGGTCTGATATCGCCATACTTGCTTTGGCGCTCGATCCGCGCGGCTTCTTGTGACTGTTTGCGCTTCTCGTTTTTCCATTCCTCCTTTAACCGGACTAGCTCGGATATTGCCACATCGTCAGGAATTACTTCCATAGCATCGTTACTTGTCGCCCAGTACTTTAGCCCCTTCCTGGTGCCTGATAGGATCACTACTAACTTCCCGTTGTTATCGTTAACGTACGTTACCATAGCTAGCACTTTCTCACCCCCTAACGCCATACGGACATAATCAAACCCCGCCACCCGTGCGGGTTCTTCCGTCTTTCTAAGGTCTTTCAGGTTCTGCCAAATCCTATTGGCTTCGTTCATGGAAGCCCGGTACACTCTGAAATCTTTAGTTCCGTGATCCCCGAACATTTGGCGCATCACGTTTTTATACGTATCAATGTCGTCCCAGTTTTCAGGGTGGAACGGGCTAGTACAAAACACTACTACAAATGCAAACCGTCTATTGTCAGGCGTTTCGGCTACGCGCCACTCGTCCGTATTCATCATCATCCACTCAAAAATGTGGTCTAGTTCCCTACGCATGAGACGATAGCCGCCATCTCCTAAAATTAGTCCTACCAATTGGCGGCTTATCCGTCCGGCTCTTAAATCACTAATGATCTGATTCTTTACACTTTGTTCTTTACTTTCCATACAATAAAATTTTATAAGTTTAATTGGATAATATGCGGCGATCGCTACAAGTACCACCGCGAAAATAATATATAGTATCATTCCTTCGTTACATATGTTAGATTAACCCGTCTAACCGTAAATCCCGCTAGGGTCTGACACTCGGCGATATACCGCCGTTCCGCTTCTATGTCTGTTACGACATACACGCCTAAACTATCTTGGACTTTCGTGTAGTCCTGTACTATAACGCCGTCCGTCGTTATAATCACCGCTTTCAGTATCTGTATCATACGCTAGTTGTTGGCTCGCAACACAATAAGATGAATAATACAAATAGGATCGCCCAAAACGTGTAAACTACAAATTGTTTCATATCTTTTTAGTGTTATGGCGGGTGTTACCCCGCCGGGTTATTTATTTTTTTTATCTCTGTTATCCATTGAATACCTAACCAGTCGTTAAGGTCTGTACTCTTTTGCAATTCTGCGTTTTTAGCTTTAATTTCAATGGCTTCTTGTTCAGTGATCTCTTTTCCGTTTACATAATACTTTTTCATATCTTTAATTTTTAATTGGTTTATTTCCTTTTGACACTTCAAAGGTACGGTTTATTTCCATACTACCAAAACTTTTCTCAAAAAACTTTAGTATATTAACAAAAATAAAGTCTCGCGTATCACTACGAAAGACTTTTTAACTGAAAAACCACCTTAAAAGTATTAACCTTAAAAATTAGAAAAGAAAGTATTGTTTTAATTCGGTATCACAAAGATAGTAATTTTTTGCTTTCCTTGCTCCATTTACGGATATAAATTACTTGTCGGCCGTATAATTTGGTTCTTTTTAACTTTCCTTTATACCATCCGCCTAATTGTCTCATAGCTGTTGCCAGTTCGCGCCCTTTTGCGCTTGTATAATCTTCTTTCCGGCGACCCAGTGCATTCACCCAAAGCTCCATTAAACAGAACTCGTTTTTTTGAACCGTTCCCACCTCTTCCAGCGATCCGGCCAGGAAATCGGCGCGTTGTTGTTCTGTACGTTCTTCATAGTCAGCCGGGAAGGGCATATCTACATAGTTCTCTATAATACCTACCAGCGGGCTTTCTTCTGTAAATTCTTCGCGGCCTTCGTTGGCAATCGCTTCGGCTTCGTCAGACAAAACAAGGCTTTCGCCCAACATGTACAACTCCATTGCTTCGGCCCATAGTTGGTCTACTACTTTATCAAATGACTTTTCAAACAGCTTGTTTTGTTGGCGCGTACCTCTATCGGGAAGAAACGGCGGTTTCCGGTCTTGTCCTTCAAAAACTCATCATCATTGGTTGACCCGAAAAATACGCATTGTCGGCGGTGTGTTTTTACCCGGCGGGCGTATGCACTACGATACGTGTCTTCACGTTTGCTAATGAAGTTCTTAGTAGCCTCCACGTCCGAACGGCGGAGGGCTGACAACTCGGCTAGCTCCACGATCCATGCGTGTTGTATCGCTTCGTACGCCTTTTGCCCGGACACGTCCGTTAATGAATCATTAAACCATCCCTTAGAAAGGGCTTGTATAAGCGTGGACTTTCCCGCGCCCTGTCCTGAATACATAACAAGCGCCGTATCAAATTTGCGGCCCGGCTCGTAAACTCTGGTAACGGCGGCAACCAGCATTTTGCGAAACGCCTCGGAAACATATATGCTAGGCTCTGCGCCCATGTAGTCAACCAAGAAATTATCAATACGTTTCACACCGTCCCACTTTTGCGCCTCTAGATATTTTTTGATAGGATGGAAAGCGTTTTCACTGCAAACCTTTTCTAGCGCGTCGTTTAATTTGCTGTCATTATAAATACCGTGCAAATCCTCAATGCGTCCACGGATAATCGCTACGGCGGTATCGTCTAACATGTCACCCTTCTTTATGTCTTTCGAGAAGAACGGGGTTCTAGTGTACACGATCGTATCAAGAAACAAGTCATAGGCTAACAGATCGTTTAATAGCGGGTCACACTTGAAAGCGTTAACGAAGTTGCGAACGGTACACAATTTGTCACCTTTGCGATCCAAGTCCCAAACCAGCTCCTCGGCGGTCTGCGCGTCGCTCTTAACATCGTCCGTGTATTCTTCGAAGTCGGCTAGATCATCGTCCACGGCTACCATATCTTTAACGCACTCTTTATCGGCGCAAATTAGCTTGTTCATCTCGCGGGTACTGTCTTCTTTACCCAGGTGTCCGAACTTGTGCACACGTACCAAGTCGTAGGCGTTATAGGCATGTCCGTCTCCGATCGGGTCGGTTGAATGGTGCGAGAAGCAAAGTACATCATCATATATTACTAAGCCCGCCGCCCCCGATCCAAGAACGTACGTATAACGGCCGTTTTCCGTCTCCGTGTAAACGTCTGAAAGGTATTTATCTATTGCTGCCTGTATCGTGTACGAGCGGCAAAACGCGCCTACCAGGCCCTCTTTATCGCGGGGGTCTTTCGCCATCTCTTTATTAATAACGGCACGGGTATCACGTTCCGTATCAGAGTGGAACGCCCATTTGCGCACGTCGCGCCATTCTTCATTGTCTCCGTACAAACCTACGAGATACTCTGCGCTGATCGGTTCGCCTTCGAACACTTCGAAAAGCCCGGTTTGATCTTTGGAAAGAGATTGCCAGTACATCATACGTTCCGGTTGAAAGGTTGTTTTATCGAATAAATCGATACCTAACAACTCGGCTACTTTACGCGCCGCGGCTTCGTACATAGTAACGTCTGTAACCTCTTCTTTGAACGGCATAATAAGACGGTAACGGCGCGATCCGGGTCGGTCTGATCTAGTGGTATAAATAACTGCCGCCACGCCCGGAAAGCGATCCGCAAAATCGAACGGGAAAAGATCGTCGCCGAAGTCTACATCTAGAGTAATCATAGAGCGGGACATAACGGCCTTTTTAAGGCGTTGCGAACCGGAAAGCTCGCCCGCCATGAATCCGCCAACGTCCTTCAATGAAGACTTAGTAGGCTTGTCCAGTCTGTCAAACTCGCGTACCGTTTCGTTAGTGATAACGGGCGTTCCTAGTCTTTCCAAAAACGCTTCCCAAGTCATGCGTACGGCCTTCCATTTCAGAGACGCCGAAGAACCTGCAAGTGATAAGGTGTATTTTTCCATGTTAATTAATCTTTCTTATAATATTTACTAGTGAATCCTTCTGCCTTTAGCGGAATGCCGAAAGCGTCCGCCCATTTTGGTGTAACTGTCATAGCTTCGCAAATCTCATTTAGTGATACAGTTGGCTCGCCAAAAACATCTAGGGGCGTCTCGTTTACCGTCTCATCATGGATATGCCCCACAATTTTAACAGCCGGATAACGTTTTACAATTTCTTGCATGCCGTATGCCAATAGGTCTCGGCTGATAGCTTGCGTAATATTTTCGGTTAGCTTTCCGCCGTATGTGTCTAGGTCTGCCCATTTTCCTGTAAGGTCTTGACCCTTGTATGTTATAACCTCCCTGTCTCGTCCGTTCACGCTTTTTGTGGCGATCCGGCAAAACGGGTAAAACAAACGACGGCCCGAAGGTAATAAAATAGCTAGAGAATTGTTTTCTTTAAACCATTGAAATGTACAAACGTGTACACCGTACCGGATAACTTCTACGTCTTTCTTGTTACGAATACAGAGTTTAGCACGGCTATCTAGGGCCTCCCAAAACTCAACTATGCGCGGAGAAGCGGCGCGCCATCTCAATATAATATCCTTGTATAACGCCGGATCAATTGCCTTTTCATAGTCCATCGTAGACATAGCACCTACCCAACCGCCATAGCCTAGAGCCAGCTCGGTTACTTTACCCTGTTGGCGGTAATGGGTGCCTTTTCCGCATTGATCCTCGGGCAAACTGAACGTCATACTCGCAGACACTACGTATATATCTTTCCCGTTGCGGAACGCTTCAATACGCCAATCTTCACGGCATAGGCACGCCAGTACACGGGCTTCGATGGCTGAATAGTCAGCGACATGGAATATGGTGCCCGTTGGCGCTACAAACGTTGTTCTGATAAGCTGTGATAACGTGTCAGGCACATTTCCCCAAAACAGTTCGAAGTCCTGCAATCCCATGTGTTTAACATTATCACGCGCGCCGTCAAGGTCGTGTATGTAGTTACGCGGTAGGTTCTGCATTTGGACTAGTCTACCCGCCCATCTGCCGGTACGACCCGCGCCATAGAATCTATATAAGCCGTGTACACGTCCGTCGAAGCAAACACAATTGCGCATCGCGGTATATTTGGCGTTGCTAGTCTTGTTTATGATCTTCCGGGCGTTTAGTACTTCGTCTACTCGTTCGTTATCACACTCTTGCATAATCTGCTCTATGTCCTCTTTACAGAACGAATCGAAAGACTTTCCGGTGTTGATTAGAACAAAGTCTTTTAATTGCATTGTGGACTTTAGAGAGGATATGCCGTACTTAGTTTTAATCCGGTTCTTAAGAGTTTCGCAAAACTCCTCGTTGAGAGCGTCCGCCCGTTCGGCTAGTTCCATATCCACGGCTATGCCGTTGTCGTTTATGTCCTGGTCCAGCCTGTACAGGTCTATTTCCGACTGCGGGAACTTGCAATAGTCTAGGCGTGCCAGGGCTTCACGTTCTGATAAGACATCATAACGAAGGTAGTCTATAAATTCCTCCCACTTTTCCGGATAATTTTTTGACAAGTTCCGGTACTCTACCGGGTTCGCTTTTGTCGGCTTCTGATATTGGCAAAAGAACTTTATAAGGGCTAGCCCTGTACCCTTTTTGCCTTCTTTCAAGTCCAGTGCTTTAGAAAGGTTTCCCAGGCTCTCCGGGAATCCGGCATATAACGCCATAGTTGCGGTACACAGGAAACGTTCCGCGGGAATGTTGATACCGTATGCCATTAAACACAATCGTTCAAATTGTGCGTTGTGTGCCACGATCGTGTATTGCGTATCGAGAAGCAGGCTGATGAAGTCCGTAAATTGGTCGAAGGCGTCCGATTTAGTCATATCAACTATATTAACCGCTCCATCTTCGATCGCGTAACCGATAAGAAGTATCTCGAAGTCGGGCGATTGCGTATATCGGTACGCGCCGCCGCTCTTAATATCCTCACCGGAAAATGTTTCAAAATCTATATAAATTGGTTTCATGTCTTTTTAGGGGTTTTAAAGTTAAAAGCCGCGCCGCTTCTACTCGGCACGGCTTTTGAGAATCATTTTACACTTGTTTTAACGAGATTGATTAATAATTAATTTAATTGTTTATACTTGAAATAATTGTTTTATGCGTTCATTCCAAACGGGTCATCGTTTTCATCGCTTAAATCTTCGAAGTCGTTGACGCTTGATCCGCCGTCCAGTCTATCATCATCGGTTACTTTCTGTATTCCGTTCAATCCGGAGGTTATACCGCGGTTGTCGGCACTCATATTGTAACCGTAAATTGAGATGGAAGCCACTCCCCAACAGCCGGAATACATATCTTCCTTTACCGTGATGGGTCGTTTGCTCTTGTCAATTACGATCGGTTGCCCGTGTTCCTCTTTGCGCTTCGCTGTGATGTAGTAACATCCTTCATACCCGGCTTGTCCTTCTTTCTCCGGCGCATCACCATCCCGTAACGGGCTCTTGTAATTTGCGGGTACTCGTCCCTTGAATTTCGGATCTTTTGCAAAATACTCCTGCGCTTCTGCCTTAACTGCATCATTGATTTGCTTAATCAAAGCCGTATCTGTTTTAGGGATCAACAAAGTTACACTGTAATGAAACTCACCTACGCCTTGATACTGTTCTGCTTCGAAAACTCTTACATAAGAGAAACGTACGTTTTTTAAGATCAATTTTCTACTCATAATTTTTAAGATTTTAATTTTTAAGATTTTAATTTGTTATTTTTCTAACATGGTTCAAAGATATTACTTTATTTTAGACTTCAAACCGTTTATACATTCTTTAATTGTTTTTTAACTTCTGTTAGCCTTCGATGTCGAAGTCACAAAGCGGGTTATATTCCACACCCTTAGCACTTTCCGGCACTAGCTTTGGCGCACCGGGCCGTGATTGAACCACGTCCGCAAACCTTGCACTAAATACCTTTTTACCTAACAGCTTTTCGAGATCTCCGATACCTTTTAACTTGATGTTTAGTACCTCGTCCTCTAGGAACTCGTTTAATAACTCCTGCCGTACTTTTGCTTCGTCCGTAATAACCCGGCTTGATCGCCCGGCTACTAACTTGTAGCCCTCCCATTTATGCCCCTGTATCGCTCTATCATAAACGTACTTATTAACTGATTCGATCCAACTTTTGTAAGTGTCGATTTTTGCGATAAGGTCTACTATTTCCTCGTCAGATAATAGAAGGGGTTCGGGCTTTTCGTCGAAGTCTGCAAGTATTGCGTCACGTTGCGCCCTGCATTGAGCCTTAACCGGACAAAAACCGCACCAACTCCCGATAACCTGTTTTCCTTTGCCCTGTATCGCTGCTTTTGCGGCTGGCTTAAGGACTTTTTCCGCCCAGTCGAGTAATTCAACCTTTGACATCTCGAACGTGTCGTAGTGGTCTAATCTGACTTGTGCGATCGTCATTTTAATATTGGCTATGTCCTTCGACGCTACTGCCTTCAAGGCTCCCAAAGCATATAACATCATTTGTTCGTTATGATCTGCAAACACCTTGACGCCGGCACCATACTTCAAATCTATAATGTGTATTGTCTTGTCAGATACTAGTGTTACGTCTACCGATCCGAACGAATCCGGTGCATAATCAGTAATGTCTACTTTACGCTCTAGGAACATTATTTTATTCAACCCGTCTCGTTTCTGCATCTCGTAACCTTCTCCGATAACAAACTCGCAGTATTCGCGAATGTAATTCGCCATGTCAATACTAAACAGTGGGTTTTTAAGGTGTTCGTCTTTCAACGGTATTGCATCGTCTATGATCGGATCGTATATGCCTTCTAGGTATTGGGTCAAAGCGTATTCGGCTATTTCGTGGGCTAGTGTGCCCTCTTCGGCGTAAACGCTTGACTTGCTGCCCGCAGCTTCCGCTAGTAGCGCCGATGGAGTGCAATGAATCCATCGTTTCGCGCTACTCGGCGATAAAATCGCGTGGTCTCTATCTGCGTGTCCCATTATAGACGGGTTGAAATGTATTTAACAAAATCATTAAACATCTCTTCTTTCAACGTTGGGAAACTGGACGCGCCTACGCTTTCAAAAGCTTCCTGTACAATCGGGCGTTTCTTAGCGTTTAGTGCTTTCATTGCCCAGGACTTACAATCGTCGATAGTATAAGACGCTGCATCCGTTTTAGGTTCTTCTACCTTTGCAGGCTCTTCTACCTTTGCAGGCTCTTCTGCCGGTGCAGGCTCTTCTGCCGGTGCAGGCTCTTCTGCCGGTGCAGGCTTCGCAGCACGTTTAGCACGGGTCTTAGCGCGTTCAGATTCTACCATTTCCGAAACTGTTTTAGGCTTCTCTTCGTCCTTTACCTTTGTCGATTCTACAACTGCGTCCGCTAACTTATCAAGATCGGTTTTTACGTTCGCTGTCGCTTCATCGTTCGGGTCGTAAACTTTGGCTTCCGTTACTATTGGTAGGGCTTCGCCTGCCAGCTCGCGCAAATAGTTAGATGTTGCTAACAAAGATTCTTTACTCTCATTTCCGATTAATTCGATTACTACTTTCATTTTTTCTTAAAATTAAAAATTGTTTCTAATAGCTCGTTTTTGTTCACTCTGATTTTGCCCGTTCCGTTCTCGTACCGGGTGAGCTTTCCGGCGTTGAGCTGGTAGCGTATGGCATTTTCGGTGCACTCCGCTAACCGGGCGGCTTCCGCCACTGTGATAAGTTCTACTTTTTCCATTTCATTTTCTCATTAAATTTAAAATTCAATTTGTCAGACGTTCGATAAGTTTGTACGTGATCGGAGTACGCGGCGCGCCGGGCCTGCTCGAAAATAGTTTCGTAACGTTTGGCGTGTGGAATTATAAAGCCTCGGATTTTATACTTAAACTTTTTTCCGGCTTCTTCTTCTCGTTGCAAATCGGCGAACACCATTTTCGAGTTGCCCGGATAGCCGTATAGCATTGTAGCCTCGCCTATCGTTTTGCACGCCGTAATCCTCCCCCGTATAATCTTGTAAAAGAACGCTTCTAACTTATAAATGTCTATTGCTGCCATATCTAGTAATGTTTAAAACGATTCTCCGGTATCGGAATAGTTCAACAAATTTAGTAGGCTTTTCAGTTGTTTTATCGATTGAGATTCTGGCTTTATAGCTTCAATTAAGCGGATACCGCACCGTCTTTTCAAATGAATTGGGATACCGT
>ERZ838399.1232-NODE-1232-length-25141-cov-4.726740_pt1 | contig 25141 bp, 21 predicted proteins | sample MGYA00519683_ERZ838399 | MGnify/ENA primary metagenome ERZ838399 (study PRJEB31850, sample SAMEA3708833) | human gut metagenome | biome: human gut; feature: human-associated habitat; material: faeces | place: China | collected 2014 ...
AAGAGATTTCATACATCCCCCTGCTCCTAATTTAGCTCCAATGTCCTCACATAGAGTACGTATATAAGTTCCCTTGGAGCAGCTGACTGTCATCCAGACTCTTGGCAGTTCTATTTTTTCTACAGAAATGTCTAAAATCTGGACTCTTCTCGCCTTACGTTCCACTTCTTTTCCTGCTCTGGCAAGATCACAAAGCTTTTTTCCATCGATTTTTAAAGCAGAATACATAGGCGGAATCTGATCGTAATCTCCCTTAAATCCCAGGATCACCTGACGCACTTTTTCTTCATCCAGTTCCAGTGCCTTTTCATGATTCTCTGTAAGTACTGTTCCCGTGGTATCCTGAGTATCTGTTGTCTGTCCTAAAAGCAGCACTGCTTCATAAGTCTTTGACCGGTCTGTGAGCATATCACAAAGTCTTGTTCCATTTCCCAGACACACCGGAAGAACACCCTGAGCCGCCGGATCAAGTGTTCCTGTATGGCCGATCTTTTTCTGTCTTAAAATCCCTCGAAGCCGGGCTACAACATCATGGGATGTATAGCCCGGCTCTTTATATACATTAATGATTCCGTGATACATTTAAACCTCCCCTGCTGCCGCAGCATCTAACTGCTTGGCAATGTGAAGGGACAGATTATTGATCACATCATGGATACTTCCTGACATAGTACAGCCTGCTGCACGCACATGGCCGCCGCCGCCAAAATAAGCAGCTACCTGACTTACATCTACGATCTTCTGGGAACGCAGGCTCACTTTGTACTGCTGGGGTCCAGTCTCATACAGGAAAATAGCAACCTCAACTCCTTCTGTAAGACGCAGCTGGTCAATGATGCCATCAAGGTCTTTTCCTGTCACGCCGTAAAAGTCCAGATCAGACTGGCGCAGGGCACTGAAAATGGCCTTTCCATCAAGGAAGGTAATGCTTTCAAGGAGTGCTCTTCCCATGATCTGGTTCTGCACATAAGTCTTTTTATAGAAGCTATTATCAATGATGCTTCCAAAGTCAACACCTTTTTCCATGAGAAAACCGGCGATTTCCATGGTCCTTGCAGAAGTGCAGGAATATTTGAACACACCGGTATCATGTATCAATCCTGTATACAGGCACTCTGCTGTATTTTTATCAATGCTGTCCGGATTTAACTGCTCAAAAAGGACTTCACTGGCAGAGCTTGCATCAGCTGCCACTAAATTAATTTCACAGTAACGGGTGTTTGTGATGTGATGATCAATGCAAAGGCTTTTTTTCGCTCTCTTCAGATACACCTTAAAATCACCCAGACGTTCTTCATCGCTGCTGTCAAGACATATGCAAAGCTCATACTCCCTGTCATCTGTTTCATGGTGGATCTCATCATAGCCCTTTAAATAGGCAAATTTTGAGGAAGCTTCCTCCAGATATACAGCTGCCTGCACATCTGGATAAGAAGCAAGAAGATAATTATACAGACCCAGAGTAGAGCCGAGGCAATCGCCGTCCGGCCTTACGTGGCCCAAAATCGCTACAGACTTTGTTCCTTCTAACGCCTGTTCAAGAACCGTCATTCCAGTCCCTCCTCCTCATCATGAAGATCTTTTGTCACTTCATCGATCAGTTTTGACATGTTTACACCATACTCAATGGACTGATCCAGTATAAATTTAATTTCAGGAGTGTTACGTAAATTTACTCTGTGAGCCAGCTCCCGGCGCACGAAGGAAGCTGCGCTGCGCAGTCCCTCGATCGTTGCCTTACCAGCTTCTTCATCACCTAACACGCTGATATATGCCTTACAGTATTTCAGATCCGGAGTTACTTCTACGGCTACAACACTGGTCAGCGGATGGATCCGCGGGTCTTTGATTTCAGAACGGATGATCTGGCTTAATTCCCTTTGGACCTCCATATTGATCCTTGTATTTTTAATGCTGTTTTTACGCATTATGATCCCTTTCTTTCAAAAAAACTAAACTTTTCTGTTCAGTAGTCTATCTTGGAACCTCTACCATCATATATGCTTCGATCTGGTCATCTTCCTGAAGGTCATTAAACTTCTCGAATACAAGACCGCACTCATATCCTGCAGCAACTTCCTTTACATCGTCTTTGAAACGTTTTAAGGAAGCTAAAGGTCCTTCGTAGATCTGTTCTCCTTCTCTGGTAATGCGGCAGCTGCAGCCTCTCTGGAACTTGCCGTCCAGTACATAGGAACCGGCAATCGTACCAACACCGGAAGCCTTGAACAGCTGACGGATCACTGCATGACCGATCACCTTTTCCTCAAATACAGGATCCAGCATACCCTTCATAGCAGCTTCTACATCTTCAATCGCCTGATAGATAACTTTATACAGACGTACATCTACCTTCTCACGCTCTGCAATGGATTTTGCAGTCGCATCAGGACGTACATTAAAACCAATGATGATCGCATTGGAAGCAGAAGCCAGGGAAACGTCAGATTCATTGATGGCACCAACACCACCATGGATCACCTTTACTACTACTTCTTCATTAGACAGCTTGGTCAAGCTCTGCTTTACTGCTTCTACAGAACCCTGGACATCTGCCTTGATGATCAGAGGAAGTTCCTTTACATTTCCTGCCTTGATCTGGGAGAACAGATCGTCCAGGGAAAGCTTCATCTTTGTATCTTCAATTAACTTATTCTTGCTCTCAGAGATAAAGGTTTCTGCAAAGCTTCTTGCCTCTTTCTCGTTCTCCGGCTGTACAAATACCTCGCCGGCGTTCGGCACGTCATTAAGACCCAGAATCTCAACCGGAGTGGACGGACCAGCCTCTTTGACGCGGCGTCCTTTATCGTCCATCATCGCACGGACACGGCCGTAGCAGGCGCCTGCCGCGATCGGATCACCGACATGCAGGGTACCTTTCTGTACCAGGACGGTCGCAACCGGACCTTTACCCTTATCCAGCTCCGCCTCGATGACAAGACCTCTCGCATTACGGTTCGGGTTTGCCTTTAACTCTTTGACCTCTGCGGTCAGAAGGATCATCTCAAGCAGTTCCTTGATACCTTCCTTGGTATGTGCAGATACCGGAACGAAGATGGTGCTGCCGCCCCAGTCCTCCGGAACCAGTTCGTACTCGATAAGCTCCTGTTTTACCTTCTCAATATTGGCACTCGGCTTATCGATCTTGTTGATCGCTACAATGATCTCAACACCTGCTGCCTTCGCATGGTTGATCGCCTCGATGGTCTGCGGCATAACACCGTCATCTGCTGCAACAACGAGGATTGCAATATCAGTGGATTTTGCACCACGCATACGCATTGCGGTAAATGCCTCATGTCCCGGCGTATCGAGGAATGTGATCTTCTGTCCGTTGATCTCTACCATGTACGCACCGATGTGCTGGGTGATACCGCCTGCCTCTTTTGCAGTTACATTGGTCTGGCGGATTGCATCCAGAAGGGAGGTTTTACCATGATCGACATGGCCCATAACGCATACAACCGGCGGACGGGTTACCATGTCCTTCTCATCCTCTTCTTCCTCTTTCAGAAGTTCCTCGATGACGTCAACCTTGACCTCTTTCTCACAGAGTACGTCAAACTCCATCGCGATCTCTTCTGCCTGCTCGTAATCTACTTCCTGATTGATGGTGACAACCTTGCCCTGTAAAAAGAGCTTCTTTACAATCACAGACGGCTGAAGTTTCATCTTGTCTGCGAGATCCTTGATGGTGATTACCTCCGGGATCGTGATTGTCTTGATCTCCTCAACCTTTGCCTCCTTCTTCTGCGGCGGCTGAACAGCGCTCTTTACGTTCTTTCCGCCTCTTCCCTTGGAGTGCATCTCTTCCTCATGGTCGATCTTGCTATATTTATCGTTCTTGTAATTATTCTTATTCTGCTTGTTGTTCTGCGGTTTCTGTACAACCGGGCTGTCGAAGGATGGCTTCGGAATATTTAAACCGCCGCGTCCATCGCGTCCGCCTCTCTGACCATCACGGCCGCCCTGATAGCCGCCGCTTCTCTGTCCGTCACGGTTTCCCTGATAGCCGCCGTTTCTCTGTCCATCGCGGTTTCCCTGATAGCCGCCGCTTCTCTGTCCATCGCGGTTTCCCTGATAGCCGCTTCTCTGTCCGTCACGGTTTCCCTGATAGCCGCCGTTTCTCTGTCCGTCGCGGTTTCCCTGATAGCCACTTCTCTGTCCATCACGGTTCTCCGCTGGAGCTGCGCTCTTAGCCGGCTCTGCGGTCTGCTCTGCACTTGCTGCTGCCGGACGGCTTGCCGGCGCGCCGGTCTTGGCTGCGTTTCCTGTATTGGCCTTGCCTGCCGGACGGCTTCCTCTCTGTACGCTGTTCTGCGGACGATAAACCGCTGCAATCCGCTTTTTCGGCGGCTCAGTTGTCTTCTCCGCCTCTTTCTTCTCTGCCTCTAACGGCTCTTTCTTTATATCTTCCACTCGATTTGTTTCCGCCTTTCCTGTATCTGTCTTTGACGCTGTCGTCTGTCTCTTTGCTCCTGCAAGGAAACATCTGACTGCTTCTGCCTGTTCCTCCGTCACCTTGGAAGAATGGCTTTTTACGTCAAAATGATTTTTCTGCAGTATCTCTAAAACTTCTTTATTTGATTTGCCAATCTGTTTTGACAACTCATTAACCCTCATGTTTTGCTACCTCCGTTCCGGCACTGCCTTCCCGTTCTGCATAAGCTCCTAAAAGAGCCCGCCCAGAAAAGCGTTAATCATCTAACTTCTCTCTTAACGCCTTTGCAAAACCGGAATCCAAAACGGCCAGAGACGCTCTCATCTCTTTTCCCATCGCGTGTCCCAGCTCTTCTTTCATGCCGAACTGGTACACGGGAACCTTGTAGTATGCACATGAATTTTCAAACATCTTTTTTGTATTATCCGACGCTTCTTCTGACACGATCACCAGATACGCTTTTCCACTCTTGATCGCTTTCTCGGTCATGAACTCGCCGCTTGCCGTCTTTCCGGCGCGCGTCGCCAGTCCCAGAAGATTCAGCACCTTTTTACGATTCTCCAAACTGCTCCATCTCCTTTTCCAGCGCCTCATAGACTTCCTTCGGAATCGCCATCTTGAGCGACCGCTCCAGTCCTTTGCTCTTTACCGCCTTTTTCCAGCAGTCCATCGAAGGACAGAGGTAGGCGCCGCGTCCATTCCTACGGCCTGTCGCGTCAATCTCGATCGTATCGTCGGCTGTCTTTAAAACGCGGATCATTTCTTTTTTGCTCTTCATTTCTCCGCATCCGATGCACTGTCTGAGCGGCACTTTCTTTGCTCCCACTGTCTATCACTTCCATTTCTGTCAAATCCCGGTTCTGCTGCTTTCTTTCTGCCAAATCTGCTTGTTCCGCCCGAAATCAGCATCCCCGCACATTAACTGTCAGGATTATTCCTGCTCCGCCACCGGCTCTTCTGTGCCCTCAGCTGCCTCATTTTCTGCTGCCTCGGCTGCGTCTTCCTCTGCCACGCTGATCAGCGGGTCATCGGTGTAGCCCTCGAAGCCTTCCTCATAACCGCTCTCAAGCTCATCTAAAAGACCGGACTCTCTTGCCTGTGTCTCGCTCTTGATATCGATCTTGAAGCCGGTCAGGCGGGCTGCCAGGCGGGCATTCTGACCCTCTTTACCGATTGCCAGGGAAAGCTGGTAATCCGGAACGATCACCTGTGCCTCGCGTGCTTCCTCATCTGCTGCAACCAGGATAACCTTTGCCGGGCTTAACGCGTTCTCAATCAGGAATGCAGGGTTGTCATCCCAGTTGATGATATCGATCTTCTCACCGCGCAGCTCATTGACAACCGCGCTGACACGCGCGCCGTTTAAGCCGACACATGCGCCGACCGGATCGACGTTCGGGTCGTTGGAGCTGACTGCCATCTTTGTACGGGAACCAGCCTCACGTGCGATTGCCTTGATCTCTACGGTACCGTCTCGGACCTCGGCAACCTCGGACTCGAAAAGGCGTTTTACCAGATCTGGATGGCTTCTGGATACGGTGATACGCGGGTCTCGCTGTGTCTCTTTTACTTCAATGACGTACAGTTTGATACGCTCGGTCGGTTTGAATACCTCGCCCTTTACCTGCTCACTCTCGTTCAGGATCGTGTCGATCTTGCCTAAGTTGATGCTGATGTTGCGTCCTACATAGCGCTGTACGATACCCGTTACGATATCTTTCTCTCTGCAGTGCCACTCCTCATACAGGGCGTTGCGCTCTGCCTCACGAAGTTTCTGTAAGATAACATTCTTCGCGTTCTGAACGGCGATACGTCCAAACTCCTTGGAATTGACAGAGAACTGAACGACATCGCCCAGCTCATACTTGCTGTTTAAGAGCTTTGCCTCTGCCAGGCTTACCTGGGTCATCGGATCCTCTACGGTCTCCACAACCTCACGCTCTGCCACGATGGAAAAATCTCCTGTTTCACGGTTGATGTTTACCTTGACATTATCTGCCCGGCCATAATTGTTTTTGTATGCTGTCAGCAGAGAATTTTCAATCGCTTCTAAAAGAACATCTTTGCTGATATTGTTTTCTTTTTCCAGCAGATTTATTGCCTCAATCAACTCTTTATTCATTTTATTTTATCTCCTCCTACCGTCTAAAAATCAAAGGCTAAACGAATCAAAGCAATCCCTGATTTTTCAAATGTACGCTCGCTGCCGTCCTCCATCGTGAGTGTCACGGAATCCGCGTCATAGGACGTAAGCGTTCCTGTAAATTCCTTCTGTTTGTCGATCGCTTTATACAGGCGGATCTCCACATCTTTGCCGATGCTTCTTGCAAAATCTTTCTCTTTCTTCAGAGGACGTCCCAGTCCCGGAGAACTCACCTCCAGTATATAGCTGTCCTCGATGAAATCTTCCTTATCCAGCCATTCACCAAGCAGACGGCTGATTACCTCGCAGTCATCAACGGTAATACCGCCCTCTTTGTCAATGTAGCACCGCAGATACCAGACACCGACCTCGCGGACATACTCCACATCAACCAGCTCAAACTGATGCTGCTCCAGAACCGGCGTGATCCACGCCTCTACCCGTGCTTCGTACTGCTCTCCCTTTGCCACACCCCCACCACCTTTCTATGAAATTAGAAAGAGTGGACTTTTTTGTCCACTCTTTCCAGTCAGTCTATTATGTTATCGTGCCTAGTATAACATGCTTTTTTCGGAAGTTCAAGAGGTATTTCCTATTGTTTCTCTTTATTTACCGAATACAGCCTCATAATCTGCTTTGAATTTCTCGATACCAGCATCGGTCAGCGGGTGTTTTACCATCTGCATCAGAACCTTGAACGGAACAGTTGCGATGTCAGCGCCAGCCTTCGCGCACTCGATGATGTGCATCGGATGTCTGGTGGAAGCACAGATAATCTCGGTGGAAATCTCCGGGTAATTGTCAAAGATCTCTACGATATCGTAAATCAGGTCTGTACCGTTGGTGGAGATGTCATCCAGACGGCCTAAGAACGGAGAAACGTATGTAGCGCCTGCTCTTGCAGCCAGAAGTGCCTGGTTGGCAGTAAAGATCAGGGTTACATTGGTCTTGATGCCCTCAGCGGACAGAGCTTTCACAGCCTTTAAGCCCTCGGTAGTCATCGGGATTTTAACAACCATGTTCGGATGAATCTTAGCGATCTCACGACCCTCGGCGATCATATCCTCTGCCTTCACAGTCGTAGCCTTAACCTCACCGGAAATCGGTCCATCTACAATGCTGGTAATCTCTTTGATAACCTCATTAAAATCACGGCCTTCTTTTGCAATCAAAGACGGGTTTGTGGTAACGCCACAGATAATACCCATATCATTCGCTTCACGGATCTCATCAACATTCGCGGTATCAATAAAAAATTTCATTTCCCATATCCTCCTAATTTTTATAAGATAGATAGCCAGTATCTCCTATATCTACTATACATAAGTATACCATACTTGTCCCATCTATTTCCATACTTGTATCTATATTTTACAAATTGTTACTGTTCACGCATACGTGCCCAGTAACGGAATTTGCCGTGGCTTCGCATTTAAATACGGCAAATTTCTGCTGCCACCACGTTTTCTTACGGCACTTTCGGTTTCAAAAGTGCCTACCCGGGAACAGTAACTACGAATTCCCTTGTCCGTAATACGCCCCCGGACCATGCTTCCGCAGATAATGTTTATCCTGCAGGCACTGCGGCGCTTCCTTCACATCCGGATTGATCATCTCGCAGCGCGCCGCCATCTTGGCAACCTCCTCGAGTACAACCGCGTTGTGAACCGCCTCATGGGCATCCTTGCCCCAGGTAAACGGTCCATGGTTCTTGCAGAGCACACATGGCACAGCCATCGGGTCAAGCTTCCTCTCCTCGAACAAATCTGCGATCAGCACGCCTGTGTTCCACTCATAATTCTTTAATTCTTCCTCATTTAAGTTTCTCGCGCATGGAACGGAACCGTAGATATAATCTGCATGGGTCGTTCCGTAGCACGGAATGTCGCGTCCCGCCTGCGCCCAGGAAGTCGCCCACGGGCTGTGCGTGTGAACCACGCCGCCGATCTTCGGAAAACGTTTATAAAGAATCAGGTGGGTTTTTGTATCAGAGGACGGATTCAGCGTTCCCTCAACGCGGTTTCCTTCCAGATCCATGACAACCATATCATCTGGCGTCAGTTTGTCATAGTCCACGCCAGACGGTTTGATGACAAACAGCCCCTTCTCACGGTCAATCCCGGAAACATTGCCCCAGGTAAAAGTAACCAGACCGTATTTCGGAAGCAGCATATTGGCTTCGTATACTTCTTTTTTTAATTCTTCCAGCATCGATTAAAACCTTCCTTCTACGGCGCCTCTCTCGGCAGCCAGACCATTGATATAGCTTGTCATAAACGCATTGAAGCCCTCGACATCCTTTGCATCCGGATCCATCGTCTCCGCCTTTGCATCTGCAAATACCTGCTCATTTAAGTAATCGGACAAGCTCTGTCCCGGCTTCTTATCCTTGCGGTACGCCGCCAGAACCGCGATACCCCAGGCACCGCCCTCACCGGCTGTCTCCATAACGGATACCGGCACGTCAGCCGCTGCCGCCATGATACGCTGTCCAACACCCTTGGTCTTGAAGAATCCGCCATGACCCATCAGTTTATCCAGTGTCACGTGCTCTTCCTTGAACAGAATGTCCAGACCATATTTCAGGGTTGCCAGGGAACTGTATAAGTGGGTACGCATGAAGTTTGCCAGTCCCAGCTTGCTGTCGGGATGGCGCATAAACAGCGGGCGTCCCTCCTCGAAGTCGGTGATCGGCTCGCCGGAGAGGTAGCAGTAGGACATCAGTCCTCCGCAATCTTCATCGCCCTCAAGCGCCTTGCGGTACAGGGTTCCAAACAGGGTGTTGCGGTCTGTTTTCTGACCCATCAGCTCATAGAACTCTTCAAACAGACCTACCCAGGCATTCAGATCGGAGGTACAGTTGTTGCAATGAACCATGCCGACCAGATGACCATCCGGCGTAGTTACCATGTCAATCTCCTGGTGAACCGTCTCCAGAGTCTTTTCCAGAACAACCATTGCAAATACGGAGGTTCCGGCAGATACGTTACCGGTGCGGACTGCCACACTATTGGTTGCAGTCATACCGGTTCCTGCATCGCCCTCCGGCGGGCACAGCGGAATGCCAGCTTCCAGATTGCCGCTCTCATCCAGCAGCTTCGCGCCTTCCTCCGTCAGCGTTCCCGCCTCATCGCCAGCGCTCAGAACCTCCGGCAGAAGGTCGCGCAGCTTCCACGGATATCCCTTTGGAACCATCATTTCTTCGAACTTATCCAGCATTTCAGCATCATACTGTCCGGTTGCCGGGTCGATCGGGAACATACCCGAAGCATCGCCGACGCCAAGTACCTGCTTACCGGTCAGTTTCCAATGTACATATCCGGCTAAGGTGGTCAGAAAATGCACGCGGGATACATGCTCCTCGCCGTTGATCACCGCCTGATACAGGTGTGCAATACTCCATCTCTGCGGGATATTATAGTTAAACAGGTCTGTCAGGCGTCTTGCTGCCTCGGCGGTCATCGTATTTCTCCAGGTACGGAACGGAACGAGCAGCTTTCCGTCCGCATCAAATGCCATATAGCCGTGCATCATGGCGCTGACGCCCATCGCACCAACCCTTTTAAGCGTTAAACCGTATTGGTTCTTCACATCGGCAGCCAGATCCGCATAGCAGTCCTTTAAGCCTTTCCAGATATCTTCCAGGGAATAGGTCCAGATACCATTTTCCAGACGGTTTTCCCACTCATAGCTCCCCTGCGCGATCGGCGCGGTCGTGCCGTCCGTCAAGACTGCCTTGATTCGGGTCGAACCAAATTCAATTCCGAGCGCTGTATTTCCGCTCTCTATGTCTTTCTTGATCTCTTCCGCACTGCGGCCCATATCCATCCTCCTCATTGTAGCAAAAAGCGCACCGCCGCCGGAATTTTCATCCCCTTGGCTGCGGCACGCCCCGTCATTCATAACTATTCTATTTTCACAGTTGTGGCAAAAACTTATGCAGTTACGTCTTTTTCAAAAATTTTTATCTTTCAAACGCCCTATTATTTCATAAAGAATTTCTGTAAATCAGCCTCTGTCGTATCTTCGCCGATTGTAATTAACTCGGTACCGGTCAGACGCGCGAACATAGCGATGTCATCTCTCGTCAGAGCGGTAGATACAACGGAGTGATGAGCGCCGCCTGCGTAGCACCATGCAGCCGTACCGATCTGGAAGTTCGGTTTATGACGGTACATAATTCTCGCTACCGGAAGTTTTGGCATCGGTTTCGGCTGTTTTACAAGCTCGATATCTGCACAGATGATGCGGAAATGATCGCCCATATCTACCATCGTTACCTGGATACCATCGCCGGTCACGCCGTCGAAAATCAGTCTTGCCGGATCTTCCTTGCCGCCGATACCCAGCGGAATTACATCGATCTCCGGTTTGGTTGCTGCAAATGCCGGCGGAACCTCCAGCATATGGGAAGCTAACTCTAACTCCTGTCCCGGAGTCAGATCGTAGGTGTAATCCTCGATAAAGCCGGTTGCGCCCTCTTTGCCCTCGGACATCTTCATCAGGACTGCAGACAGAGCGGAAATCTTGTAATCACCCTCCGGACCAAAGCCAATGCCTTTGCCCATCAGGTTCTGTGCTGCGATACCCGGAAGCTGCTTTAAGCCGTGCAGATCCTGGAAGGTGTCTGCAAATGCACCGATTCCGTTCGTGGAGAGGAATTTCTCCAGACCCACTTCGTATTTAGCCTGCTCGCGGACAGAATCAATGCGGTCGGTCTTCATTGTATACTTATCGGTATACTCTTTCATCTTCGCGTCGATCTCTTCCTCGGTTACCTGGTTGATGATGTCAACCAGATCGCCCAGTGCGTAATAGTTGCACTCCCAGCCGTATTTGATCTGGCTCTCTACGCGATCGCCGTCGGTAACCGCCACCTCGCGCATATTGTTGCCGAAGGAAGCCACCTTTAAGGACTTGGAGTAGGAGATAGCCTTTGCAACGGATGCAAACTGGCGGATCTTTGCTACCACATCATCATGTTTGTAATATCCAGCTACAACCTCATGCGGAATACCCATTCTGGCAACGATGAAGCCGTACTCACGGTCGCCATGTGCGGACTGGTTCAGGTTCATGAAATCCATGTCGATCTCATCATATGGAAGCTTCTCATTTGCCTGTGTATGTAAATGAAGCAGCGGTTTTCTTAATTCCTGCAGACCTTTGATCCACATTTTTGCAGGGGAGAAGGTGTGCATCCATGTGATAACGCCGACACAGTCATCATCATTGGAAGCTTTCCGCATATCCTGAATACAGATTTCAGAAGTCTCTACGGTTGGAAGAAGTTCGATCTCTGCCAGATCGCCCACTTTTTCGTTTAAGAATGCAACCATCTGACGGCTGTCTTCTGCAACCTGTTTCAGGCATTCCTCTCCGTATAAGTCCTGGGAACCCACAATAAAGTATAACTTTTTCATTTTAATCTGCCTCCTTGTCATTTTCAATGTATATCCCGAACCGAATTTCCGTTGTTAAACATCACCGGAAACCGGTACGAATACTTCTTTTCCTGCCAATCCGAATCCTCTATCATCCGCAGAAGATTGCGCGCTGTCAGCCGCCCAAGATTGTACTTGGGATGAATCACGGACAAGATCGTGAGATCCCCCTCCTGCACCGGTCCGGCATCATCAAACGATACCAGGGAAATATCTTCCGGCACGCGCAGTCCGCGGTCCTTTAAAAAATCCATATAGCTGCCCGCTACCTCGTCGTTGTAGAGGATCATCGCGGTACAGTCCTTCGTCCGGCGGTACATCCGCTGGAGTCCTTTTTTGCTTAATTTTTCTTCCATATCCCGGGTCGAATACCAGCGGATCCAGTCCTCCTGGAAATCGATCCCGAAATCCGACAGGCACTCGATAAAGCCGCGGTAACGCTCGATCCCCTGCCAGTCATCGTATTTGAAAATACCGCCGATCCGGGTATGTCCGTTCTGTATCAAAATCCGCGTCAACTCATAGCCCGCGCGCGCATCCGACATCTCCACGCTGTCAAACGTCTCATTCTGGTAATGATTGTGAATAAACAGCGTCGGAATATTTCTCCGCCGTATCTCCTTGTAAAGCCGCAGATTCGGATTCGGGAAACTGGAACGCGTCCCCTCGATGATGAGTCCGGACACATTGCGCCCCAGCATCCCCTTGAGATACAGGGCCTCATCATTTAAGCGGTTACGCGTGACCGAAACGCTGATCTCATAACCTTCCTCCCGCAGGACGGACTCGATTCCCTCGTACACCTGCGGAAACAGGTAATCTGAAAAATAACTGAGAATCAGTCCGATGCGGGGACGTTCTTCCTTATCCTTCTCCGGCGCATAGGAAACGTATGTGCCGCTTCCCTTGACCCGGGCAATCAGCCCGTCCTGCTCCAGGCGGTCGAGCGCGTTGCGGACCGTCTGGCGGGAGTATCCAAATTTATTCTGGAGCATATGCTCGGATGGAAACTTGTCCATATTCCGGAGCACCCCGCTCATAATCAGCGTCCGACCCCAGTTGTAGAGCTTCTGATATTTAAGTCCACCCTGATTCCGGCTGCTGTTCTCCCTCATACTGTAACCTCCAGATGTCGCTTTTGTCTGTCCTATTTGATAACCTGCAGAGACTGACGGTCTGCGAATACAGCTACGAATATCAGGAATACAACACCCTGGATGAGCTGCATCATCTGTGTGGTAAAGCCCATCATCGTCAGACCACTGTTCAGGACGATGTACAGAAGAGAACCAACGATGATATTCTCAAAACGTACCTTCGCACCACCGGAAATCGGCATACCGCCCAGTACCAGTGCAATCAGGATCTGGGTCTCAAGCTGGTTACCACCGGAAGAAGTAACCGAACCAACCTTGATAACATTGATAAATGCGGCAAATCCTGTGATCGCACCTGCCAGTGTGTAGATAAGGAACTTCATGCGGTCGGTACGGATGCCGGAGAACATCGCTGCTTTCTCACCTGCTCCGATCGCCTTTAAATAAGTACCAAACTTGGTAAAGCGGAATAAAATAAATCCGATAATCAGGACCACCAACGTACAAGCCAGCTTTAATTCAGTGCTGTCGAAGTTGATTAACATCGCAGAGCCGGCTACCGGCGCGTTGGTCGTCAGATATTTGATAAATCCACGGAATAAGAACATCGTACAAATCGTAACGATGAAGGATTTAATCTTGCGGTATACATAGAAGTAACCGTTGATGGCACCGATCGCTGCACCAACCGCGATACCTGCCACAATCGCCAGTGGAATGCTGGTCTTGGAAACCATGCAGACAACAATCGATGCAATACCAAGGATGGAACCCTGGGAGAAATCCAGACCGCCCATCGTCATGATAAAGAATACGCCGGTTGCCGAAATCATAGTGACATACACCTGGGAAAGTACCAGAGGAAGGTTATTCATCATCCGGAAATTCGTCAGGGCATTGAACATAAGAAAGATAATAATCAGTCCCGCAATCGGCAGAAGCGAACGGATCATCGTCATTTTTGATAACTTTTTGAGCTGCTGCTCTTTATTTTCCGTACTTGTCTTAACTTGATTCTCCATTGCATCCTCCTTATACCATCATCGTAATCAGGCTGTTCTCATCCATCGCCTCATCACGTTCCAGCTCACCGCTGATCTTGCCGTCCTTCATGATAATGATGCGGTCGCACATACCAATCAGCTCCATCAGCTCCTCGGAAATCATGATAATCGATTTTCCATTCTTTCTCATCTGGTTCATTAACTGGTAAATGTCCTGTTTAACCTTAATATCAATACCACGGGTCGGACTGTCGAGAACGACAATATCGGAATCTTTTCCAATCCATCTTGCCAGAACGACCTTCTGCTTATTACCACCAGAAAGCTCCGAAACAAACTGGTTTACGTTTACCATCTTGACGGACATCTGTTTTGCAAACTGGTTGGAAAATTCTCTTAATTTCTTATCGCTCAACAGGTGAATCTTGTTTGCCAGCGAATCCAGGGACGGCAGGCAGATGTTGTCGCCAATGCTCTGGTTTAAAACGACCGACTCATTATCACGATCCTTCGATGTATACGCGATGCTGTGCTTGATCGCGCTCGGGATATCGTTAATCTGCGTTCCGTCTGCCAGCTCTACCGTACCGGTTCTGTCATAGGATGCGCCGAAGATTGCTTTGCCGATCTCATGCATACCGGACTCAGACAGACCGCCGAAGCCCAGAATCTCGCCCTTGTGAAGGTCAAAAGACACATCCTCAATCAGTCCCGGAACCGTCACATTTTTCACTGAAAGAACCACTTCATCCGATACCTTCTCGCCGTAGTCTGCACGGTAATAATCACCGGTTACCTCACGACCTACCATCAGACGTTTCAGATCGTCCTCGGTCACATCCTTGCTCTTTACAGTGTCGATATAAACACCATCCCGCAGGATTGTGATGGTATCGGATTTATCCAGAATCTCCGGAAGGTCATGGGAGATAAAGATGACTGTGTTGCCGCTCTCACGGATGCGGTTCATGTGTTTGTAAAGTTCTTCACGACCTTCCTGGGAAAGTGCCGTGGTCGTCTCATCAATGACAACAATCTTCGGATTGAAGTAGGTCGCCTTTACGATCTCGACCAGTTTCCGGTCCTCGAAATTGTAGTTGTCGATAATGTCTGCCGCCTTGATACGCTCGAAGCCGTACTGTTTCAGAAGCTCCGTCGCCTTTTTATTCATGGCATTTGTATTTTTAATTCCCATATGTACGAACTGATCTTCGTGTCCCAGGAATATATTTTCCGCTACTGTAAGTCCTGACAAGGTTCCTAACTCCTGTACGATGATAGAAACACCCTCGTTGTTGGCTTCTACCTGATTCTTCGGATGAATCTCTTTCCCATCCAGAATGAAGGTACCGCTTCCGATACTGTAGATGCCGGTCAGCATGTTGGTCAGCGTCGATTTACCGGAACCATTCTCTCCGATCAGCGCGTGAACCTCGCCTTTATTGACATTAAAAGACACATTCTGAACTGCCTTCGTGATACCGAAGGACTTGCAAAGATTTTTTACCTGTAATCTTACCTCGCTCATTGCATTTCCTCCCTCGATTTACTTGACAATCTCGCCTTTTTCCGCTTTTGTGGTCAGCGTGATTATGATTAACAGTGCCAGACCTGTGATAACGTCCTGAATTGCTGTCGGTGCGCCCATCGCGATGAAACCAAAGAAAATAATGTTGATAACAAACTCGCCGATGACGATCGCCTGCAGCGGCATGCCATATTTCTTAAACGCCAGACCGAAGAAGCATCCCATCGTCGGAACGAAGTTACGGCTCATCGACGCCATACCGGTTACCGCTACCATGGAGGAACCGTAGCTGATCGTTAAAATCGCCATAACGCCTAAAAATGCGCCGCTTAAGATAAATGCAAGTACTTTGTACTTATTAACATTGATACCCATGTTTTTCGCTACGAACTCGTTGCTGCCGATCGCATATGTATACGTACCAATCTTTGTATAATTTAAGAAAATGTAAGCTGCCACACATGCCAGAAGTGCCAGAATAATGTTCCACGGCATCTGTCCGAATGCACGGAGGTTGGACGGAAGCGTCTGCTCCACGCCGCCTGCGATGTAGTTGGCAACCGACTCATAGATAAGAGCCAGACCCGTCGTTACAATCATGGACGGGATACGGAGTTTTACATAAAAAACACCGTTTAAAAGTCCGACAATCGTACCAGTCAGCACGCTGCCGATGATAAGACCGGCATATCCCATGCCGAAACGAGAGGCAAATACACAGCCTACAATCGCTGAAAGCATGATGTTCGCGCCGATGGAGAAATCGAACATACCCATAACCATAACAAAGTAAAAACCAACAGCGCCAACCGTCGCGATCAGGCTGGCCTGAAAATAACTCAGCATATTGGCCGGAGAACCAAAATTGCCCGGCGTCAGAGCTTTAAAAATCGCCCAGGAAAGCACTACCAAACCCACCAGGATGATATAACCCTTGGCAGTTCCCGAAAGTTTTTTCTTTCCGGTTGTTTCAACAACAGAAGAACCCATATTTTATACCTCATTCATAACTGCTCAGTTTCTTTTTTCTTTTAAAGAAAAGACCGGCATCGCGCCGTGCGATACCGGCCTTTTCTATTACATTCAGCCTCTTAAAATTCTATAATTTGAATCAGTTTCTGAACTAATTAGTTGCCTGCTCTCTGTGCAGCATCCTCGATGGAGATACCAGCTGCAGTTGCTTTCAGGTCATCCAGGCTAAGCTCGGACATAGCTACCAGTTCCTCATCGGTGTATGGAAGCTGATCTACGAAGTACTGCTCATATGCTTTGTAGTCGTCCGGAGAAGATACATACAGATACGGGAACGGAACATCCTCGAAGTTGCCCTCGATACCTGTGTAGTTGCCCTTGATTGCGTTGTAAACCATCATGAAAGCGATAAGCGGATCGCAGTAATGTCCACCGGACTCACCGGCCATAGAACCATTTTCAAGTCTCTCGCCCAGATCCGGAAGGAAGTCTGTGGAAACGATGTCGATATCCTGAGTCTTGCCTGCACGCTCAACTGCTGCGATAGCGCCCTGAAGCGGGTCACCGCCGCCGCCTGCCGGAATCAGTGCATCCAGAGTCGGATCTGCGGACATCAGAGCCTCTGCTGCCTTGGAACCACCCTCAGAAGAAGTACCTGCGTACTGCGGCTCAGACAGTTTTGCCTGATCATCCGGATGCTCTGCGTTCCATTTCTCAACGCCAGCTTTGTAGCCTTCCCATCTGCCAAGCCAGGTAGCGTCGCCCTGCTCCCAGCCGATCAGACCGATGTTTCTGTCGCCCTTGTCCAGAAGAATCTGAACTAATTTTTCACCGTTCTCCGGCTCGTTCTCATGAACAGCGCCGATGTAGTACGGTGATGCGGTTGCTAAATCATAGATATCCTTGCTGTTCTCCTGGCTGATAACACGGAAGAACTGTGCCAGATATACTTTATTGTCATTACATGTCTTAATAGCGGATGTCATCTCTGTATCAGAAGAGTTGCAGATGATGATACCCTGGCATCCTGCTGCTGCTAACTGCTCTACGGATGCGGTAACTTTCTCCGACACATGACCCTGGTCAACATACTGAACCTGAACGCCCAGAGCCTTTGCTGCCTCGTCGATGATCAGCTTACACTGGGAACCAAGTACATCGGTGGAGGACCAGATGGAAACACCGATCTTAATGTCTTTGTTGTCGATCGTCGAAGCTGCTGCCTCGCTTCCTTCTGCTGCAGAAGCATCTGCTGCCTGTGTCGCATTTGCTGCTCCAGAGCCGCCGCATGCGGTCATGCTCACTGCCATCGCTGCTGCTGTCATGGATGCAGCGGCACGTTTGAACATTTTTTTCATTCTAACTACCTCCCATAAAATTTTCTTTGCAAGCGGCACCCCAGCCGCACTGCTTTGTTGCTTTTCACAACTTTTAGTAACTTTATTATAACAATCCAGGACAAATTGTGCAAGTAAATACAAGAGCATTTTTTCATAAAGTTGTATTTTATTTTGTATATTGTTATAAATTTAACGTCTAATTTTGACATTCTTTTATCCGAAATACAAATGATGCATAAATTAAAGCGGCTGTTTTCGCTAAATATTTATGCATCATGTATAGGTTTGCTGATTTCCTCTCGAATTATGTCGAATCAAGAGAATACAGCTTTATATTGTTTCTAATATGTACTGTACTTTTTTCAGATGTCTTCTCTCTCTTTGCATGGATATTTCCCGTCATTTTGACTGTTCTATCTTGATGCTGTCATACCAGACATTCATGCCGGTTTGTCTGTCTCCGGAAGAGAATTTCTACTTTTTCTTCTTTACCATCGCAAGGATCGACTGAAGCACGATGAAGAAGCATAAAAGCGCCGCGATCGTGATACGGGTCCACCAGGAAGAAAGGGTTCCCTGGAAAGTGATAAATGCCTCGATCGTCGCCTTGATAAGGACGCCAAACAGGGTTCCGAATACATTACCGACGCCGCCGGTCAAGAGCGTGCCGCCGATAACAGAGGAAGCGATCGCATCCATCTCGAAGCCCTTTGCCTGCTCAACGAAGCCGCCCAGCGTATTCAGACAGAACAGGACACTGCCGACGCCGCAAAGGAAACCGTCCAGGATATAGGCTTTCAGTTTTACCCGGCGCACATTTAAGCCCATCATCAGCGCTGACTGCTCGTTGCCACCGATCGCATAAATGCTGCGTCCAAATTTCGTATATTTCAGCATGATAAATGCCAGAACCAGAAGAACCAGCGCAATCACAACCGTCGGATAGATATATGGATAAATCATCATGCCTTTTTTGTTGAGATAGCCGCCGAACGGAATATAAAGTTTCATCTTCGCCCATGCCATGAAAGTTTCATTCGTAATACTGATCATGTCCTTGGAAATGATCGCAGTCATGCCGCGAGCAAAGAACATACCCGCCAGGGTAACAATGAATGGCTGGATATCCATGTAGGCAACCAGGAATCCCTGTACCAGACCGAAGACAATCCCGGTCACCAGCACGATGAGAACCGCCGGAACCGCACCGATACCGCCTTTTTCCATCATCCATGCCAACATCATACAGCCCATCGCCACGAAGGAACCGACGCTGATATCGATACCGCCGGTGATCATGACGATCGTCATGCCGATACCGATGACAATCAGACCCGCATTGGAAATAAAGAGGTTTAAGAAGTTCTGTGTCTTGGCAAAGCCCTGTGCATTAAAGAGCACGCAGCCGATCGCGTACATCACGAAGAACAGCAGGATCGTGACAAGAAGCAGGAACGTGTTCTGATTTAATTTCTTCTTTTCTTTCATGATTTATGCCGCCTCCTTTCCTGCCGCGCTCAGTTCTTTTTTCTGTGCCAGGGATTTTCTCCATCTAGCAAATCCCGGAGACTGGAGTGCTACGATGATGACAACCACGATCGCCTTGTAAACCGGAACCTGATCCGAGGATACGTGCATCGCATACAGGGTGGTCGTCAGCGCCTGAATTGTATACGCGCCGATGACGGAACCTGCCAGCGAGAATTTACCGCCGCCGAGGGAGTTTCCGCCGATGGCAACTGCCAGGATCGCATCCAGTTCCATATTAAGACCGATGTTATTCGCATCCGCCGAGTAGATACGGCTGGAAGCAATCAGACCGGAAAGACCGGAACAGAGTCCACAGTACGCGTAGGTGAGGAAAATAATCATAACCGACTTGATGCCGACAAGCTGGGACGCCCGTTTATTGATACCGACCGACTGGATGTACATACCCAGTGCCGTTTTCTTCAAAAGTAATGAAGTCAGCGCCACAACGACGACCGCCACGATAAACGGGGTCGGAACCGGGAATCCCGGAAGGGAAGCGCCCAGGGTACGGTAGCTGTCCACGCGCACGTATGTGATCTGTCCATCCGTGATCAGCTGGGCGATACCGCGCCCGGCGGTAAACATGATAAGAGTCGCTACCATCGGCTGGATGTTTAACTTTGCAACCAGAAAACCGTTGAAGCAGCCAATCGCCGCGCCGACGATGAGCGCTGCCATGAAGCCGAGAATCAGCGGATTGGCATATGCAGTTGCTGCGCGCTCGCCGCCGGTTAAGAGGTTGCAGCAGACTGCCGCACTGACCGCCATGATCGCGCCGACGGAAATATCCGTTCCAGCGGAGGATGATACGACAAGCGTCATGCCGACTGCCAGAATCACCAGCTCTGACGCACGGTTGATGATATCGATTAAGTATCCGTAGAGAACGCCGTTCCGCACCTCGATCGCGAAGAAGTTCGGCGTCGTGACGATATTTACCAGCAATACCAGCGCAAGGCAGAAAATCGGGAGAAACAGCCTCTGCGAGGTAATTTTTTTGAACGTCATATTTTTCATAGCTACTGTCCTCCTGCAATGGTTGACATAATGTTGGACTGGTTCATCTCATCCTCGGAAAGTTCTCCTACCTTTGCGCCATCGCGCATAACGACCATGCGGTCGCAGGTACGGAGCATCTCCTCGATCTCGGAAGAAATAAACACGACTGCCATGCCCTGTTCTGCCAGTTTTACGACCAGTTTCTGAATCTCTGTCTTGGTTCCGACGTCGATACCACGGGTCGGCTCGTCCAGAATCAGGAAATCCGGGTTGGTCAGAAGCCAGCGTCCGATGATTACCTTCTGCTGGTTGCCGCCGGAGAGTGATTTGATCGGTGTCTCACGGCTGGCGGTCTTAATCTGCAGCATATCAATATACTTATCGGTAAATTCTTCCTGCTGCTTGCGGCTGAGCAGGTGGAACATACCACGTTTTGCCTGAAGGGCCATGATCAGGTTCTCACGCACGGACAGATCCGCGATGATACCCTCGTTTTTCCGATCCTCCGGCAGATATGCCATGCCGGCATTCATCGAAGTCAGCGGGTGGCGCGCCGCGATCGGTCTGCCCTTGACGCTCAGCTCGCCCTCATCCGGTTTTTCCGCTCCATAGAGGACACGAACCGTCTCAGAACGTCCCGAACCCAGAAGCCCGGTAAATCCGATAACTTCACCCTTGTGAATCACCAGATCAAACGGTTTTATGTATCCTTTCTTTCCGAGTCCCACCGCCTTGATGACGATGTCCTCTTCGCCGTGTTTCTCCTCACTCTTGGAATTCTTGATCGCTGCCAGATCATCGAAATCCTTTCCCATCATCTTGGCAACCAGCTGGACTCTCGGAAGCTCCGCCGTCGTAAATTGTCCTACCAGCTGCCCATTCCGAAGAACGGTGATCTTATCGCAGACTGCATACACCTGCTCCAGGAAATGGGTAACGAATATGATGCCGACGCCTTCGGATTTCAGGCGGCGCATCAGATTAAAGAGCTTTTCTACCTCCCCATCATCGAGAGATGAAGTCGGCTCATCAAGAATCAATACCTTTGCCGACATATCGACTGCACGGGCGATCGCTACCATCTGCTGAATTGCAATCGAATAATTGTCGATCGTCTGTGTTACATCTGCATGTATGTCAAGGTCCTGCAGCAGTTTGCTGGCCTTTTTATTCATTGTTTTCCAGTCAATCAATCCGCCTTTTCGCGGTTCGCGTCCGATAAACAGATTCTCTGCAACCGTCAGGTTCGGACAGAGATTGACTTCCTGATACACGGTGCTGATGCCCCGGTTCTGTGCCTCCTGCGGGCTGCGGTTGATGATCGCATGATCGCAGCCGTCTATCATGATTTCCCCTGTTTCAAACTCCTCTACACCCGTCAGGACTTTGATCAGCGTGGATTTTCCTGCGCCATTTTCCCCCATCAGGGCATGAATTTCGCCTTTTTTTAAGGTAAAATCCACATTCTGCAGAGCTTTTACACCCGGGAATGTCTTATAAATATGCCTCATCTCAAGAACGGAATCCTTTTCCATAAAAGCTTTGCCTCCTTATTTTTTGAAAAAGAAAGCGCAGGGACGGAAACCTAAGCCTCCAGCCCCGCGCCTCCTGATTGCCAAGTGCCTGCCGTCCGCCGAAACCTCCGGTCTGACACTCATTCACTTACGGTCAAAAGCGATTGCCTGTCCGATTATTTACATTTAAAAATACCATTCAAAATCGAATTAGTAAGCTCTTGTCTTTAAGATTTCTTCCAGATCCATGCTTGTATCGAAGTATGCTTCGTCTACGTACTGAATCTTCTCAACCTCTTCGCCTTTTTCCAGCTTCTGGATGATTTCAGCTACACGCGGACCATGAAGCGGGTTGCACTCGAAGGTTGCGTTTAAGTCACCAGCGATCATGGACTCGAAAGCTGCCTTTACAGAGTCAAAACTTACAACGATGATGTCGCCGTCCGGACCACAGGTCTTGCCAGCTGCCTTGATAGCATCGATGGCACCAAATGCCTCGTTATCATTCTCACAGATAACAACGTCGATGTCGTCATAGCTCTTTAAGAAGGACTCCATAACTTCCTGTCCTTTTGCCTGGGTGAACTCACCAGACTGTCTGTCAAGCATCTTCCAGTTGGAGTGCTCTTTCAGCTTGTTATCCATACCTTCCGTACGACCAACCTGTGCGGATGCACCGATGGTACCCTGAATGGTAACCATGTTGATCTCTTCGTCGCCGCGTCCCTGATCCTCTAAGTATTTAGCCAGCCAGTCGCCGCAGGTCTCGCCTTCTTTTACGAAGTTTCCGCCTACCCATGCCTCATACAGGCTGTCATCAGAAAGCTGCATCTGACGGTCAGAAAGGATAACCGGGATACCAGCCTCTTTTGCTTCTTCCAGAACGGTCTCCCATCCAGTCTCAACAACCGGAGCAACTACAATGTAGTCAACACCCTGCTGGATGAAAGAACGGATTGCCTTAATCTGATTTTCCTGTTTCTGCTGTGCATCGTCGAAAATCAGTTTGTAACCATTTTCCTCAGTAAATGTAGATTTGAAAGATTCGGTGTTGGCTGTTCTCCAGTCAGACTCAGCACCAACCTGTGCATAACCTACGGTAATCAGATCGCCGTCTGCTGCCGCTTCTTTCTCTTCACCCTCTTCTGCTGCCTCTGTATCAGCCGGAGCTGCTGCCTCCGTCTCTTTCTCAGCCGGATTGCTTGTACAAGCGGTCATGGATAACGCCATTGCTGCTGCTAAAGCTGCGGACACTAATCTTTTTCTCATACTGTTTCCTCCTTATAAGACCCAATATATTTGTTTTTGCGTATTTATTATAACAAAACACCCCGCATCATGGATACGGGGCATCTTTGGAAAAAGGTATATTATTTTTTTGCGATGTTTGTCGTTTTCTGTGTTTTTCCAGGTATATCCTTAAAAAAATACAATTTTTTTTGAAAAAGTTATGATTTTTTTTGATTTCCCAAATAAACCTTAAAGCAGGTGCCGATATTCTTTTCAGATTCAACCAGGATCTCAGCCTGATCGCCATAATACATCTGAATCCGCTGCACCACATTATGTAGCCCAAATCCGCCGCTGCCGATGGGGGCAAGTTCCTCTTCCGGCTCCAGGGTCAGCTTGGCGCGCACGGCGGCAAGTTCCGCCTCATCCATGCCAATCCCATCGTCCTCCACCTCAAAGACAAGCCCGTTCCGATCCTCATAGCCGCGGAGCACAATGCATCCGCCGCCGCGCTTATTTTTGATGCCGTGGTAGAGGGCATTTTCCACCAGCGGCTGCAGCAGCATTTTCAGCACAATCCGGCGCCGGATAGACGGCTCGATCTCGATCGAATAGTCGAGAATGTCCTCGTACCGGATCTTCTGAATCTTTAAATAGCTCCGGATGTGTGATTCTTCCTCCTCGATCGTGATGAAATCGCGCCCGCCCGATAAAACCGTGCGGAAAAAGTCGCTTAAATCCGTCGTCATCTCCACGACCTGGCGGTTGTTGCCGCCCTCTGCCATCCATACGATCGAATCAAGTGTATTATAGAGGAAATGGGGACTGATCTGCTCCTGGTGGAGGCGCAGCTCCAGCTCCCGCAGGTTCTTCTGCTCCTGCCTCGTCTTATCAAGCAGCCGCCGGATGCGGTCGCTCATCTGGTTAAACGCCCGTGCCAGCACGTTGATCTCTTCCAGTCCGCCCGTTCTCGCCCTCGCATTCAGGTTCCCGCGGCCGAGCTGTTCTGCCGTCCTCTGTAACTGCTGCAGCGGTTCCGTGATGGATTTCGTGATCGTGACTGCCAGAAACATACCGACCACCAGCACCACCAGAAGAAGCGCCAGATAGCTCTGCATCTGATCCGCCATCTGCACCTTCAGCTCTTTCTGAAGCTGCTCCATGTTGATCATCTCATAATAGGTATACTGCGTGATGTAATCCTGAATCATCGAGCACAGACCCTGGATGTCATTCTCCCAGATATTGACATTTTCATCGTAATATCCACCGGCGGCGGCATTTCCAATCATTTTATCCACTGCCCGCTCCAGGGAATCCAGACAGGAGAGGATACCTCTTATCTTGATATCACAGTCCGACCCCGGTTCCCGCTCGATCGTCGTTCCGAACGCCTGTCTCGCCGACGCAATCAGGCTGTGGGGATTCTTGACCACCGTCGCATACTTCGTCTCGCCCTCGACAATATCTCCATTTTCGAACTGTTCCGCGTCAATCAGCCCGATCATAACACGGTACATCGAATACTCCATATCCGATTTGAACTTTATGTTGTACTCATTCGCCGTCTTTAGATTCGCCAGAATCGCGTCGTAGGAAGCAGAATAGGAGGCGATCATCTTCTGGAATCCGAGCGCCATGCCTGTTAATGGAATGGCAATCACGAAGAGGAGAAGGATCAGACGGGCGCGGAGAGAAAGAGGGCGATATGGACGGGCAGCGGATAATGAATCCGCGCCCGGATCCTGATTTTTGTTTACCTCTGCCATCCCTTCTGTTTTTCCAATCTGCCCCTGCTCCACTCCCATATCTTTCCTCCCTTTTTGAACACCTATGTACTTTCGGAATCTTTCTGTGCTTGATTTTGTGAGATGATTTTTTGTCAGTTGTGCCCAA
>ERZ838399.1254-NODE-1254-length-24637-cov-5.633024_pt1 | contig 24637 bp, 21 predicted proteins | sample MGYA00519683_ERZ838399 | MGnify/ENA primary metagenome ERZ838399 (study PRJEB31850, sample SAMEA3708833) | human gut metagenome | biome: human gut; feature: human-associated habitat; material: faeces | place: China | collected 2014 ...
CCTGCTTATTGCTTTTCGCAATTGAAGCAGGGGACTTCCTTGATTTGGTTAAAATATAACCTTTTTTGTCATCTACATAACACAATACTTACACTTGATTATAAGTATTGTTAATACATAATTTAATTCTAAACTCCAAAATGCTATCTAATCTATTACCATTTTAACACATGGTCAAAGAAATAAATATCTTTTTTAGTTTTTATTACAAAAAAAATCCTGGCTTTCACCAGAACCTTTTTATATCGGACTCTTATTCTACTCAGCTTCACACTCTAATGGCGTGCTTTCTGACAGCCAATCTCTGATCTGTTCCTTACCTGTTTCCAAAATGTCTGCAATCTGTTCCATCGACATCCCTGTTTTGAAAAGCTTTAATGCTACACTGTGTGCTTGTTCTGTTTTCCCTAATTCTTGTCCTATTGCAATTCCTTTTTCCTTTATTCCCTGACTCAAATTACACATATATTCCACGTCCTTTCCCGTCTCTGTTTCCACTGATATCTGATATTCTGTTTCTATAATACTTAATTTTTCTGTCACTTCCAGCTCTTTTGATAATAAGGTTCCAAGTAAGCGATGCAACTCATATATTTCATCATGTTCCGGTAATTCGTCACTCAAACCGATCATCACAATATTTAGCAGATCCAGCTTACCTTTCCATTGATGCACACCTATCAATTGTTTTTCTGTCAGACAAATATGACTCAGAGTGTTATCCTTCATTCCCATACAAATCCAGATACTATATACACGCTTAATCTTATTATACTCAGAACCAGTAAACTCCCGTTCTTTCTGCGCCGAAATCATTCGGCTCACATAAAAAATAGCTCTGTTCAATATATTATACCTTGTTGGTTCGTCTTTCTGTGCCTCCACATTAATAATAATCTGTGATCGTCCAGACTTTAACCGCACATAAAAGATAATATCAAAATATATTACACCCTCATATATCTCTCGGTTTTCTGTATTTAAACCAATGATTCGTGCAGAACCCTTTTTACTATCTTCCTGTGCCACACCTTTTACTTCTGTATTAGTCATCCCCAGTTCTACCGGAACAGTTCCAATCTGTGGTTCCCCTTCAATATAAGAAACAACATCCTCTGGCTTCATTCCTTTAAACTCATCTACGGTTCTGACCAATATATGTGCCAAAATTATCTTCTGTCCCAACAACCGTTTTGCACAGGCATCATACTGTGATTCTTTGTCTGTAACCTCAACTGCATTTTTCAGTTCTGTACCCAACCATGCTCCCCCTTCTTACAATTTTTATCAAAACAATAAAGGATGAGCATTCATTTTCTATCTATTCTGTCTCTGCACGAAAACTATAAATCTTCCTACTTTTTCCCCTATTATCATGCTTTTCTCGTCTTTCTTCCTTTGGAAAATTCCCGATCTTTCTGAGCTTCCGAATTGTAAAGACATATTTGATATATAAAGAATTTTGTTTCGTTACAAGAACTGTAACTTTGTGACTTTAAGATAACACAACTACTTTTATTTTTCAATACATTTTTATACTAACCATTCTTCATTTGTATATATTGTACAAATACATTTTTCTTTGGGAATCCGTATATTTCCTGCATTTTATCAGATCACCTCAAAAATTCAACTCTTAGAAACGACATATTTTTTCTGCAATTTTGTGAATATTCCCCAATACACTTTATGAGTCCTAACACCCTTTTTCCAAAGAAAGGAAGCTCTTTACAGCTTCCTTTCCATCATGCATATTTTATTACTTCTTCAACAATGCTTCACATATCTGATTTTCATTATAATCCGGTGCAAACTCTGCCGCAATCTGATATATCTGCTCAATCACAGATTGATCGACCTCCAACATATCTGCGTTCTATTCCGTCAATGACGATTGAATTACTTTTATAATATTTTTATGGTACCGACATCTTATCTCTTTATATCGTTCAATATTTAACTATTCTGTTGTATTAAAGGAAAAATATATGGCACTACTTTTGTCATTATGGCACTTATAACCATCCAAAAAATTCCCATTTTTATATGTTTACTACTTTCTTTTGATGTTCCGCGTGTCCACTTTAATAATTGTTTCCAATGTTTTTGCCCTTTCTTTTTCATTTCAATATTAAGTACAGCAATAATATATAAATCTGACCAAAATATATATATTAAAAATATTCCTCTAAAAAACAAACCAACCATCTGAACCATTGCACTCTGTGCTAAGGGATTAGTAAAGTATGTTTGTATCAAATTATTAATTTTTATCTGTTGTTTCAAATGTTCAAATTTGATTTGATCATTTGAAATCGGATCATTAATAATGACTATTAATATTGTAATCACCAAAACAGATATTATATTAAAAATTACTATTTGTCGCAAATTCTTATTTTGCAAAATTCCATTCTTTTTCCCTTTATAATATATCATGCATGTTAATAATTCTATCAGCAAAGATACAACAATAAACCCTAATAAAATCTGCCAACGATATTTCACATATCCTCCAACTGCAAAAATTAACACCAATCCCCACAATAGCATTTTACTATTATCCGTTTCTCCACTATTTCCATTTCGATTCCGAATATAATCCTTAGACTCTTTTTCAATATTTTTAAATTCATTGTTTTGATTTGCATTAACTATCCCATTATCATTACTTATATTAACTTGTTCAGCAATGATGATTTGGTTTACAGTCTCTGAACTGTCATCTTTATTTTCTTCCAAAATGTTTCCTCCATTAGTAATTCTAATACCGATATATAAATAAAACGCTACTTTATAAACCTATACTTTTATAAGATCATAAATCCATTTTATGTCTGGATAATTTTCCAGTGTAATTCACCAAATCATATATAGTATGTGTACCTTTAAAAATTCCATATAAAATTTTTTGAACATCGCTATCATATTTTGATTCATTTAATGGATTCCATTTTGCGCAAATAATAAAATTATATGGTGTCAAATATCGTGTACGAATACGTGCCTGATTCTCAATATCAATTACCTTCCCCCCTATAACAGCTGCACCATCATCATATTCAGCTCTTGTTATTAAATGGTCATCAAAAATTGCGTATTCTTCATAATAACTTCCTATCTGCTCCACCCAATAATCTATTTGTTCCTGTGTTATTTCTCCATACAATCCTGTAGCTTTCTCCGGGCTTGTTTCAACATACACAAATTTCTTATAATATGAAAAAGATGAATATACAACTATTTTCTTTACTTTCAACTGCTTTTCATCCATCAAGAACCTCTCTCTATCCAATCTTTTGAAAGATGAAATCTCATTGTGTATACTCCCTCTCAACCACCATATTGGATCTGTCATATTCTTTTTATTTCTATTTAGCGGATTTCGCAATAATATTTCCAATCGATCAATACATTCTTCAGGATTATCAAATTCTTTCACTCCTCTTACTCCCGGAAATGCTTTTCCAAACCTATAATCAAAAAAAGGAGTTGGTGAATTAAATTTATCTATATCCATTACATTTCTTAAATCTATTTTGGAGCTCCTATCTTTCTTACATTGTCCACTAACATATCTTTGGTCTTTTGCGGGTTCTATATTATTCATAATTGCATCTATTTTTGCATTTTCTTTTGCTATATTTACCTGACCACCTGATATATTAAATATAACAGCCGAATTTTTCTCTTTTTCATCATCAAAATATGTAATTCCATTTAATGTTAAATTTATAGAAATGTTTCCTTCCAGATCAATTATCTGACTTTTGCTTGTTAGACAATCATTTTTTATTAAATCATCAAGTATATCAATCATTGCAGTTTCAATACATGGTATATCATCAAAATATTTGTAATTCAGTTCAAAACTATTTTTACCTATATTATTTCTATAATTCAGTATCTTTTTTAAGCATATTTCACTATCTCTTCGCATATTCTATAGTCCTACTTAATACAATTCATAATAAATTCCTGAAATTTTTGTATGTTACTTGATAACACCGGAATACCGTTTGCAATTGTCATCATTGGAGCAATTAATGTTATACAATTTCTCAATCTACTTATTTTAGGCTGCGGTTTTGTCAATTCTTCCCTAGCCATATCAACAACATCTATAATTTTTTCTGCATCCTCTTTTTTTAATTCAGACAAATTATTTTTTATTTCCCCTATAATGGCATCCAACTCATTATTACCGATCCCATTATTCTGTGTTGCAGTAATATTTGCATTATCTTTTGCAATATTAACTTGACCTCCACTTACATTAAATGTCATGTTATTTTTTTCGTCCATACTAATTTTCCTCCTCTTCTTCTTGGCTTCGAACAAATTCTTCTTAACATCATATAATATATAACTGTTACACGTCTTATTTCCTGACCCTTTATGAACCCTCTGTATTTGAAACTAATCATTATATTTATTATTATACTATATCATTCCAATATCTTCAATTCCCGCTTATATCAAAGCTTTAAATGTTAAAACTAAGTGCACCGTTACTATTAACAGGTTAACTTTAGAACAGTAACATATATTGTACAAATATGTTTTTCTTTTAAAATTCTCATATTTTTCTGAATTTTATCGGATTATCATGAAAAACTGCATCTCAGAAACAACATATTTTTCCTGCAATTTTATAAAAATTTACCAATACATTTTATAACGCCTAACACCCTTTTTCCAAAGAAAGGAAGCTCTTTACAGCTTCCTTTCCATCATGCATATTTTATTACTTCTTCAACAATGCTTCACATATCTGATTTTCATTATAATCCGGTGCAAAACTCTGCCGCAATCTGATATATCTGCTCAATCACAGATTAATCGACCTCCAACATATCTGCAGTCTCTTCCGCTGTACAACCTTTTTGGATCTTTTTCAAAGTCTGTTTAATTACACGCAATAAATCTCCACGTTCCAGACCTTGTTGCATTCCTTGCTGCATTCCTCTTCGTATTCCCTGCTCCAATCCATAATCGAATTCCGCTTTCCGTAGCTTCTTTTCTTCCTCTTCTTTGTTATATTCAAGTTATATTCAAATATACTCACCGCGATAACCTCCGCCTTATTCTTCATCAGAAATTCTTTCAGTATATTTTCCTGAATGCATTCATTAACTGCACGATCCACTGCATCTTCCAACTACATTGCCGCAGTATAAGTGCGAACCCGCGCTACATACTGTGCATATTCCTTTAAAATCTGACATTGCTCCATCAGTTTCCGATTATGCCCTTCATTGACATTCAATGTGGTCACTTTCAATTCCAGTTTTGGCTCTCCACTCAGATTTTCAAAATCATCAGACAAACAAGCTTGCACAAAATGTAACATCTGTGTTCTATTCCGTCAATGATTATTGAATTAACTTTATATTATTTTTATAGTTCCGACACCTTGTCTCCCCCAACTTTTACAACTTCTCCACAAACACTCGACATCGCTTCTTGCAGAAAGCTATTCCATATGCCAGAATCTCATTTCGTCCATCATTACGCAGTCGTTCATCATAATGCCGGTCTTTGATCTGTGAAAGTGCTTTTTCACACATACTTTCCATTCCTGTAAATGTAGCAGAATATTTTAACTCAATGACAATCCCCGCATCCGGATCTTCCGGCTCAACCAAAACATCAGAAAATCCATCCCCAGACTCTGCATTCGATAAAATGGACCATTCTTCCTCACTTCGCAAAAGTCCAAGCAAAATCCCATGATAAAAATTCTCTTTCTGATCATCCCTTGCTTTCGTGTCCATAATACTAATCATTTTTCCAAGGATCCTGGTAAGCTGCTTTTCCACAATTTCAGCATTTCCATCCTGCAAAGCTCTGCAAAATTCCGGGACAGCCTGATTCTTTTTCAACACATTTTTCTTAAACCACTCCTGAATCTGCAGAACGTAAATTTCCCGAACTTCTTTATTCGGTATACATAATCTGTATACTCCACGTTCCACGCATCCCTTTTGTGTCAGATAGCCAGTTGTAAAAAGTACACTCCACAAGTTATCAATACTATTATCAATTTCATCATACGTCAATTCCAAACGAATCGCTTTCTCCACAGATTCACCGGAAATCAACCGTTCTATCTCATCCCTTGTCGTCTTATCAGCCATATCCACAAATCTTTTTACCAGACTGTTTCCACTGGTATTCATCCAATAAGACTGGGGTTCCGCACTCGGATCCTCAATCAGACAATCCACATGATTGATCACATCCCAAGGGCAATAAACATCTGCATTTCCAAAACGATACCCATCATACCATTCTTTCGTTTCACCTATGTGCGATGTCAGATCATAACATTCAAAAAGTTCCTTTACCTCTGATTCCGTAAAGCCAAACTGTTCATCGAACCGCGGGTCCATAATAGAAAGCACCTTAAAATTATTCAATCCCGTAAAAATACTTTCCTTTGATATGCGCAGGCATCCTGTTAAAACCGCAAATTGTAAAAATTCATTTGTCTTAAGTGCCATTCCAAACATGGAACGAATCAGCGATACCATTTCCCTATAATAACCATTCTGAAACGCCTTGTCCAATGGGACATCATACTCATCAATCAAAATAATTGTTTTCTTATCATAATGCTTATATAAAAGTTCTGATAGCATTCGCAGAGACGATATAAGTATCCCATCCTCCATCAAATACTGACCATTCTGCAATGCAATCAATGCCTGATATTTATTTTTATCATTTTCTATCAACCTATCACTTTCCAACAAAAAATGAAAACGTTCCGCTTCTTTTCCAACCAATTCTACAAACTGACTCTTCGCTTCTTTAAATGTCAGTCCTTCTACATTTTTTAATGAAAGAAAAATAACCGGAAACTTTCCCATATATTCTTCACACAGTTTTTTATTTTTAGAGATATACAGATCATTAAATAGCGTTTTATCTGTTCCTATTTCAAAAAAATACCGAAGCATACTCATATTTAATGTCTTTCCAAAACGACGTGGTCTCGTAAACAAATTAACTTCCGCCCAACGCTCAAGAAGCTGCTCCATTAATTTCGTTTTATCAACATAATAAAAATTCTCCATACGGATTTTTTTAAAATCATCAATTCCTATCGGCAATTTCAAGTTTTCTTTCATTTTTATATCCGCTCCTGAAATAACAATGTCACTCTTTCTATCTGTTTTCTAAAAATCATGTACAAAATCTTTTCTGCTTGTTTTATTGTATTTTGAAATCCAAGCATTAAGAAATTTTGTCGATCATTTTAGAACAAAGACTGGCTTTCGCCCTTTAAATCATGACCACCGGCTTAGCCGGTGGTTTGCTTTGACCCTATAAGGGTCTATTACCGGCACTGAGTCTAAAGACTCATCAATAGGTTCACCAATCGCAACATCATTTACCTACAAAGCCCTTCTGGGCTTAACCTTATTTGTTACGTTTTACTGGCTCACCCGTAAACGGGTCAATATACTCTTTTAATGTCATTTGATCATATTCCAAATCTGTCTGTAATTGATTTGCTATATACTCTTGGATTTTCTTTGCATTTTTTCCTACCGTGTCTACATAAAATCCTCTACACCAGAAATGTCTATTTCCATACTTATTTATATTTCAAATTTGCATGGCGTTCAAATATCATTAAAGTGCTTTTTCCTTTTAAATAGCCTACAAAATATGATACTGCTATACTTGGTGGAATTTCTACCAACATATGTACATGATCTGGACATATCTCTGCCTCTACAATATGCACACCTTTTCTCTTACACAACATACTCAATATGTTCGCAATGTCTTGTTTTAGCTTTCCATATATTATTTTTCTTCTATATTTTGGTGCAAAAACAATGTGATACTTACAATTCCACTTTGTGTGTGATAAACTATTACTATCCATATGGATAACCTCCTTTGTTGATTAATGCGGTTGGCGAACCTTGCATTAATTATAACACTGGAGGTTTTATACTGTAAGCTAAAGCTACTCCAACCACCCGCACAGAAGGTGGTTTATTTGTTTTCCAAAGCTCCGTTTTTCGGATCAGCGAAAAACTTCACAATGGCAAACAGGGTTTCACCCATACAAAAATAGAACACTAAATGCTTACACAAAGTGTAGCATTTGTGTTCTATTCCGTCAATGACGATTGAATTAATTTTATAATTTTTTATGGTGTCAACACCTTATACCCAAATCCTACTATATTAGCATCATTATTGTCTGCACCGGATGATCAATTAATAAAGAAGTTTCAAAGTATACCATACGCTTCGATTTTTACTTTACGTTTCCGCTGCTAAAAATCATCTACTTTCTTCCATCTCTCAATCAGCAAGCTTTTCTGAAATCCAATAAATTTCACCGATTCCTCATCAAAAATTCTTCCCAATTCTTCCGGCAGCACATAACAATTATCTCTCAAATAATACATATAATCCACGGCATATTTCTGACTACCAGTCTCATAAAACAAAAAAATCACTTCATCTTCTGTTTCCTTATAGAACCGTGGATTCTCCAGTGGATACCGAACCCCAACCCGAAACCCTTGTAGCATACCAGAAATCTGATTTGAAACTCCTGTTCCAAACTCATCTTCCAGCACTACAATCCCAGACAACATTCGTTTATAAAACTCTTTTAACGTTTCTTCATAGTGTCCCAACGTTATTAGCCCATATACTTGTCCTTTTATCAAATTAAGAATTATAGAATATAAATACTCCACTGCAGCTCTGGATATTTCAAGTTGAAATACTGTATTTCTGTTGGAATAACTAAAAACATATTCCTGCGGACCTATGGTCACACCACTCAAATTATGTTGCATAGCATTTCTCATTAATTTCAGTATTCGATAGCAATTCTTTTGTATCTTTTCCATATCTGTGCTTTCTGGCAAAATCTCATAATGCCGTTTAAAGCTTTCCCCTTCCGGTAACGAATATTTGTTTTCCACAAATCCATCAAATGCGGTAAAAATCAAAAGATTCGCAACTAAATCGGTATTAACGAATCTGGAACGTTCTCCAATAATATCCGAATGTATAATAGATACTGTCGATTTTAAAGAAGTGTCATCATCATAGCATACCGGCCTGATTTCTACTGAACGCAAACGCAAATTCGATAACTCTATCATATCTACAATTGAATTTATGTACTGTTGATCCATAATTTAATTCTAACCTCCAAGATGTATGCTAGCATCATTTTAACACATGGCAAAAGAAGTAAATATCTTTTTTAGTTTTATTCTGCAATAATTTAGGAGCTGACAGCTTTTCTATGAATCTTCCAGATAAACATCTATCTCTAATTTCGCATTAACATAATTTCTTTCATATTAAATATTTTTACTGCTTTATCCGCTTTCGAATGCCTATATATTAAAAACCATTCAAATGTCTGTTTTTAATAGATTTATAAACCTATAAGCATACTCCAGTGGGTAGTCTGTAAAGGATATAAATTTATCTCCATTCTTTTATTGTCATTCCATATATATGATACTGTGTAATTGCACATGCACGTTTGGTTTCAAACTCCCCTTTATATCTGCTAACATACCGGCTCCTTTAATGCTTCCATCAGGATTTTCAGAAGCATGGGCTGAACCGTATTATTCATGCGGATCAGCAGGCCCTTCGCTTCGATTTCAATCGTATGTGAATTGTCAAGTCAAGGTACATGGAAGTGGTCCCATTATCAGGGACCATTTCTGACGGAGACAGCTCCGGCTCTATGGCGATCTGTACTACATCCTGCTTATGGGATGTAAGATCAAGCGTAGTTGCTTTACCGACTGGCTCTGGTATCTGGCATGCCCTTTCCTTAACCGGGTAACTGCATTGTAAAAACAGCTGGGAGAGATCCCATGTTCATGACACCATGCAGCATCCGTCAAACCGCTTTGGCGGCACTCAGTTACCAGCTCCATCCATTCTTCCATGGAACGCCTTGGGGCACGTTTATCACTCATAATCAAACCTCCAGTTATGGTAATTTTCACTTTCCTATCAAAGAAAGTGGAGTAAAAATCTATTTACTATCATTATGAGTCATAAACGGATAGATAACTATCTACCCAGAAATTAAGCGCTTACGATAGATAACTATCTACCCAGAAATTAAGCGCTTACCATGCAATAGAATCCATGCTACTAAATAAACAACAGGCTGAACAGCAAAGTATGCCATTCAGCCCATTACATTATATTTTTGTATTCTATAAACCTATGATTTTATCATCAATCTGAGAGGTTTACACAGAATAATTTACACTACCCAGTAACAACATTATTCCAAACTAGATTGTATTATACTATCTAGTTACCAGTTATTATTAATTTCTAAAATACATATATCCTTATTAAAGTATAACACCTGAGACATATTTTTAAATTCATCCTACAAATTAAAAGTATAACTTATAAATTTCTTGAACAAATTCAATTCTTATCATTGAAAAATAATATTATGATCGCTTTTTACTTCATTTCTATTTCGACCAATACTATATTTTTCATTGACATGCTAATTAAATTTTCGTACACCTGGCAATCTATGCAGAATAGTATTCACCATAGATTTTTCTCTCTTATCCATAATGCCAAAATACATTACCACCATATAAACACCACAGTAAATCAATATTTTTACTAGTAAAATAATAATACTCTCTCTATTCTGAAACAAGATATTACAAAAATAAGAAATGACAACGACTGGTATTATTTTCAAAAAAATGACCGTAATATTTTTCCAAAATAAACGTATATCAAGTCCAATTTCTTTCCAATAATAAAAATTCAAAATGAATCCGCTGGTAATTATCATTGTTATTCCCGTCGACGCTGCTGCACCAATTCCTCCCCAAATACGTGCCATACATACAGTACTCACAATATTCAATATTGCGGCAACAAAATACATTTTTGCTCTAAATGAATATTTATTTACAACCTGTAATATTGACAGTCCAAGATTTTGCATCAAATCAACTGTAAATGGAATCAAAACCATTAACGCAATAAAATACGCATCTTGATAACCTTCACCAACCCAAATTGTAATAAATTCTTTTCCAAATATAATAAACACAGATAAAACTAAAAATAACACTTGAAAAGATACACGTCCAACTCGAACAAATAACTTTGAAATTTTCTCAATACCATTTTTTTCAGCATAAAGTTTACTTAGCTTAGGGAAAAAAACCGATGAAATAGCTGTTCCAACAAAACTATAATTTGTGTATATTTGTGCACCAATAGAATATACCGCAACTACAACTGTACTGTATAATTTTCCTAATATAATTTGATCTGCTTTCCAAAAAATTTGATCTGCAATACTTGCCAGCAAAATACTGCTAGCAAAAAATATAATATTTTTTGCTAAAGTGTAATCTAGCTCATGTAAACATACTTTAACATTCAACTTTTTTGTACTGTAAAAATACCTGAATATAGATACTAATATATTTATTAATAATTGTATAACAGTTACTGTCACAGCATATGGAAATCTAGATAAAATAATTACGCAACATAACGGCTGCATTATTTGAGAAAAAATACCAAGTACTTTTAGCAAAGCAAAACGTTCATTTGCATTTATTGAGGCTAAATATATTGAATTAGACATAGTTACAATCATGTTTATCAATAATATTATTAACATAATTGTACTCTCTTTTATTTCTATTTCGGTAAGCGCACCTTTATAAAAAAGCCGGAAACACAAAATTCCAACCATTCCAACACCAATTATAATTACTGACAAAATTCTATATATTATGCGCGCGACTGCCAAAACATTCTCCATTTGTTTTTTATTTCCTTCAGCAGAAACTTTACAATAAAATCTCAATACACCACTTGAAATACTAGATTCAAATATCGCTATATACGCAAAGACAGAACCAATTATTTGATATAATCCATATTCACTTTTTCCCAAATCATTTAATAGAATTGGAACATATAGAATGTTTACAATAATATGTATTATTAAATATAAATAAGATGCCACTACACCTTTTTTCCTGTTATCCATTTTTATTTTCTCTATACTTTCTTAATATATATTGTACTCCAAATTTTTCACATTAAACATTTGTACAATAAATATTCAAACTATAGTATCGACAAACATTATAATGTTCTAATTTGATTAATTTTCCCCTAAAAATTCAATGTCCACTTTTATTTAATAGCCACTAATTTCTTTTCAAAACATTTCATGTAAAAAATTTTTAGTCTAATTTTAACTATCGCTTCATAAAATACAATCAATTTTATTTATACTACATTTTTCTTTTTCGAAACCTGCTATATACATTCATGATAATTTTAACTAATTTTTTTAATAATACTATCTTCTGTGATTTTCCTACTTCAAATAGAATAGCATTATCCGTATTATTAACCGCTTCCTCAAAAGTCTCATCTGACAAATATTTCCTTATAATTGAGAAACTGAATTTTTGACGAATATCAAATATCATTTCACCTAATCCCAAATAAGTCGTATTAGCCCACAATTCTTTTTCTACATTCCACAAAATAGCATATGGCTTTCGGGCATCGTATAATATTTTGTGAATTTCGAAAAAAGCATTATTTGTATGCCTACGACTTAACGACTCATTCGAATAGATACAATAATGATAATAAGGATGAGGTATATAATAAGTTTTCTCAAGATTATTGTATAGTTCTAAAAAATATAACAAATCTTCTCCGTATTTTAACGTAACTTCTCTTTCTTTATTACATGAATCCATAAATTCCTTTCGAATCATTTTTGTACATGGTGAACTAAAATTAGAATTTTGCATACACTTAGGGTATATAATTTTTTGAATTTCCGCTCTCGATATAATACGATTTTCCGGAAGTGGCAACGGATTGGGCTCTAATCGATTTTCAAATGTATTTTCTTTTACATAATCAAAAAAAACCATATCAAGCTTATACTTTTCAAGAATAACATATGCATCCATTAGTTCTTCAGACTCTATCCAATCATCGCTATCAATAAAAACCACATACTTTCCTGCCGCCATATCCAATCCTTTTTTTCGTGCTGCATAAGGACCACTATTTTCCTGTGTATAAACTTTAATTCTTTCATCCTTTATTGACATTTCTTTCATAATAGAAAAAGTATTATCAGAAGATCCATCATCTACACATATAATTTCAATATTTGTTAAGCTCTGCAAAATGACAGACTCTATACATTTTTTCACATATTTTTCTGTGTTATACCCAATTATAATTACTGAAACATTTATCATATTTTGCACCATTAACCTCTATTAAAATAATCAATTTTTTTACTGTAATATTGATATAATTTATAATATGGATGCTTAATGCCGTTTGTAAACCAGGGTCTTGCAAAAGGTCCTCCATTAAAATGAATAATTATTGGATTATATAATGCATCATAAAATTCTTTTTGAGTATAATATCCTTGTTTTGTATATTCAGATATATTTTTATATGAATGAGAATAAAAATAATTCATGGCATTATATCTTGGTTCAATATTTTTCATGCAATTTCTACATACCATATTAATACTATCTTGATCTGGCATTTGTAATTTATCAGGATTCGATTTTGCATATTTCAAAACGTTATCGAAAAAATTCATTTCAATAAGTTTCTTTTTATTCATCACCAAAACTCCACTATTAACAGCATTAGGCATTATGTCTGCATAACCTGCACGAAAATAATATGTACTTAACACTCCAGCAATTGGATTTGTAATTTCTTTCATTAGTGGCGTTAACTTATCAACAACAACCGTATCAACATCTAAATATAATACGTTCTCATCTTCCACTAATTCTGGAATCAATATGCGTGTCCATGCTTCAACAGGCCATTTTTCTGATATTTTAAGTTTTTCTAGATCACTCGCATTTATTGGTATTACTACAATTTCAACATTCGAAGGAGATATTTTTTTAATGCTTTCGATTTCAATCTTATTCAAGCTAACATTTAATATATATAGTTTAATATAACATCCTGCATTTTCTAAACTTGCTATCATTACTTTGGTTTGTTTTATAAAAACATTATTTGTCGATATAGCAATTGATATTTTCTCTTGGCTTGGCAATTTTTCCGATTTTTTTATTTTTTTTAATATTTTATTCTGATTAACTATCCGAATAATGCAATAATTTACTATTGCAAAAAAATCTATTTTCATAAACTTTTCTCACCTTCATTTTAAAGCTTTTACATATATTTCTTCTAACACTTTACTATTTTTCAGACTACTATATCCATTTTCTTCCAATTTTTCTTTTATATAATCTGGTTCAAAACTACGCTTAAGTTTATCAAGTATTTTACATATTTCATTAACCCATTTATCAACATGATCGTTTATTGGTAAAAACTCAACTAAGTCTATCCCAAAATCACTTTCTCTATCAATTGTATTAGAAACAAGTGCTTGTAATCCACTCGCTTGAGATTCAACCAAAGTAACCGGAAACCCCTCATATAAAGATGGAAGTAACAACAAATCGGCACCTTTCATAAGCTGAGGTATATCTGTTCTAGATCCTAATAGTAACACGTTCTTTTCTAGAGATTTTTCAGAAATTTTTTGTTTAATTTTATTTATATCTGGTCCACTACCACAGCAAATAAGAACAACATCCTTTCTTATTTCACTCAATTTTTCCATAATATTAAGCAAATATATATGATTTTTTTGTTCTGATAATCTTCCCACATGTAAAAGTATTTTATAATCCTTTGATAGACCTAATTCCGCCTGTATATCTATTGGTTCCGCATATACGAATCTATCAACATTTATTGCGTTGTTTATAACTAAAAAACTTTTTTTACCATACAAAAACTTACCCGCATCTTTACCACAAGCAAGACGATGCGTTGCCAAACAATTTATTGTCAATCTAATAATCGGCAACAATATCGCTGCCTTCCGACTAAATGTATTTGTTAAATGGGAATGCGATATTCTAATTTTCACACCTGCAATTTTGGCAGCAAATAATAAAACTGGATTTTGTGTCAAATTATGACAATGAACAACATCTACTTTTTCTAATTTGCATATTGTAATAATATTCTTCATATATGCAATCATACCTACACTGTGTAAAGGACTGACTTGATAAACCTTTCCACCGTATTCACCAATTTCATCTACATACCGGCGACTACTACTTTGAACAACAAATATAAATCTAATTGTTTTATAATCAATATTTCTATATATGTCCATCAGCATGGCTTCTACTCCACCATCCGAAAGATCTGAAATAATTTGTAATACTGTAATTTGTTTCACAATTTCACTCCTTCCGAAGATTTTGTATTGAACGAATATTAAATCTAACTTTTGACTTAAATTCTCTTACTACTATCGATTCTAAATTATGTTTTTTATTAAATTGTATAGTCCGTTTACGCGCTTTTGATAATGCTGCCATATTTTCTTTATTTATTTGTTCAAAATCAATCATATCTAATTCTTCATTAACAAATGCTCTAGCTATTTTTCTTAAGTTATTGCGCAATACAATATATTCGTTCGGATTGCTTCGCGGATGCTCGATATCAAGTGGATATTTTCCTGAATACAAATCTTTAATTGTACAGCTATTCACGAAATACTTTAACCCTTCAAATCTTTCATCACCAAATTTTCCTTCCAATAGCACAACCGGCGTTCCCATTGCCAATGATGGGAGTGCTCCATGAAGCCTACCAGTTAATACTAAATGCGCTTCACTATATATTTTTAATAATTCTTCTGCCTTTTGAATACGTTCCTCATAATTTTCCGGCCAATCACCTTTTTCTGGACGTACTACGACTACTTCTCTGTTCGTTCTTTTGCGTACAAATTTTTCTAATTCTTTTGTAGGATCAATTAGGCAAACATAACTTTTTCGATTCTCACTACGTTTCTCAAGAGTCAACGTAAGACAACCAGAAAAATATGCTTTTACTCCGGCTCTTTTTAACTCCTTAACAGTAAATGTATCTCTCCCACCAATAGGTGCATACTGTTTTAAATATTGTACGGATTGATTTGACAACATATATTTACTAGGAATTCTCCCACTCTTCTGCTTAGTATTTGAAATATGTATAGAAGTTAATAATGGTTTTATTTTTGAAGAAGGTGGCCAATTTAAAGGTTCATGCATATACCATCCATTAGCTATTATACTTATATCTTCACCACAATAATTGTTCATTTTTTCTCGATCAATCCAACTTTTCACAGGTACATCACCAATAAACTGTCTTGCAGCAATACATTGAAAATCATCACCTATATTTTGCGTAGAATTCGTTATCATCCATCCAAATTTCTTCATACTCTTTCCTCTACTCTTTCTAAACATATACTTAATAAAATGTACAAATTTTACTTATATCTTTTCTTATTCTCATTTATATTTTCCAGCTCATTTTTAGCAATTGTTGCTATTACGCCTTTCATTTCATCTTTTATGAATTATGTAGAATCTTGTTTCCTTCCTTCATAGATAAAATTGCAAACAACAACCCAAAAAGCATATAAAAACAATCTACTTCTAAAAAATTCACTGCAATACCACTAACAGCAGTTATAATAACAGGTACATATTTCCATAAAATTTTATTTCTCCTTCTACACTGAAAAATATATTTCATAACAAACACAAATACTATTAATGTTCCAATTATCCCCATAGTTACATATAACTCTAAGTACATATTATGTGCATAAGCACCTATACCACTTCTTACGTTATATTGCGCAATTCCAATTCCAAAACATATCCTAAACAAATTATTATTTGTATACGTCAAATAGTCTTGTATTAAATCACTTCTTCCATTTGTCAATTCACTTATATTAGAAGTATTTGATCGCGTTAAAACATAATCCAAATTATTAATTAATATATTTTGTGTAAAATGTAAAACAATAAAAAGAAGCAATATAATTGCAATAATTGTAAATATTTTTCTATTAAATGCATACTTTATCAAAATAAAAATTAACATAATAATTAAGAAGAGAGACGTTATATAGAACATTCTTGATGATGACGATAGTCCCATTACAATTAAAGCGCACGATCCAACAAAACATATAAACGAATACTTCTTTTCTATTGCCATTATTAAAATTAGCATTGACACTGCAATACTAATATATAAACCAAAGTAATTCGGGTCACCGCTTGCTCCCTCATTTCTGTTCACAATACTAGTATTAACAAAAACATTAAGCAAGCCGCCAGTCTTAAATCTAGTAATACCACCATATAAAACCGATAAAATAACCCCTTCAATAAATGAAGGTATATAAACCTGAATAATTTGTTCTTGGTTAGTTTTTTCAAACGCTGCCATTCCAGCAAAAATACATAAATATAAAATAGGCACACTTATTATCCCAATTATGTTTATTTCTGATCCTGAAAACAAACACAATCTCAGCGTATCCGTAAATATAAAAACAAGATATGATGAAAACTTACTTTTGCGCATACCATTTCTACGATATATAAATAAAAGATACATAGAAAATAGAGCAATATATACATTTACTAAAGGGATTCCATTTACAACAGTAATTCCCATTAATGGAATAGACATCAATATTTGCTGAATCATTCTATCATTTTGAAAATGTGACATAAAAAATATTTCTTGCACAAACAAAATAGCAAAATATATAACGATAATAGATGTATTCTGTATCAACGCAAATAACGACACCACAATTAGTCCCAAAATAAATTTGCCTTTATCTTCTGTATACATTATATGTTCCTTCCATACAAATGAATAATTTTAATATACAACTATTCATAATAAACCGATAAATCCTTTTTATATTTTTTTAAATCCAAAATTTTTCCGGCTTGTTCCAAAGTAGCTGTCGACATTTTTCTTTGTAAGTTCTCATTATTACAAATCGATATAATTCTATTTGCTAGTTCTTCATTATTATTAGACAAGAAGCCCGTTTCTCCTTCTATTATTAATTCACAAAGTCCGTCTGTCGGAGTACTCACAATAGGAATCCCTAATGAAATTGCTTCTAAAGCACACATTGGTAATCCTTCCCATAGTGAAGTCATAACCATAAGCTTTGATTTTTTCAAGAATGGATACGGATTATTTTGAAAACCTAACATATCAACATTTCTACTTAAGCCTAATTCCATGACTTTTTTATTAACGTCATCCTCTAATGGTCCACTTCCAACAATAGCAACCTTTACTGTTGGATTTGTTTTTACAATGTCAGAAATAATCTCAATCAATCTCAAAGGATTTTTTTCATAAGAAAGTCTGCCTAAAAATATTGCATCATAATATTTTTTACAAATATTAGTACTTGCTTTTCTATATATTTCTTCTGCATTAACAACATTGTATAAAACAGAACTTTTTTCTTCTATTCTATTTTTGAAATAATACCCCTCCTTGGCCGCTTTAGAAACCCAAAATATATGTCTGGCTTTCTTTGTAGCATAATTAAATAGCAATACCTTCAAGTTGATTTTTCTCGAATCAAATCCATTATTATGTACATGACAAACAAATGGTATTTTTCCACAACTAATTGCCACAAAAAAACTTGCTCTCATATCATGAGCATGTATAATCGTCGGCTTAACTTTATTTATAACCTTTTTCAATTCGCATATATTCATTTTTTTTATAGGTGCAAATTCAATTCTTTCATTTTCTAATACACTTCTAATTTGACCATCCAAACTGCAATATACCATTTTATAATTGCTATCATTGTGATACATCTTTATTATTTGGCATACAACATTCTCAGCACCTGAAAATTGACTTGTATTCAAAACATGTAAAACTACATTTTCCATTTTTGTATCCTTTCAAATCACTTATAAATCACTTCCATACACTTTCAATTGTTCCATCGTTTCTTTCACGACTTTCTTCTTATCAAAAATAACTTCCATTCTTTCTCTTCCAGCCATTCCCATAGCCTTCCGCTTTTCACTCGAAAGTTCACACATCAGCTTCATCTTTTTATACAAATCATCTGCATTCTTTCTTTCCGCTAAATAACCAGAAATACCATCTTCTACTGCCTCTAAGCAACCATGAATATTGCTTGTAATTACAGGTCTTCCCATCGCAGCACATTCAAGATTAGTATTTGCCATTCCCTCATGCCAAGACGGAAGCACAAAACAATGTGTATTTTCTACAAACGGTCTGATATCACTCTGATATCCTTGATAAAGCAGCCAACCTTCAGTTTCATACTGCTTCATCTTATCAGAATAATTTTCCTCAAATCCACCAAGTACATTCAAGGAACATTTATAACCAGCCTCATTTAACTTGTGCACGACATAGAATAATTCATCAATTCCCTTTTCCTGCATTACCCTGCCAATAAACAAAAATCTTGTATTCTCTGTATCCATTGGATAATCACTATAGTAAAAATGCTCCAGATCAACACCTGCACCTGCTAATACATGTGCCTTCTCTTTCGGAATAATGCCAGCATCAACAATCACATCCCGATTTTCCACATTTTCAAAAAAAACAATTTTTGCTTTCTTCAATGCTACTTTATACATCACAGTAACCATTTTTCTTAACATTCCATTCCCCTGGAACGCGGTTCCCAATCCGGTAATGTTAACTGCATAAGGAACTTTTAATATCCGGCTGGCAAATCCGCCATAAATATTCGGTTTTATCGTATATGTAATGATTAAATCTGGCTTCTCAGCTTTTATAACCTTGTAATACGCACGAAACAAGCTAAAATCCCTTACTGGATTCATTCCTCTCCGTTCCATCGAAATTCTGATTAATTTGCATGACATTTTTTCAATTCTTTTTTCTGCCTCTAATTCTTTTTCTTCATCGGATACTGGAACAATTACCGATACTCTTTTTTTTTGTTCAATTAATTTTTCAATTAACATTCCTCGAAATCGCTCTAATCCCGTCGTGCAATTACATATAATTAATATTTTCATTACTTATCCTTTTTTATCGCTGGCACACCTATATATGTACCTGCATTTTCTATATTTTTCACAACAAGAGCACCCGCTCCTACAATACTATTGGCACAAATATTCTTACCTTGAATAATCTGTGTTCCAGTTCCCAATTCAGAACCAGTACCAACCGTTACATTTCCAGAAATATTTACGCTTGGATAAACAGTTATAAAATCCTTCAACACGGCATCATGGCCAACTGTACAATCCAGATTTATGATTACATGTTTTCCAATTGTTATATCTACCGTAAGAATTGTTCCTGCACATACAATGCAGCCTTCCCCAATTGCTATGCGCTTTGAATAAATAACACTTGGATCTATCAATGTAGCAAAATGTACATTTTTATAAGAAGATACCTTTTCTATAATCTGTTTTCGAACCCTTGCTGAACCTACAGCGCACACACACCATATGTCTCCCTGTTGTTTTCCAAGATAATCGCATCCACCCAAAACTTTGTAATCATCCTCTACATTTCCATGAATGGACTCATTATCATCAATAAATCCTTGCAAATCCCATGTCGGTGCTTTTTCATTAATACGCTCAACCAGCCACGCAACTTCTCTGCCAAAACCACCGGCGCCAATAATGTATAATTTCTTCATTAAGCCTCTCTGCCTCTTTGCATATTATTACTTCCGCGAAATTCTTCCATCGTTGCAGAAGTATCCGAACTGATTCCTTCTTTTTTCAGAACCGTTTTCACTGTCTGAAAAATAATCTTCCAATCTCCTCGAAATGTGACATGATCTACATATTCCACATCCATATCAAATTTCTGTTCCCATGAAAGTGCATTTCTTCCGTTTGCCTGTGCATATCCGGTAAATCCCGGTCGAACCTCATGTCGTCTTGCCTGATGTTCATTATATAAAGGCAGATATTTTACCAGTAACGGACGCGGACCAACGACACTCATTTTTCCATTCAAAATACATCCAAGTTCCGGTAATTCATCCAAGGAAGTAGCACGCAATTTTTTTCCAAAAGCTGTTAATCGCTGCTCATCCGGAAGCAGATTTCCATTTTCATCTGTCTCACTGGTCATGGTTCTGAATTTATATAACTTAAAAATTTCACCATTTAATCCCGGACGTTCCTGTGAAAACATGACCGGAGTTCCAAGTTTTACTCTGACTAAAATAGCCACAATCAAAAGCACTGGACTTAACACAATACATGCCAACAATGCACACAGGAAATCTTGTGGTCGTTTGATATATTTTTCATAAAATCCTTTTTTATGTCCCATTATTCAAAACAACTCCTGATTACTTCAATAATTCGCTCCTGCTGCTCTGCTGTCATTTTGTTATCACTTGGCAGGCAAAGTCCTCTCTGGAATATATCCATTCCCACATCCAGCGGTCTGCCATCTTTTCCAACTGCGCCACCGGAAATATAAGCATTTGTTTTTGCTCGTCCATTTCCTTCTCTGGTCACAAATCCATTCATACGGTAAATTGGCTGCATGTGCATCGGTTTCCAGATTGGTCTTCCTTCTGCATTAATAGATGCAATTGCTTCCAGGATTTCTGTCGGACAGCTTTTTCCTGCTTCCGCTACATACAATGCTTCCTGTTCTCCGCGAACCTGTTTGCACATGGCATCCGGATCAATGATCATGCAGGATAACCAGAAGTTCGGTTCGGATTTTTCTGCATCAAAAGGATTCATGGTCACCGGAAGTCCTTCGAAACCTTTTTTATAACGCTCATAAATTGCTTTTTTCTGTGCAATATGTTCTTCCAGATATGGGAACTGTCCTCTTACCACGCCTGCAATCACATTGCTCATGCGATAGTTGTAACCAAGTTCCTCATGCTGATACCAAGGTGCATTTTCGCGCGCCTGCGTCGACCATTTACGAACTTTGTTTGCTGCTTCTTCGCTGTCTGTCAGAAGCATTCCTCCGGAAGAACCCGTGATAATTTTGTTTCCATTAAAAGAAATCGCATTAAATTTTCCAAAAGTACCTGTCTGCACACCTTTGTAAGTTGCACCCATAGACTCTGCTGCATCTTCAATGATTACTGCATGATGTCTGTCACAGATTTCCTTTAATTTTTCAACTTTTCCCGGCGTTCCATATAAATGTGCGATAACCACAACTTTTACATCCGGATACAGTTCAAAGGCTTTCTCCAGTGCAACCGGATCCATATTCCAGGTATCGTATTCCGTATCAATAAAAATCGGTACTCCACCTTCGTAGACTACCGGATTGACCGTTGCATCAAAAGTCATGTCTGAGCAGAACACCTTGTCTCCAGGTTTTACACCAGCCAGCTTCACTGCCATATGTAATGCTGCTGTTCCTGCGGATAATGCCACCGCATACTTGCAGCCAATCTTTTCACATGCCATACGCTCTACTTCGTTGATATTTTTTCCAACCGTAGACATCCAGTTTGTTTCGTATGCTTCTTTTACATACTCCAACTCCGGACCGTGCATCGTCGGACTGCTTAACCAGACTTTTGACTCAAATGCTTCGTATTTCTTCTTGTTCATAAACATTTTCTTTATCCCCTGTAACTTGATGTTTCATTTATTGCATTTACGACTTACTCGTGATCTCCAACCCCATACAAAGTTCCATCTCCCCTTTTGCATAAGGCAGACTGATCCGCGCCAGCCGTTTGTGTCGATCTATTTTTCTGATCCGTGACTCATAACCAACCAATGGTCCCTGTGTCACATATGTTTTTCCCTCTGCGATATACCCGGTGGACATTTTCATATGATGAGATTCATCAGACAAACGGCACAGTAATTCTTCCTCCTGCTTATCTACAGGCGTGACAATACCGCCGGTTGCCAATATTTTGGATGCCAGCTCATTTCGATTCATTTCTTTCTCAAGTTGTTCACCATTGCTGCTTTCTATGAAGAAATAATCCGGAAAGGAAAGAGAACGTTCCAGATGCCATTCACCCTGATAACGTTTCATTCGGTCGTATGTAAAAGTAAAGACACAAGCCGCTGCCTGTTCAGATAATGTTTTTTTACAAAGCTCCATCAGATTTTGCATGTTCTGATGCGGGCAATACACTACATACCAGATAATGATCCCTCCTTTTTTCGTAGAATACATAAATCTACGAAATAAAGTATATGCCCAATAACTAAAAAATGCAAGGAATAAAACATATCTCAGCATAATGCTCAAAAAGTCGACAATCTCTGTAATGCTTATTGTAACATTTTGTTTTGTTTATTTTCTTACATATGAGTAATTATATTTCCTTATTGTATATATTCTTTTCTATACATACAGCATTTCATGCTATAGTTTAGCAAAAAGGAGAAATCATTTATGAAAAAATCAGAAAAATTCTTTTCGACATTGCTAGAGGAATGGTTAGAGCAGACAAAGGAACAGGTAAAGCATTCAACATATTGCAAATATGAACAGATTACACGTTTACATCTCAAACCGTATTTTAAAAGCATCGACTGTGCCTTAATTTCACAGGAAATCATCCGGGCTTTTTACGAATCATTAAACCAGGATCCATCTAATGAAAAAAAACTGTCTACCACATCGCTTCGCTGTGTGTGTATGATTTTGAATCGTACGCTCGGCTATGGATATGAACATGGTTATTTACAACTACGTCTGAAATTGTCTCCAAAATTATCACGCGACCGTCATCTGGTTCGCGTTTTTTCCAAGGAAAATCAATCTTTACTGGAACAGTATTTATTTGATCATCCGTCTCTGTATGCCTGCGCAATCTTACTGGCCTTGTATTCTGGAATCCGTATTGGTGAGTTGTGTGCCCTGAGATATGATGATCTGAATCTCGCCGATGGCTATTTAAAAATCGTCCGAACGGTGCAAAGATCCGTTGTTATTTCCCAACAAAAAGCAAATCATAAAAAGACGGAATTAGTGATATCAGAGCCCAAAAGCAAAAATGCATACCGATTGATTCCACTTCCAAATTTCATAATTGTTTTTTTAAAAGAGCATTTGCTTTTTTCTGAATCACATCCGTATCTCTTTTCAAAATCTGGAATTACGCCATTAGATCCACGAACGCTACAATATTTTTATAAAAATACTCTGGAGAAGATACAAGTGCCGTATTTAAATTTTCATTGCCTGCGGCATACTTTCGCAACCCGATGCATTACTTTGGGATGGGATATTCGAACTCTCAGTGAAATTTTGGGACATGCGGATATCAAGATCACAATGGAATATTATTTCCATTCTTCTATGGAGTACAAGAAAATACAGATGCAGAAATTCAAGCCGTTGATTCAGTGTGCAGGATAAAAAGTTATATATCAGATCAAACAGGGTGGTCAGTAACGTTTTCAGGCGTTACTGATCTTTTTTTGTGTGATAATTTCGCAGATTTATGTATTCTATGAAATTATTTTTACCAGATACTCATGGCATTATTCACAAAAATGAGCCATTTTGGCTTCTACATTCCTTGGATTTTCCCTCTTTTTTCTTTCAAACCATTCAAGTCGAACGCACGTGAGACTTGGTGCGTGATTCTGGTCAGCGAAAGCTG
>ERZ838399.1266-NODE-1266-length-24433-cov-9.097670_pt1 | contig 24433 bp, 20 predicted proteins | sample MGYA00519683_ERZ838399 | MGnify/ENA primary metagenome ERZ838399 (study PRJEB31850, sample SAMEA3708833) | human gut metagenome | biome: human gut; feature: human-associated habitat; material: faeces | place: China | collected 2014 ...
AGATGCACATCTCGCCCATCAACATTTCGGTGCACACCACCAACCCCCAGCTCCGCGTGCGGATGCTGGCCAACAAGCGCGGCGGCGAGGTGCTCAAGTACCTGCCCCGGTTGGTGCAGGGCGGCATTGCCGTGAACTGCCAGCTGGTGCTGTGCCGCGGCATCAACGACGGCGACGAGCTGCGCCGCACCCTGACCGATCTGCTGGAGCTGACCCCCATGGTGCAGAGCGTGGCGGCGGTGCCCTGCGGTGTGACGGATTACCGTCAGAATCTGTTCAAACAGATCCCCTACGACGCCGAGACCAGCGCCGCTGTCATCGACATTCTGGAAGAATTCGGCGACGAGTGCAAGCGCCGCCACGGCAAGCGCATCATCTACCCCAGCGATGAGTGGTACCTCAAGGCCGGCCGCCCCATCCCGGAGCCGGAGTTCTATGAGGACTACGACCAGCTGGAAAACGGCGTGGGCATGATGAGCCTCTTCCGGGAGGAATTTCTGGCCGAGCTGGAAAAGCCCCACCGCATCTATGGCACCAAAAAGATGGATGTCGTCACCGGCACCATGGCCGCGCCCCTCATCACCGAGATGATGGACGAGCTCCACCGCCAGTACCCCATGATAGAAGTAAAAGTGCATCCCATCAAAAACAACTTCTTCGGCGGCAACGTCGGCGTGGCGGGCCTCGTCACGGCGACGGACATCATCGCCCAGTGCGAGGGCCGGCTGTCCAGCGGCACCCTGGGCGTGCCTGCCGTGATGCTGCGGGAGGAGAAGGACACCTTCCTCGATGATATGACCATCGAGCAGCTGGGCCAGCGGCTCGGCGTAAAGGTGGAAGTCCTGCCCACCAGCGGCGGCGACGAGGCCAAGGCCCTGCTGCGCAGCGGCCTGCATATCGCCCGCCGGAGAAGACCGTAATTTTACCCCTTTTGTGAAAGGAGGAACCCCCTATGAGCAAACCGATCGTTGCTGTGGTGGGCCGCCCCAACGTGGGCAAGTCCACCCTGTTCAATAAGCTCTGCGGCCAGCGTCTGGCCATCGTGGAGGATACCCCGGGCATCACCCGCGACCGCATCTTCGCCAACTGCGAGTGGAGCGGCCACGAGTTCCTGCTGGTGGATACCGGCGGCATTGAGCCCAAGGCCACCGAGGGCATTCTGGCCCACATGCGTGAGCAGGCCCAGATCGCCATCGATACCGCCGACTGCATCATCATGGTGGTGGACGTGCGCAACGGCCTGACCGCCGCCGACGAGGACGTGGCCCATATGCTGCGCCGCAGCCACAAGCCCATCATCCTCGCTGTCAACAAATGCGACAATGTGGGCGAGACCCCCATGGAGCTCTACGAGTTCTATAACCTTGGCTTCGACGAAGTCATGCCCATCTCGTCTGTCCACGGCCACGGTACCGGCGACCTGCTGGACGCCGTCTGCGCCCACCTCGATTTCAGTGAGACCGTCGTGGAGGAAGACCGCATCCCCGTCGCCATCATCGGCCGCCCCAATGTGGGCAAGTCCAGCCTGACCAACCGCATCCTCGGTGAGAACCGCATGATCGTGGCCAACGAGGCCGGCACCACCCGCGACGCCATCGACACCCCCGTGGACAACGCTTACGGCAAGTTCATCTTCACCGATACCGCCGGTCTGCGCAAGCGCAGCAACATCACCGACGGCCTCGAGCGCTACATGGTCGTCCGCGCACTGGCCGCCGTCGAGCGCAGCCGCGTGGCCCTCATCCTCGTGGACGCCACCGTCGGCTTCACCGAGCAGGACAGCAAGGTGGCCGGCTACGCCCACGACCAGGGCAAAGCCTGCATCATCGTCGTCAACAAGTGGGACGCCGTGGAGGGCAAGGAGACCAACACCATGGAACTGCAGCGCCGGGGCTATGCCGAGTGCTTCAGCTTCATGGGCTACGCTCCCATCATCTTCATCTCGGCCCAGACCGGCTACAACGTCAACAAGCTGATGCAGCTCATCCGCGACGTGGACAGCCAGAACGGTGCCCGCGTGCCCACCGGTGTGCTGAATGAGATGCTGGCCCGTGCCACCGCTCGGATGCAGCCGCCCAGCGACAAGGGCCGCCGCCTGAAGATCTTCTACCTGACCCAGGCTTCCACCCGTCCGCCGACGTTCGTGGCCTTCGTCAACGCCAAGCACCTGTTCCACTTCAGCTATCAGCGGTATATCATCAACCAGATCCGCGAGAACTTCGGTCTGGAGCACACCCCCATCCGCCTTGTCGTGCGTGAGCGCGGCTCCGGCGAGGTGGGCGCGAAGGACGTATAAGGAAGGGAGACTGGTTCGATGACCGCATTTCTCATTGTGCTGGCGGTCGCTGCCGAAGCCTATCTGCTGGGCAGCGTGGACACCGGCATCCTCGTCAGCAAGTATCTGTACCATGACGACGTCCGCACCCACGGCTCGGGCGCTGCCGGTATGACCAACATGCTGCGCACCTTCGGCAAGAAGGCCGCTGCCCTCACGGCGGTGGGCGATGTGCTCAAGGGCGTCGTGGCCGTCTGCCTTGGCCGGTGGCTGTTCGGCCATCTGCCCGCCGACGCTGCCGTCTCGCCCTATCTGGGCGTCTACCTCGCCGCCATCCTCGCCGTGGTGGGCCACTCCAAGCCCATCTACTTCGGCTTCAAGGGCGGCAAGGGCGTGCTGGTGGCTGCCGGTGCCATTCTGGCAGTCCAGCCGGTGCTGCTGCCGGTGCTGGCACTCATCTTCCTCGTCTGCCTGGTCCCCACCGGCATGGTGTCGCTGGGCAGCATCACCATGGCCTCGGCCTACCCGGTCCTGACGCTGGTGTACAGCCTCATGCGCGGCCTGCCGACTCAGGACGTGGTGGTCTGCACCGTCGGCGCTGCCATCATGGGCGGCATGGTCATCTGGATGCACCGTTCCAACATCCAGCGCATCCGGGACGGCAAGGAGTACCGTTTCGGCCAGAAGCACAAGAGCAACTAAGCAAAAAAATGCCCCGCAGGCAGCTCTCGACGAGCGTCCTGCGGGGCATTTTACGTTGTCAGGCTCATTCCGGGTCTGCTTCCAGCAGCGTGTCGGTGTTGTCCTCGTACTTGGGGTCTTCGATGGCGACTTCAAGCTCCGTGTTGGTGTCGTCATGATGCAGGTGCTTGCGCAGCCGGGCGGCGAATTCCTCTGACGGGATGCCGCTCTGGCTGGGGGAAAGGTCGGGTGCGGGGTGGCCGTCGGGCAGATGAGCGCCGAAGGCCGGTACGAAGAAGAACTTCCGCACGATGAAGATGAGGGCGATGGCCCCCACGCTCAGCAGGTTCTCCAGTGCGGACTCATGGCCCACCACCATGTGGCGTGCGATGGCGTAGAGCAGCACTTCGAGGCTGGAGCCGGGGCTGTGCTTGGCCAGCATCTTGATAAACTCGATGCCGATGACGATGTCCAGCGCCCGCTGTAAGAAGATGCTGACCTCGACGTCGTTGCCGTCGAACAGCAGGCCGGGCATCCACTGCAGCAGCGGCACCATCGACAGCAGCAGGCCGATGAGGACGAGGCCGGACAACAGGATCTCGAGCAGGGTGGCTGTGCTGATGATCTTGTTGCGCAATTCGGCGCGGCTGTGGCTTTCAACACGGGAATTGGACATGGGCAGGGACCTCTCTTTCAAATTTGACCGGAAATCTTTTACAACAGTTCGATTCTATTGTAACAAAAGCAAAAAACGAAGTCAATTTCTCCGGCGGGGAAAATTGGCCGGCATGAAAAACTGGAATCGAAGGCAGACAAAAGGGGCCGTCCGCACCCGGAATGGAGTGCAGACGGCCCCGCTTTGTGCTGAAAAGGCGGCTTAGGCCTCAGCGATGGCTTCGATCTCGCAGAGCACGCCCTTGGGCAGGTCTTTCACGGCCACGCAGCTGCGAGCGGGCTTGGAGGTGAAATACCTGGCGTACACCTCATTGAAAGCGGCAAAGTCGGCGATGTCGGCCAGGAAGCAGGTGGTCTTGACCACCTTGTCAAAGCCCACGCCGGCAGCTTCGAGGATAGCGCCCACATTGCGGCAGCTCTGGTCAGCCTGTGCGGCGATGCCCTCGGCGACTGCGCCGGTGGCGGGGTCTACCGGGATCTGGCCGGAGGTGAAGACGAGACCGCCCACGGTGTAGCCCTGAGAGTAGGGGCCGATGGCGCCGGGAGCTTTTTCGGTGCTGATGATGTTCATATCGATTACCTCACATATCATAAATAGGGGAGTCTCCCGCCAAAAGGGGAGCCGATGAAAAAAGTCTACCACCAACTGTCCCCGCCGTCAACGGCCAGCAGGGAACGGTCCCGGAATTTCCGGAAAAAGGGGATGTAAAATTATTTGGAAAAATCTGTGCAAATCATCTTGACAAGAAATAAACTTTTATGATAAAAATAGAGCATGAAAGTAACATTTTTGCAGAAAAACGCAGGCGCAGCGCAGGCAGGAAAGCCGGCTTTGCGCAGGCGCGTTTCTTTTTTGCAGAAAAAGCGAATTTCTGAACCCTCGGAAGGGGCAAAAAGGATAGGATATGTCGATTTTGGTAGATGATTCAAATAAAACAGCCTGCCGTGCAGCGGAGGCTGGACTGCAGCAGAAAAACTGTGCTGCGCTGGTGCGCCCGGCGGGTACGGGCAAAGGCTGCATCGTGTGGGAGCTGCTGGACGCCCACCCCGAGATGCGCGTGCTCTGGGTGGTGTCCTGCGCTGCCCGTCTGGAACTGCGCCGCGCCCTGACAAAGCGGCTGGGCCGGACGCTGGGCGGCCGGGTGCGGCTGATGAGCTGCGAGCAGCTGGCCGTGCAGAATGCGCTGGGCTGGGTGGCGCTGGCTGAGTTCCGGCCCGGCCTGCTGGTGCTGGACGGCTGGAGGGAGATGAGCGCAAAGGACTGGACCGACTGCGTCCAGCCTCTGTTCCGCCTCTGCCCGGGGGCAAAGCTGCTGGCTCTGGGGGAGCCGGACGCCCCGGGCGACAGCTGCCGTGCTGCCGAGGAGATGCTGGCCGACGCCATCATGGAGCCGCTGGCGCTGGGCGGGGCGATGGCCGAGGGCCTGCTGCCCATGCCGGCCTCCTATACGGCCCTGCTCTGGCCGCTGGAAGATGCGCTGGCCCGCCTCCGTGCTGAGGTGAAGAACCTCCATCTGCCGGGCTGCCCTGACCCCAACGCCGAGAAATATCAGGCTCTGAGCCTCGCCGTAGAAAAGCTTCCGCCGGTGGAACAGCTGCTGGCGCAGTGGCTCCCGGATGCTGCCGGGCGCTGCCTCGTCCTCTGCGAGGATGATGCAGCGGCGGCGCAGACCGCAGAGCAGGCCGAGAAGCTGTTTGGTGCAGGAACACATATTTATAAGGATGCAGAAGGCTTTGCGGCCGACGAAGCGGCCACTCTCCGGCTGCTGGTCTGTGCCAACGGCCCGGCGGTGCAGGCTCCTCTGGCCGGGATCTCGGGCGTGGTGCTGGTGCGCCGCAGCGCTGGACCGGCCGCATACCGGCAGATGCTGGCACGCGCCCTTGCAGCCTGCGACAGTGTGCCGGTGGCAGAGCTGAGCGCGGCCTTTGAGGCGCTGACCTGTGTGCAGCAGCTGCGGAAGGAGTGCAGCGCGGCGGGGGCAGAAGCCTTCCCGCTGGAAGAGCCTCTCTCTGCCTGCCGCCGGGCTTACCGGCAGCTCCGCCGCGCGCTGGACTCCGACTGGGAGCGCTATTATGCCGCCGCAAAGCAGATGACGGCAGAGGGAAAGACGCTGGACGTGCCTCGCTCCTACCGCTTTGGGGGCGTGGCCGTGGGCCGCTGGCTGGAAAACCAGCGCCTTGTCCGGGCCGGAAAGAAAAAGGGACGCCTCACCGCCGCGCAGGCCGCCCGGCTGGACAAAATCGGCATGAACTGGAAAAAGCGACTCGAGCTGGCGTGGGAGAACGGCTGTGCTTCGGCCCGGCGGTACCGCGACTGCCACAGCGACCTGCTGGTGCCGGTCCATTATAAGGATAAGGACGGCTTTGCGCTGGGCGAGTGGGTCGTCTATAACCGCCAGCGCTATCTGGGCGGGAACCTGCCGTCAGACCGCGTCGAGCGCCTCGAGGCACTGGGCATGGTGTGGGACACCGGAAGCATCCTCTGGGAGAAGAGCTATGCCGCCGCCGTCCAGTATTATCTGGAAAACCACACGCTGGAAATTCCCGTCAAGTATGTCACGCCGGACGGCATGGCGCTGGGCGTCTGGCTGGGCAGTCAGCGTGCCGCTTATAAAGAAGGTGTGCTGACCGACGCCCAGATCGAAAAGCTGGAAGCGCTGGGAGTGGACTGGACGAACCGGAACGACCGCAAGTGGCAGACCGCCTACGAGGCCGCCGTGAAGTACCACGCCGCCCACGGGAACCTCGACGTTCCCACCGAGTACATCGACGAAGACGGCATCCTGCTGGGCAAGTGGGTGTCCCGCCAGCGGTACGCATGGCAGAACCCCGAGCGCAGCAGCGCCCGGGTGACGCCGGAGCGGAAAGCTCTGCTGGACGAGCTGGGCATGAACTGGGAAAAGACCGACTCGTGGCAGCACCGCTACGAGCTGGCCGCGGAATACAAAAAGGAGCACGGCAGTCTGGCCGTTCCGGCCCAGTACCGGACGGAGGACGGCATCTGGCTGGGCAGCTGGCTGTCCCGTCAGAAGCAGATGCTGCGGGAGGGCAAAAAGCTTTCCGCCAAGCGCCGCGCGGCCCTGAAAGAGCTGTTCAAGGGCGAAAAAGGCCGACGCCTCAGCGCCCCGGTGCCGCCCGCGTGCAGCGTGCGGGAACAGAACTGGCTGGATAACTACCAGAGCGCCAGGCTCTACGCCGAGAAGAAGGGCAGCCTCCTCGTGCCTGCCGGATATGTGGACGAGAACGGCTTCCGTCTGGGCGTCTGGATCTCGAACCTCCGCGCTGCCCGCAAGGCCCGGCCCGAATCGTTTCAGGTGACGCCGGAGCATATCGCTCTGCTGGACGCCATCGGGATGCAGTGGGACGCCCGGGAGGCCAAGTGGGCCGGGGCGTTCCGCCGTGCCGAAGAGTACTGCGCCGCCCACGGCGATCTGCTGGTGCCGGTGAACTATAAGACCGAAGACGGCTTCTGCCTCGGCGACTGGGTCCGCCGGATGCGCGAAAACTACGCCTGTGCCGAGAAAAAGCTGACGGCGGAGCGCATCGCAAAGCTCGAAGCGCTGGGCATGGTCTGGACCGTGCCGCAGGAGGGCTGAGATATTGCATTTTAGGGCGGAGTGTGGTATACTTCACCTCGTCTGAATAGAAAACAGCAGGTGCCTGCCGCCGGGGCTTCGTCCCCGGCCGGGAGGGTAAAAGGGAAGCGGGTGCGAGTCCCGCGCGATCTCGTCACTGTGATAAGGGAGTCCGCTGCCTTGGCGCTCAGCGCCGGTCACTGGAGGCTTTGCCTCTGGGAAGGCGGCAGCGGGCGGTGAGCTTTCAGTCAGGAAACCTGCCCGCTGTTGGTACAGGAGCGTCCGGCTCCGGATCACGAGGAATTGGTCGTACCAAAAAGCCCGAAAGTTCAAAGGGTCTTTTTGCTGTGCCTTCCGCGCGGTGAAAAGGCTCTTTTTTCGTTTGAGCTGACCCCCGTTTCGTACCCTTTCTATCGGAAAAGTACATTCCACACAAACAGAAAGGACTCAAACAATGCGTAAGGCAACCAACAAGAACTGGCAGCGCGTCACCGCCGCTGCCGCCGCACTGGCCCTGTGTGCCGGTGTCCTCACCGGCTGCGGTGCATCTTCTTCCACTGCCGCCGGCAGCACCGCCGCAAGCTCCGCCGCCGCCAGCGAAGTAAGCAGCGAGGAGGCTGATGAAATGGCAGCAAAGAACGTAGCAGACCTCATCGACGCCATCTATGTGCAGGAGCGCAACGAGAACACCGACGCTCAGTGTGAGGCTGCAAAGGCAGCATGGGATGCTCTGACCGACGCTCAGAAGGAGATGGTCGAGGGCGAAGAGGCAAGCCCCGAGTACTTTGGCCGCGACACCGGCGACGCCTCTAAGGACGACGCCCGCAACCAGGACAACATCGGCGACAAGGAGATCCTGGTCGTCAGCTTCGGCACCTCCTTCAACGACAGCCGCGCAGCGGACATCAAGGGCATCGAGGACGCCATCCAGGCCGCATACCCCGACTGGTCTGTCCGCCGCGCCTTCACCGCACAGATCATCATCAACCATGTTCAGGCCCGTGACGGCGAGAAGATCGACAACATGGAGCAGGCCATGGAGCGCGCTGTTGCCAACGGCGTGAAGAATCTGGTCGTCCAGCCCACCCATCTGATGCATGGCGCTGAGTACGACGAGATGATGGAGATGGTGGACAGCTACCGCGATCAGTTCGAGTCCGTCGCCATCGCCGAGCCTCTGCTGGGCGAGGTGGGCAGCGATGCCACCGTCATCAACGCCGACAAGGAGGCTGTCGCCAAGGCCATCACCGCTGAGGCCGTCAAGACCGCCGGTTTCGACAGTCTGGACGCCGCTGCTGCGGACGGCACCGCCTTCGTCTTCATGGGCCACGGCACCTCCCACACCGCAAAGGTGAGCTACAGCCAGATGCAGGCTCAGATGAACGCTCTGGGCTACAAGAATGTCTTCATCGGCACCGTCGAGGGCGAGCCTGAGGAGACTGCCTGCGAGAACGTCATCGAAGCTGTCAAGGCCGCCGGTTACACCAAGGTCGTCCTGCGTCCCCTGATGGTCGTTGCAGGTGACCACGCCAACAACGATATGGCTGGCGACGACGAGGATTCCTGGAAGAGCCAGTTCGAGGCATCCGGCGAATTCGACTCTGTCGATTGCCAGATCGCCGGTCTGGGCGAGATCGCTGACATCCAGCAGCTCTACGTCGCACACACCAAGGCCGCTGTCGATTCCCTGAACGGCTGATTCTGATTCTATGATTGCCCGGAAAGGAGTGCCTTTTCGGGCAATTTCTTTTCCGTCTGCTTTGAATTCAGGCCATTGCGTGTTATAATCTTTTCTGTAAAATAGACACATCGAGGTATATCATCATGAAACTGAACAATAAATTCGCTCTTCTGCTGGCCGGTGCAATGCTGGTTGGCGCACTCACCGGCTGCGGTGCATCCGGCACCCCGGCCAGCTCTGCCGCTTCCTCCGAGGCTGCGGCTTCCTCTGCCGTGAGCGAGGCAGCTTCCGAACCGGCAGCAGAGGCTGCTCTGCCCGACGGCACCTACGCCGCTGATTTTGACACCGATAGCTCCATGTTCCATGCCAACGAGGCCAATGACAGCAAGGGGACCCTGACTGTGAAGGACGGTCAGATGACCTTCCACGTCAGCCTCGTCTCCAAGAAGATCGTCAACCTCTACGTCGGCATGGCCGCTGACGCCGAGGCCCACGAGGGCGACTGGCTCCAGCCCACCACCGATGTGGTGAACTACAGCGACGGCACCTCGGATGAGGTGTACGGCTTCGACATCCCGGTGAAGGCTCTGGACGAGGACTTCCAGCTGGCCATCCTCGGCTCCAAGGGCAAGTGGTACGACCATACCGTCCGTGTCGCCAACGCCCAGCCTGCTGCGGCGGAAGCACCTGCCGACGGAACCTACACCTGCGACGTGACCCTTGAGGGCGGCTCTGGCCGTGCCACCGTGGACAGCCCTGCTGCTCTGACCGTGGCCGACGGCAGGATGACCGCCACCATCGTCTGGTCCAGCCCCAACTACGACTATATGCTGGTGGACGGCGAAAAGTATCTGCCCACCAACACCGAGGGCAACTCTACCTTCGAGATCCCCGTCACTGCTCTCGACACCCCGCTGGATGTGGTGGGCGATACCGTCGCCATGAGCACCCCGCATGAGATCGAGTATACGCTGACCTTCGCCTCTGCATCCCTGATCGAGGCAAAGTGACGATGAAACGCCGCAATTTTCTGAAAGCCCTGCCTGCCGCCGCCCTCACCCTTGCGGGCTGCGGGCAGCACAAGACCGCCCCGGCCAATACAGCATCCCTCGTGTTCGACCACAGCTATCCGCTGGACTATGCCACCCAGTTTTCCGCCGACTGCTATGAGGGCGGCTATGTGATGATCGACATCCCGGACGCCGGGCGGTTCCTCGTCGTCCCCGAGGAGGCCGCCGAGGTGGACGACCTGCCCGAAGATGTCGTGGTGCTGCGCCGGCCGCTGGATCATATTTATCTTGTCTCCACTTCGGTGATGGACCTCTTCGTCCATCTGGACGCATTGGACAGCATCGCCCTCTCCGGCACGAAGGCCGAGGGCTGGTATGTGGAAGAGGCCAAACAGGCCATGCAGGAGGGCCGCATCGCCTACGCGGGCAAGTACAGCGCCCCGGACTATGAGCGCATCCTTGCCGCCGGCTGCACCCTCGCCATCGAGAACACCATGGTGCTCCACGACCCCGAGGTCAAGGAGCAGCTGGAAAAGTTCGGCGTGCCGGTCCTCGTGGAGCGCTCGAGCTACGAGAGCGGCCCGCTGGCCCGGATGGAGTGGCTCAAGCTCTACGGCATCCTGCTGAATAAGACCGAGATGGCGGAAGAGGTCTTTCGCCAGAAGGTGGAGCAGGTGGCCCCCATCCTCGAGCAGGAGAACACGGGCAAGACCGCGGCCTTCTTCTCCATCACCACAAATAACCTCATCACCGTCCGCCGCACCAGCGACTATGTGGCCCAGATGGTGGAGATGGCCGGCGGCGTCTACATCTTCGACGACCTCGAGGGGGAGACGTCGGCCCAGTCTACCATCAAACTGCCGCTGGAGACGTTCTACGCCCGGGCCAGAGACGCCGACGTCCTCATCTACAACAGCACCATCGAGGGCGTGATGGAGACCCGTGACCAGCTCATCGAAAAATGCCCGATGCTGGCAGATTTCAAGGCCGTCCAGTCCGGCGACTGCTGGTGTACGGCCCAGAGCCTCTTCCAGCAGAGCATGGAGCTGGCCGACCTCATCTCGGATATGAACCTCGTCTTCACCGAGGGCTCGCCCGACCCGGCGTCCCTCCGTTTCTTACAGCGCATCGTATAAAAGGAGCTTTGTCATGACCACCACCCGCCGCCTCAGCCTCGCGTACCTCGCCCTCACGGCGGGGGTCGCGGTGCTGTTTGCACTCAACCTGTTCTGGGGCAGTGTGTCCCTGACGCCCGGCGCGGTGGCGGCGGCTCTGCTGGGCCGGGGCGAAGATGCGCTGGCCGTGGGCATCGTGCTCCAGCTCCGTCTGCCCCGGGCGGTCATGGTCGTGCTGCTGGGCGCGGCCCTCTCGGCGGCGGGCTACCTCCTGCAGACCTTCTTCGCCAACCCCATCGCCGGCCCCTTCGTCATGGGCGTGTCCAGCGGCGCAAAGCTGGCAGTGGCCCTGACGATGGTGGTGTTTTTACAGCGGGGGCTGCTCACCAGCTCGGCCACCCTCATCATCGCCGCCTTTGCAGGCTCGATGGCGGCTATGGCCTTTGTGCTGGTGGTGGCCCGGCGGGTGCCGCGGATGAGCATCCTCGTCATCTGCGGCATCATGATCGGTTATATCTGCTCGGCTGTCACCGACATCGTGGTGACTTTCGCTCAGGACTCCAACATCGTCAATCTCCACAACTGGTCGATGGGCAGCTTTTCCGGCATGACCTGGGCCAATGTGGGTGCAGCGGCCTGCGTGGTGCTGCCCGCGCTGGCGGCGGCGTTCCTGCTCTCGAAGCCCATGGCGGCCTACCAGATGGGCGAGAGCTACGCCAGGAGCGTCGGCGTACCGGTGCGGGCCTTCTCGACGGCCCTCGTGCTGCTTTCCAGCCTGCTTTCCGCCTGCGTGACGGCCTTTGCAGGCCCCATCTCCTTTGTGGGCATCGCGGTGCCGCATCTGGTCAAGAACCTGCTGGGCAGCGCAAAGCCCCTTTATGTCTTGCCGGGCTGCTGTCTGGGCGGGGCAGCGTTCTGTCTGCTCTGCGACCTCATCGCCCGCAGCCTGTTCGCGCCCACTGAGCTGTCAATCAGCTCGGTGACGGCGGTTTTCGGCGCGCCGGTGGTCATCTGGCTGCTGGTGCGCCGCCAGACACAGGAGGGCCGGGAATGAGCGATCCGAAATTCTACTGCCGCGCCGAGGACCTTGCCATCGGCTACGGCAAAACGCCCTTGATGGAGCACATCGGACTCGGCGTCGGGAAGGGGACCATCCTCACCCTCATCGGCCCCAACGGCGCGGGAAAATCCACCCTGCTCAAGACGCTGGCAGCGCAGCTGGCCCCCCAGGGGGGCGCTGTGCTGCTGGACGGCAAAAATCTCGAGGACTGCTCCGGCCCGGAGCGCGCCCGCAAAATGGCCCTGATGGTGCCTCACACCCGCCGCACCGAGCTGATCACCTGCTTCGAGATGGCGGCCGCCGGGCGCTACCCCTACACGGGACGGTTGGGTGTCCTCTCGGCAGAAGATAAGCGCCAGGTCCATGCCGCGCTGGCCCTCGTGGGGGCCGAGGCGCTGGCAGGCCGGGACTTCAACCGCATCAGCGACGGCCAGCGCCAGCGCGTCCTGCTGGCTCGGGCCATCTGCCAGCAGCCGGAGCTGATATTATTGGACGAGCCTACGTCTTTCCTTGACATCAAGGGCAAGGCCGAATTGCTGGCCATCCTGAAAAGCCTCGCCCGCGACAAGAAGATGGCCGTCATCCTGAGCCTCCACGAGCTGGAGCTGGCGCAGAAAGTTTCCGACAAGGTCGTCTGCGTCTCGGCGGCGGGCGTCTCGGACGTCATGACACCGGAAAAGGCCTTTGCCCGGGAAAACATCTGCAAAATTTATGCTCTGACCGATGAGCAGTACGCATTCCTCTACGGCGAAGAAAAAGCGCCGGAGGAAAAGCGCCCGCTCTTTGAGCACTACGTCCGCAGCGGCCAGAAGCTCCTACGCTGCGGCTATACCACCGGCACCTGTGCGGCGCTGGGCGCGGCGGGCGCGGCACGGTTGCTGCTCACCGACCGCACCCCCGAGACGGTGGCCCTCCGCACCCCGAAGGGCATCGTGGTGGAGGTAGAGCCCATCTTCTGCCGCCTGTCCGGCGAGGGGGCCGAGTGCGCCATCCGGAAGGACGGCGGCGACGATGTGGACGTGACCACCGGTCTGCCGGTCATCGCCGGTGTCGCCCTCCGGCCCGAGCTGTCCGGCGAGGTGCGCATCCACGGCGGTGAGGGCGTGGGCCGGGTAACAAAGCCCGGTCTCGACCAGCCCGTGGGCGAAGCTGCCATCAACCACGTCCCCCGGGCCATGATAAAGGAAGCGCTGGAAAAAGAGGCCGAATCTGCCGGGTACGCGGGCGGTTTTGACGTCACCATCTCCATCGAGGGCGGGGCCGAAACGGCGAAGCGCACCTTCAACCCCCATATGGGCGTGGAAGGGGGCCTCAGCGTCCTCGGCACCAGCGGCATCGTCGAGCCCATGAGCCAGCAGGCCATCCTCGACACCATCCAGCTGGAAATGGGGCAGGCGGCGCTTCGGGCCGGAAGCCCCCGGCGGCTCATCCTCGCCCCGGGCAACTACGGCCTCGACTATCTCCACGAGAAGATGCCCGCCCTAAAGAATATCCCGGTGGTCAAGACCTCGAACTTCATCGGGGATACGATGGATATGGCGGCGGCATCCCACTTCGAAGAGGTGGTGCTGGTGGGCCACATCGGCAAGCTGGTCAAACTGGCGGGCGGCGTCATGAACACCCACTCCCGCACAGCCGACTGCCGCACCGAGCTGCTCTGCGCCCACGCCGCCCTCTGCGGTGCATCCCGGGACGTCTGCGCGGCCCTGATGAACGCGGCTACCACCGACGCCTGCATGGAGATCTTAGACGAAGCAGAGATGAGAGAACCGGTGCTGTCCAGTCTGCTGGACGCCATCCAGCTCCACCTCGACCGCCGCGCCGCCGGGGCGTTCCGGGTGGGCGCGGTGCTCTTCTCGAACCAATACGGCCCGCTGGGCCAGACCAGGACTGCAAAGGAGCTGCTGGACGAATGGAAAAACGGATAGGCACTTTTTACGGCGTCAGCGTCGGCCCGGGCGACCCGGAGCTCATGACCCTGCAGGCTGTCCGCCGCCTCGAAAACTGCCCGGTCATCGCCGCGCCCCAGACCCCGAAGGGCGGGATGCTGGCGCTGGACATCGCAAAAGGTGCGGTGGATCTGAGCGGCAAGACCATCCTGCCGCTGCGCTTCGCCATGAGCCTTGACCCGGCGGTGCAGAAAGCCGCCCACATCGAGGCGGCCCGGGCCGTGAAAGAATATCTCGACGCCGGGCAGGATGTCGCCATGCTCAACCTCGGCGATGTGTCCGTCTACGCCACCTTCGGCTACTTGCAGGAGATCCTGGAGGCCGAGGGCTGCAAGACCGTGATGCTCCCCGGCGTGACGAGCTTCTGCGCCGCTGCGGCCCGGCTGGGCCAGTCCCTGACGGGCGGCATGGAGCAGCCGCTGACCATCGCCCCGGGGCGCTGCGCCGCTGAGGTGCTGGCCGCACCGGGCGCGAAAGTGCTGATGAAATCGGGCCGTCAGCTGCCCGAGACGCTGGCCGCGCTGGCCGACGCCGGGCTTCTGAGCCGGAGCGCGATGGTCTGTAACTGCGGCCTGCCGAACGAGGAGGTCTGGCCCGACCTGACCGATTACGACCCGGCCCGGTCGGCGGGCTATTTCGCAACGATTTTGGTGAAGGAGGGGTAAGATATGGTCCATTTTGTAGGAGCCGGGCCGGGTGCGCCCGACCTCATCACCCGGCGGGGCGCGGCCCTGCTGGCCGATGCCGACTGCATCATCTACGCGGGCAGTCTCGTCAACCCGGCCCTGCTGGGGCTGGCGAAGCCCGGCTGTGCCATCTACAACAGCGCGGAAATGACGCTGGAACAGGTGCTGGACACCATCCGTGCCACCGAAAAGGCCGGCGGCACCACGGTCCGCCTCCACACCGGCGACCCCTGCCTCTACGGGGCCATCCGGGAGCAGATGGACGCGCTGGATGCTGACGGCATCCCTTATGACGACACCCCGGGCGTGTCCAGCTTCTGCGGCGCGGCGGCGGCGCTCTGTGCCGAGTACACCCTGCCCAACGTGAGCCAGACCGTCATCATCACCCGGATGGAGGGCCGCACTCCTGTTCCTGAGGCCGAACAGCTGGCAAAGCTGGCCGCTCACGGGGCTACCATGGTCATCTTCCTCTCCATCGGGCTGGTGGACAAAGTCCAGCAGGCCCTTCTCGAGAGCGGCGGCTACCGCCCCGATACCCCTGCCGCTGTGGTCTATAAGGCCACCTGGCCCGAGCAGAAGGTGGTGCGCTGCACCGTCTCCACACTGGCCGAGGAGACCCGCAAAAACGACATCACAAAGACCGCCCTCATCGTCGTAGGCGACTTTCTGGGCAAAAACTACGAGCGCAGCAAGCTTTACGACCCTGCCTTTACCACCGAGTTCCGGCAGGGGACGGAGGCCGGGCAGTGAGCCGGGCATATCTGGCCTTCACCGCAAAAGGCGAAGCGCTGGCCCATCGGCTGGCGGAAGCTCTGCCCGGCAGCGTGAGCCGCTGCGGCGGAGACGTGACCCTGAAAGGCTGGACGGCGGAGCATTTTGCACAGGATGAGGCCCTGATTTTTGTAGGAGCTGTGGGCATCGCGGTGCGGGCCATCGCGCCCCACTGCAAGAGCAAGGCCGCCGACCCGGCGGTGGTGGTCGTGGACGAGGGCGGGAACTTCGCCGTGCCGCTCCTGTCGGGCCATCTGGGCGGTGCCAACGCGCTGGCCCGGGCGCTGGCAAAAGCGTGCGGCGCGGTGCCGGTCATCACGACGGCCACCGACGTCAACGGCCTCTTCGCCGTGGACCTCTGGGCCAAGGCCCAGAACTGCGCTGTCCTTGAGCCGGAGCGCATCAAGCGCGTCAGCGGCGCCCTGCTGGCCGGGCAGACTGTCCGGTACTGGTCGCCGTGGCCGGTGGCGGGGGAGACCCCCGCCGGCGTGGAAAAAACTGACGCACCCGAAGCCGCCGACTTCGCCCTGACCCTCACGCCGCAGGGCGAGGCGCTCCACCTCGTCCCCCGCATCGGGGTGCTGGGGGTGGGGTGCCGCCGCGGCACGACGGCCCGCCAGCTGGAAGAAGCCTTTGCGGCGTTCTGTGCCGCGTCCGGTCTCAGCCCGGCGGCGGTCTGCGCAGCCGCCAGCATCGACCTGAAAAAAGATGAGCAGGGGCTTGCAGCGTTCTGCAAAGCCCACGGCTGGCCCATCACGTTCTATCCGGCCGACGAACTGCGGGCCGTGCCGGGACAGTTCACCCCGTCGGCCTTTGTGGCAAGTGTCACCGGCGTGGACAACGTCTGTGAGCGCTCGGCGGTAAAAGCCTCGGGCGGGACGCTCCTTCTGCCCAAAGCGGCAGGCGGCGGCGTGACGCTGGCGCTGGCCGTTCGCCCCTTTGCACCCGATTGGAGGACAGAGCAATGAGTGAGAGTAAAAAGACCGTGTTCGTCGTGGGGCTTGGCCCCGGCGGCGGACAGTTTCTGACCGTGCAGGCGCAGAGCGCCTTGCAGCAGGCCGAGGTGTTGTGCGGCTATACGGTCTACATCGACCTTGTGCGCCCCCTCTACCCGGAAAAAGAGTGCTATACCACCGGCATGACCCGGGAGATCGACCGCTGCCGCTGGGCGCTGGATACCGCCCGGGCGGGTCGGGACGTGGCGCTGGTCTGCTCCGGCGACGCCGGGGTCTACGGCATGGCCAGCCCGCTGCTGGAGCTGGCCGAAGAGTACCCGGACGTCAACGTGGAGGTCGTCCCCGGCCTGACCGCCGCCCTCAGCGGCGGGGCGGTGCTGGGTGCGCCGCTGGCCCACGATTTCTGCGTCATCTCGCTGTCGGACCGCCTCACGCCGTGGAAGGTCATCGAAAAGCGGCTGGCCTGCGCCGCTCAGGGCGATTTCGCACTGGCGCTGTACAATCCCTCGTCCAAGGGCCGCCCGGACTATCTGCGCCGGGCTGTGGACATCCTGCTGGCGAACGGCAAAGCCCCGGACACCCTCTGCGGCTCTGTGCGGAACATTGGCCGGGAAGGGCAGGAAAAGCACATCCTGCCCCTCAGCCAGCTCCGGGACACCGAGGTGGATATGTTCACCACCGTCTTTGTGGGCAACGCCGCCACCCGCGCGCTGAGCGGGCGGATGGTCACGCCGCGGGGGTACCGCCGATGAACGTCGTCGTTTTCAGCGGCACCACCGAGGGGCGGGAGCTTTCCCGCCAGCTGGCGGCGCTGGGCATCGAAGTCACCGTCAGCGTGGCCACCCCGCTGGGGCAGGAAGAGCAGGGGTGCACCCCCGGCGTCACCGTCCGGTGCGGGCGGCTCCTGCCCGATGAGATGGCCGCGCTCTTGGGGGATGCCGCCCTCTGCATCGACGCCACCCACCCCTACGCAGTGGAGGCGACCAAAAACATCAAAGCAGCGGCAGAGAAGGCCGGGGTAGGATACCTCCGCCTGCTGCGCCCGGCCAGTCCGCTGCCGGAAAACTGTCTCGTCTTTGAGAGCGCAAAGCAGGCGGCAGAAGTGCTGGCTGCAGAAGAGGGGAATCTTCTGCTGGCCACCGGGGCCAAAGAGCTGGCGCAGTTTGCGGCCATCCCGCCCGAACGGCTCTACCCCCGCGTCCTGCCCACGCTGGAAAGCATCGCGGCCTGCGAGGCGGCGAACATCCCCCACCGCAACATCATCGCCATGCAGGGTCCCTTCAGCTTTGCCCTCAATCAGGCCATGATGGAGCAGTTCCATATCCGCTGGCTCGTCACAAAGGACGGCGGCGCGGCCGGAGGCTTCGACGAAAAAGCCGCCGCCGCCTCTGCCGCCGGGGCGCAGCTGGTGGTCATCCGCCGCCCGCCCGAGCAGGGCGAGACGGCTTTCGAGGTGCTGAAACGCTGCAAGGAGATGATAAGATGAACGTGACACTCATCGGCATGGGCTCCGGCCAGCCGGAGAACCTGACCCTTCAGGGTCTGGCCGCACTGCGGCAGGCCGACCTCATCCTGGGCGTACGGCGTTTGCTGGCAGTTCTGCCTGCCGGCTGCACCGAGAACCGCGCCGCCGCCTACCGCCCCGACGAGGTGGCAGAGCTGCTGCAGACTTCCGGCGCAGAGAACGCCGTGCTGGTCTACAGCGGCGACACCGGCTTTTACTCCGGCGCGTCCTCCATGATGGAAAAGCTGGAGGCTCTCGGTGTCCGCGCCCGGGTGCTGCCCGGCCTTTCCAGCATCCAGCTGCTGGCGGCGGCGCTGGGCCGTCCGTGGCAGGGGTGGAACCTTGTTTCGGCCCATGGCCGCACCTGTGACCCGGTGGCCGAGTGTATGCAGGGCAGACCCACCTTCTTCCTCACCGGCGGCAGCGAAGACCCCGCCACCCTCTGCGCCCAGCTGGAGGCAGAGGGCTTCGGGGACGTGCAGGCCGTCGTGGGCCAGTGCCTCGGCACACCGGAAGAAAAGCTCTTCCGCGGCAGCGTCAAAGAGCTGGCCGCAGGCCGCTTCAACAGCCTGAGCGTCCTTCTCGTGGAGGCGGCGGAGGTGCTGCTCCGCCGCGCTCCGGGCCTGCCGGACGAAGCCTTCGAGCGGGGCGACGTTCCCATGACCAAGCAGGAAGTCCGGGCCGCTGTGCTGGCGAAGCTGGCCGTCCGCCCGGAAGACATCCTGTGGGACGTGGGGGCCGGGACGGGCAGCGTCAGCGTGGAGCTGGCATTGGCCGCGCCCCGGGGCCGGGTCTACGCGGTGGAGTGCAGGCCGGAGGGCTGTGCGCTCATCAAAGCCAACCGCGAAAAATTCAGGACCCGGAACCTCGTCCTCGTGGAGGGGCTTGCCCCCGCCGCGCTTTCGGACCTGCCCGCTCCGGACGCTGTCTTCATCGGCGGCAGCAAGGGCAGCCTTGCCGCCATCGTGGACGCCGCGCTGGATAAGAACCCCGACGCCCGTATCTGCGTGTCGGCCATCGCCCTCGAGACCCTTTCGGCGGCGGTGGCCGCGCTGACGGCCAAAGGCCGGACCGTGCAGGTGAGCCAGATCGCCGTCAGCCGGGCAAAAGCCGTGGGCGGGCTGCACCTCATGATGGCCCAGAACCCCATCTACCTCATCACAGGAGAATGACATGATACAGTTTCTGCTGGCGGCGCCCCGCTCGGGCAGCGGCAAGACCACCATGACCTGCGCCCTGCTCATGGCGCTGAAGCGGCGGGGCTGTGCGCCCTGCGCCTTCAAGAGCGGGCCGGACTACATCGACCCCATGTTCCACCGGGCAGTGCTGGGGGTGGAGAGCCGCAGCCTCGACCTCTTTTTCTCTGCGCCCGAGACGGTGCGCACCCTCTACGCGAAGGGTGCCGCCGGACACGGTGCGGCGGTGTGCGAGGGGGCCATGGGCTTTTACGACGGCCTCGGCGGCGTGAGCGACAGAGCCAGTGCGTGGCATCTGGCCGACACGCTGGGCCTGCCGGTGCTGCTGGTGGTGGAGCCGAAAGGTCAGAGCCTGACGCTGGCCGCAGAGTTGAACGGGCTCGTAAACTTCCGCACCCCCAGCCACATCGCAGGCATCCTGCTGAACAACTGCACGGCACGGATGCACGTTCTGCTGGCCCCGATGCTGGAAAAAGAGACGGGTCTGCCGGTGCTGGGCTTTCTGCCGAAACTCCCGGAGGCCGTCATCGGTTCCCGCCATCTGGGCCTCTACACGGCGGCGGAAGTGGAAAATTTACAGCAGAAGCTGGCCCTTCTGGCCGACGCGGCGGAGGAGCACATCGACTGGCCCCGCCTGCTGGCCCTCTGCGAAAAGGAGCCGCCCGCCCTGCCGGTGCAGCCGGAGACGCCTCCGGCCCGTGTCCGCATCGCCGTGGCGCAGGACGAGGCGTTCTGCTTTACTTACGCCGAGACGCTGGAGGCCTTTCGGGACGCCGGGGCAGAGGTGGTCTTTTTCAGCCCCCTCCGCGACACGGCTCTGCCGGAAAACATCGGCGGGCTGTATCTGCCCGGCGGCTACCCGGAACTTCACGCAAGAGAATTGAGTGAAAATACCTCGCTTCTGCGCGAGATAAAGCGAAAAATCGAGTCCGGTCTGCCCACAGCGGCCGAGTGCGGGGGCTTCCTCTATCTGGGGCAGAGCCTCACGGACGCCGAGGGGCAGAGCTGGCCGATGGCGGGCGTTCTGCCGGGCGAAGCAAAAGATGCCGGACGTCTCGTCCGCTTCGGCTACGCCGCGCTGAGCGCAGACTCGGACAGTATGCTCTTCCGGGCCGGGGAGAGCTTTCCCATCCACGAATTCCACCACTGGGATTCCACCGCCAACGGCACGGCCCTCGCGGCAAAAAAGCCGGTGGGCGGCGCAGCGTGGCGGTGCGGATCTGTAAACGAGCATTTCTATGCGGGCTTCCCGCATTTGTACTGGGCGGGTACGCCCCTGCCGCAGCGCTTTGCCGCCGCGGCTGAAAATTACAGGAGAGACCATGACTGAGACAGAACTCGCCGCCCTCTGTGCGGCCATCACGCCGCCGGACGAAGCCGCCCGGGCGGCGGCGCACGCCCACTGGGCCAGCCTTGCAAAGCCGCTGGGCGGGCTGGGCGGATTGGAAACGACCATCGAGGACGCCGCCGCCCTCACCGGCAGCGCAAAGCTGGATATTTCCTGCCGGGCGGTGCTGGTGCTCTGCGCCGATAACGGTGTGGTGGCCCAGGGCGTCAGCCAGACCGACAGCAGCGTGACCCGCGTCGTGGCTCAGAACCTCGCCGCCCGCCGCACCAGCGTCTGCCGGATGGCACAGACCGCCCGGTGCGAGGTGGTGCCGGTGGATATGGGCATCGCGGGCGAACCGGTCCCGGGCGTCCTCGACTGCCGCATCGCCCCCGGCACAGCAGACTTCACCCTCGGCCCGGCTATGAGCAGGGCTGAGGCTGTGGAGGCCATCGGCAGGGGCATCCAGCTGGTGCGGGAGCAGAAGAAAGCGGGCGTCGGCCTGCTGGCTACCGGTGAGATGGGCATCGGCAACACCACGACATCCAGCGCCGTGGCCGCTGTGCTGCTGGGCCAGCCCGTCGAAGTGATGACAGGCCGGGGCGCGGGCCTTTCGGACGAGGGACTTGCCCGGAAGTTAGACGCTATCCATCGCGGCATCGCAAAAAATCAGCCCGATTCTGCCGACGTACTGGACGTGCTGGCGAAGCTGGGCGGCTTCGACATCGCCGGACTCTGCGGCGTCTTCCTCGGCGGTGCGCTGGAAGGTGTGCCGGTGCTGGCCGACGGTTTCATCAGCTGTGTGGCGGCGCTCTGCGCTGTCCGGCTCTGCCCGGCGGCGGCCAAGGCTGTTTTTGCAAGCCACTGCTCCACCGAGCCGGCCGCAAAACTGGTGCTGGACGCTCTGAACAAAAAAGCCCTTATTACGGCGGGCCTGCATCTGGGCGAAGGCACCGGCGCGGTGGCTGCCATCCCGCTGTGGGACATGGCGCTGGCCGTCTACGATGGCTGTTATTCTTTTGAAGAGGGCGGCATCGAAGCCTACACGCCGCAGGAGGGCGAAGGATGCTGACGCTGGTGCTCGGCGGCGCGGCCAGCGGCAAAAGCGCCTACGCCGAGAGCCTTGTGCTCAAGACCGGCCTGCCCCGCTATTACCTCGCCACCATGCAGGTCTGGGATGCCGAGTGCGCCGCCCGGGTGGAAAAGCACCGGAAAATGCGGGCGCAAAAGCAGTTCGAAACGCTGGAATGCCCGCTCCACCTCGACCGTCTGGCTCTGCCGGGCCGGGGGACCGTCCTGCTGGAAGACCTCGGCAACCTCGTCGCCAACGAGCTTTACAGCCCCGGCGGGGCAGGAAAGCACACCGCCGAGGCCGTTTTGGCCGGGCTGGAACGCCTCGCCGCCGGGTGTGATAACCTTATCGTCGTATCGAACGAGGTGTTCAGCGGCGGTGCCGACTACGCGGGCGACACCGACCAGTATCTGCTGGCGCTGGCGCAGGTGAACAACGCCTTCGCCGCCCGGGCGGACAACGTCTGCCGGGTGGTCTGCGGCCTGCCGGTGTACTACAAAGGGGGAGAAAAGCTGTGACTGTTTTGCAGACCATCGCGGTGGCCTTTGCGATGTTTTCAGCCCTGCCGGTGCCGCAGTTCGAGTGGAACGAAAAAAATATGCGGTACGCCATGTGTGCCTTCCCCCTCATCGGGCTGGTGTGCGGCGGGCTGTGGTGCCTCTGCGGCGTCCTGCCCCTGCCGGAGCTGGCCCGGGCGGCGGCGTTCTGCCTCGTGCCGGTGGCCATCACCGGCGGCATCCATCTCGACGGCTACGCCGACACTTCGGACGCCCTCTCGAGCTACGGCGACCGCGAAAAAAAGCTTGAAATTCTGAAAGACTCCCACTGTGGGGCCTTCGCTGTCATCCGGCTGTGCTGCTACTTTGTGGCTTACTTCGGCCTCTGCGGCAGTGTGCGGTTCACGCCCCGGGCGGGCCTGTGCTGGACGCTGGCGCTGGTGCTGGAGCGGGCGCTGTCGGGCTTTGCCGTGGCGGCGTTCCCGCTGGCGAAAGACACCGGCCTCGCCCATACTTTTGCCACAGCGGCCGACAAGCAGACCGTCTGCCGCTTCCTCTGCGGCCTGTCGGCTTTGCTCATCCTGGCGCTGACGGCGCTGGGCGGCGGCGGGCTGGCGGCGGCGGCGCTTCTGGCGCTGTGGCGCTATGATTCCGTGGCCAAAAAGCAGTTTGGCGGCATCACCGGCGACCTGGCCGGGTGGTTTTTACAGCGGGCCGAGCTGTGGATGCTGGCGGCGCTGGCCGTCAGCCAGTGGGGAGGAGTGCTGTAAATGATGTTCATCACAGGGCCGCTTTACAGCGGCAAGCGCACCTTTGCGCGGAACTTCCGGGGCAGCATCATCGCCGATGTGCAGGACGCCGCCGCCGAGACTCAGACCCCGGAGCAGCTCGAAACGCTGGCCCGGGAGCTGGCGGAATATGATATTGTCATCGCCACCGAAGTCGGCGGCGGTGTTGTCCCGATGGATGCTGAGGAGCGCGCCGGGCGGGAGGCCGCCGGACGGCTGGCCTGCCTGCTGGCAGAGCGCGCCGACTGCGTGGTGCAGATGTTCTGCGGCATCCCGACGGTATTGAAAGGAGAATTACCCCAATGTTGATCTATCTGCTGCGTCACGGCCTGACCGAATACAATGCCCAGAAGCGCTATCAGGGCCAGCGCGACATCCCGCTCTCGGCGGAGGGCCTGAGCCAGCTGCGCCGGGCCGACATCGACCCGAAGGTGGTCTATATCACCCCGCTGCAGCGGACGGCCCAGACGGCCCGGGTGCTCTTCCCGGAGGCAGAGCTCGTGGTCGTGAAAGACCTGCAGGAGATGTGCTTCGGCAGCTTCGAGGGCAAAAACTACGTCGAAATGGAGCACGACGCCGATTATCAGGCGTGGGTGCAGGCCAACTGCGAGAGCAAATGCCCCGACGGTGAGCGGAAGGACGACTTCTCGAACCGCATCTGCAGCGCCTTCTCTGCTCTGGTGGACAAGGCGCTGGCCGACGGCGAAGAGCTGCTGGTCATCCTGGCTCACGGCGGCACCCAGATGGCGGCGATGGAGCGGTACGCCCTGCCCAGGCGCGATTATTATGCGTGGTGCGGCCCCAACGCGGGCGGCTATGTGCTGGACGCCGCCGACTGGGCCGAGAAGCGCCAGCTCCATCTCGTGAAGACCGTGCAGTATACGAAAGACGCGGAGGCCGGCGTATGATGACCGCCTGGGCTGTGCTGGGAGGCTTCGTGCTGGATGCCATTTTCGGCGACCCGGCGTGGCTGCCCCACCCGGTGGTGTACATGGGCAAAGCCATCTCCCGGCTGGAAAAATTCCTCCGCGCCCGCCTGCCCAAAACGCCTCAGGGCGAGCTGCTGGGCGGTGCAGTGGTGGCGTTCTGTCTGCCGGTGGGGACGCTGCTGCTCACGGGCCTTGTCTGCTGGGGCGCGGCGATGCTTCACCCGCTGCTGGGGCTGGCCGTCCAGATGTTCTGGTGCGGGCAGGCACTGGCCGCGAAGGGGCTGATGCAGGAGAGCACGAACGTCTACTATGAACTGGTAAAAGACGACCTGCCCGCCGCCCGGAAGGCTGTGAGCCGCATCGTGGGCCGCGACACGGAAGCCTTGACTGCCGATGGCGTGACCAGGGCGGCGGTGGAGACGGTGGCCGAAAACGCCAGCGACGGCGTCATTGCGCCTTTGCTTTATATGCTGCTGGGCGGTGCGCCGCTGGCCCTGACCTACAAGGCCATCAACACCATGGACAGTATGCTGGGCTACAAGAACGAGAAATATCTCTATTTTGGCCGTGCGGCGGCAAAGCTGGACGATGTGGCGAACTATATCCCGAGCCGTCTGGCGGCGCTGCTCTGGATCATGGCGGCGGCGTTCACCCGCAATGACGCCAAGGGCGCGTGGCGCATCTGG
>ERZ838399.1268-NODE-1268-length-24402-cov-4.965704_pt1 | contig 24402 bp, 19 predicted proteins | sample MGYA00519683_ERZ838399 | MGnify/ENA primary metagenome ERZ838399 (study PRJEB31850, sample SAMEA3708833) | human gut metagenome | biome: human gut; feature: human-associated habitat; material: faeces | place: China | collected 2014 ...
CGCTGACCAGAATCACGCACCAAGTCTCACGTGCGTTCGACTTGAATCAAAAATTTATCTCATATGAGAGGATTTCTTCTTTTATAAGTGGGGATCAATAGCAGATATATGTCAATAAGAGTACAATTGTTTGTTATTTGCATTTATAAAGAATCAGAAATTTTCTGGTTGATTGTAATTGCCTGAAGCTGGAGAGAGTGAAAAGAGGCAGACATGAATACACATGAACTTGGTACGACACAGGAACAGCGAGTGGCAGACTGGATGCAACAGCGTGGATTTTACATTGTGGAGAAGAACTTTCGCTGTAAATTCGGTGAAATCGATCTGATCGCGAAAAAGGATGGATATCTGATTTTTGTGGAAGTAAAATATCGCAGTAATGAACAATATGGCGCGCCGCGTGAGGCTGTGGACTGGCGCAAACGGCAGCGGATTTCCAATGCGGCAGTTTTTTATCTGAAACGATATGGATATTCAATGGAGCATCCCTGTCGGTTTGATGTGGCAGAAGTATCTCAGGACAGCATTTATCTGATGGAGAATGCCTTTGATTATTGCGGTTCGTTTCGCTGATTGGGTGTGCGGATCAATCGAGTGGTATAGAATATTTTTGACGAAATTGAAAAAATATATCAGACTTCACATTTATTGAAATGGATTCTCAGATGATATCAGATTGAGGAATCTGGGAGCATGTGAAGGAAAGGATTCATTTGTGGAAAAGAAAGATTTATTTATAAAGAGAAAAACAGGTGGCATGCAGACGCCAGAGCTGATCGTTCATCAACTGAAAAATGGTGGAGAACTGCCGTTATTTCATTATCCGTTGCTGGATGAGACGGGAATCGTACGCCATTGTTTCACGACACGTTATGGTGGTGTGAGTGAGGGAATGTTTTCAAAGTTGAACCTTAGTTTTACCCGCGGGGACGTGAAAGAATCGGTAGAAGAAAATTATCGCCGGATTGCGGAGGCGATGGGCGTTCCCTATGAGAAAATTGTCTGCTCCGATCAGACGCATACAACAAACGTCCGCGTGGTGACACAAGCAGATGCAGGAACAGGAATTATTCGTCCGAAAGACTATACGGATGTTGATGGATTAATTACAAATGTGCCGGAAATTACGCTGGCAACTTTTTATGCAGATTGTGTGCCGTTATATTTTGTAGATCCTGTTCATCATGCAATTGGTCTGAGTCATTCCGGATGGAGAGGAACCGTTGCACGAATGGGAAAATGCACATTGGAAGCAATGCGTAGAGAATATGGCACCAAGGCAGCAGACGTATATTGTGCCATTGGACCTTCTATCTGTCAGGATTGTTATGAGGTCAGTGAGGATGTGGCGGTTCAGTTTGAGGAGGCATTTTCCGGTCATGAATCAGAAATCCTGCTCAACAAAGGCAATGGAAAATATCAGTTAGACCTTTGGGAAGCAAATGAGATCGTGCTGTTGGAAGCAGGCGTGAAACCGGAACATCTGGCAGTAACGGATGTATGTACCTGTTGTAATCCGGAGCTGCTATTTTCACATCGCGCGAGTCATGGAAAACGTGGAAATCTGGGGGCATTTTTGTGCCTGAATGCTTAGCGTGACAAAAATAGTATTAATAGTTGTTACGAAAATGTAGATAATGTGTAGTGAAAAACGAAGGTAAACATGGTTTGTTTTTTTATAGAAAAACAAGGTTGTGTATTTGATTTTTAGAGGAGAAAGGAATTAGAAAGATGCATTTAAAAGAGAGAATTGCAAATGGGATGCTTTTTTATGAGCATGGACACAAAGATCCGATAGATATTGCGCAGGAACAGGAGCTGGACGCATTGCGCAGACACTGCAAAGAGGTAATGTTTGATTACAACCATACCCGTCCGAATGAGCGGGAAAAACGACTGGAGTTGTTAAAAGGACTGCTTGGAAAGTGCGGAGATGGCGTATTTATTGAGGATGGTGTTCATATGTCTTATGGCTGCCATCTCTATCTGGAAGGCGCATTTTATGCAAATTTCAATCTGAGCGTAGTGGATGATGGTGATATTTATATTGGGGATAGGACAATGATCGGTCCGAATGTAACACTTTGTACCACAGGACATCCGGCAGATCCGGAGTACCGTGAAATGGCGGCACATTATTCACTGCCGATTCATATTGGCAGAAATGTTTGGATTGGCAGCAATGCAGTCGTTCTTCCGGGTGTTACCATTGGTGATAATGCTGTTATTGGTGCAGGCAGTGTGGTGACAAAAGATATTCCGGCAAATGTGATTGCAGTTGGAAATCCATGTCGCGTAGCCAGAGAGATTGGTGAGAGAGACCGGGAATACTATTTCCGTGATCTGAAAATGGATTTTCCATACACTTCAGATAAAATTACGTCGGAAATAAAAAAATAGTGCAATAGCAGATTGTATTCTACTATAGGCATGCATGGAAGAAAATGAGTTATACAAATGATAGATAGTCATCGGGTTTACATCGGTGGCTGTTGGTTACATCAGGTTACTATTTGAAAACGGAGATTACGAAAAAGGGGATTAGGTAAATGGAGATGACAGAAAAGAAACATTTTTGGAGAAAATTTGTCGGGAACAAAACATTTTATCTGATGGTGCTGTCAATTGCAATTCCGATTATGATCCAGAATGGAATCACGAACTTTGTGAGCTTGCTGGATAACATTATGATCGGGCGGATCGGCACAGAGCCAATGTCCGGGGCTGCAATTGTAAATCAGTTGATTTTTGTATACAATTTGTGCATTTTCGGTGGTGTTTCCGGCGCCGGAATATTTACGGCACAGTATTTTGGAAAAGGAGATCAGGAGGGCGTCCGCAATACCATGCGCTACAAATTGTGGATGGTAATTATCATAACGACAGCGACGATTATTTTGTTGCTGGCAAAAGGCGATACATTGATTCATATGTACTTGAAAGGGGATGGCACCGCAGCACAGATTGCAGATACGCTGCGTTATGGAAAAGAATATCTGGAAATCATTGTGTGGGGATTGCCGGCATTTATGATGGTGCAGGTGTATGCAAGCACGCTGCGTGAATGTGGAGAAACATTACTTCCGATGAAGGCGGGCGTTGTGGCGGTACTGGTGAATCTGTTTTTTAACTTCATGTTGATTTACGGAATGTTATTTTTCCCGAAGCTGGGTGTAAGAGGGGCAGCACTTGCAACTGTGATTTCCCGTTATGTGGAGGCGCTGATCGTAATCGGGTGGACACACAGACATCAGGCAAAACATGTATTTGCAAGTGGCTTGTATCGCACGATGCGGATTCCGGGAACTATGGTCAAACGTATTTTGATTCAGGGAACACCACTGCTTTTAAATGAAACGCTGTGGGCGGCTGGCATGGCGATGCTGACCCAGTGTTATTCCGTGCGTGGATTAAATGTCGTAGCCGGATTGAATATCTCAAATACCGTTAATAACGTATTTAATATTGTATTTATTGCGTTGGGAGATTCGGTGGCTATCGTAGTCGGACAGCTGCTTGGCGCTGGTAAGATGAAAGAAGCGCGGGATACAGATAATAAGATGATCGCGTTTTCGGTATTTTGTTGTACAATCGTGGCGCTGGCGATGCTTGCACTGGCACCGGCATTTCCAAATCTGTACAATACCAATGCGGAAGCAAAAGAACTGGCAAAATATTTTATTATGCTGACGGCAGTGTTTATGCCACAGAATGCATTTTTACATGCGGCTTATTTTACGTTGCGATCCGGTGGAAGAACGATTATAACGTTCTTCTTTGACAGTGTATTTATATGGGTGGTAAGCGTGTCGCTGGCATTTGTGCTCAGCCGGTTTACTGCGTTGCCGGTACTTGGAATCTATGCCATTGTGCAGGCGGCAGATTTTATTAAATGTATGATCGGATTCATACTTGTGAAAAAAGGAGTATGGCTGCGCAATATTGTTACGTCATAAAGAGGGCGTTCGGGTAATGGTGTGGTTTTGTGTCAGGTTATGAAAAGGGACTCTGGATATTTTGTCTCGCCCGCTAACAATCGCTGGTCGAGAAAAAATATCCAGAGTCCCTTATTTTTAAAATTTGCATGTGGTACGAAGTGCAGGGGGGCGTAAAAATTTACTAATTTCACAGAGTAAATTAAGAACTCCAGCAATTTTTTCTTGGGGAGCGATTGTTAGCGACCAAAACAAAATTGCTGGAGTTCCTATTAAAACTTAGATAGTAAATTTTAAGCCACCCTAAACAAGAATTCTAGTTATCGTCTTCATCAGAAGAAGCCATTGTATACACAGAACGTTTTCTAGCCATCTCATCACTTTCCAGATATTCATCATAAGTAGTGATTTTATCAATGATAGAACCATTCGGCATAAACTCAATAATACGGTTCGCTGTTGTCTGTACAATCTGATGATCACGAGAAGCAAAAAGCAGTACACCCGGGAATTTAATCAGACCATTATTCAGTGCAGTGATAGACTCCATATCCAAATGGTCAGTCGGCTCATCCAGGATCAGTACATTGGACGCTTCGATCATCATACGGGAGAAGAGTACACGAACTTTTTCACCACCGGAAAGTACACGCATTTTTTTGACACCATCTTCACCCGGGAAGAGCATACGTCCAAGGAATCCACGAACGTAAGTAGCATCTTTGATTTCGGAGAACTGTGTTAACCAGTCTACGATGATCAGATCAGTATCAAAGATTTTGGTGTTATCCTTCGGGAAGTAAGACTGGCTTGTTGTAACACCCCATTTGAAAGTTCCTTCATCCGGCTCCATTTCACCGGTGATGATTTTAAATAAAGTAGTTTTTGCAAGTTCGTTGCTTCCAACGAAAGCGATTTTATCTTCGCGGTTTACAATAAAGGATACGTTATCCAGAACTTTTACACCGTCAATTGTTTTACTTAAGCCTTCTACCAGAAGTACTTCGTTACCGATCTCACGGGACGGACGGAAGTCAATGTACGGGTATTTACGGCTGGAAGGTTTGATCTCATCCAGCTGAATTTTCTCCAGAGCTTTCTTTCTGGAAGTAGCCTGTTTGGATTTGGAAGCGTTTGCGGAGAAACGGGAGATAAACTCCTGTAATTCTTTGATTTTCTCTTCTTTCTTTTTGTTTGCTTCTTTCATCTGTTTTACCATTAACTGGCTGGATTCATACCAGAAATCATAGTTTCCGGCGTAAAGCTGGATTTTTGCGTAGTCAATATCAGCGATATGAGTACAAACTTTGTTTAAAAAATAACGGTCATGGGATACTACAATGACGGTATTTTCAAAATTAATGAGGAATTCTTCCAACCATGCGATCGCGTCAAGATCCAGGTTGTTGGTCGGCTCATCCAGCAGCAGGATATCCGGATTTCCGAATAATGCCTGTGCAAGCAGGACTTTTACCTTCATAGGACCCGGCAGATCTCCCATAGTAGCATAGTGGAATTCGGTGTCAATTCCAAGACCGTTTAACATGGTAGCAGCGTCGGATTCTGCATTCCATCCGTCCATATCAGCAAATTCTGCCTCAAGTTCGCTGGCGCGGATACCGTCTTCATCGGTAAAATCTTCTTTCATGTAGATGGCATCTTTTTCTTTCATGATCTCATACAGACGTTTGTTTCCCATAATAACAGTATCAAGTACGGTATATGCATCGTATTTGAAGTGATCCTGCTGCAGGAAAGAAAGTCGCTGACCGGCTGTGATGGAGATATCACCGTTTGTCGGCTCAAGCTGTCCGCTTAAAATCTTCAAAAAGGTTGATTTTCCGGCACCGTTGGCACCAATCAGACCGTAGCAGTTGCCTTCTGTAAATTTGATATTTACATCTTCGAACAACGCTTTTTTGCCAATTCGTAAAGTTACATTATTTGCACTGATCATAAATTGTTCTCCTTGACTTCTTTATTATATATGTGTTTTTGTTATCTAATAATTTACCTCTGGTATTGTACACAAGATTACATATAAAAGCAAGGAAAACATGCAGGGAAGGAGAATTTTTACGTGAAAGGGATTCAAGGTAGACATGAATAAGTTGATTGATAAGATTGTATGCAATATTGTACGCACGTGGTTCTTGTTTTCGACAGAAAAGTAGGTTACAATATGGTTATCACGTTGGATGTTTTCCGGGGTGGTTACGGAAGACTTGTAACGTTGTCACAAAACTGAATGCAAAAAAATACAAAATTGTATTGGAATATGTACAATTTTGTGGTATAATAGCGTTGCTTTTTTGTGAAATTATTGTAAGATAAGGGTAAAGCATTGTTAATCAATTAACAAAACTAAATCAAAAGAATTTAGGAGGAATGGAAATGAAACGTTCTATGAAAACCATGGATGGTAACCATGCAGCAGCTCATGCATCATATGCATACACAGATGTTGCAGCTATCTATCCGATCACTCCGTCATCTGTAATGGCAGAAGCAACAGATGAGTGGGCAACACAGGGAAGAAAAAATATCTTCGGTCAGACTGTAAAAGTAACAGAGATGCAGTCCGAGGCAGGTGCAGCTGGTACTGTACACGGCTCTCTGGCAGCTGGTGCTCTGACAACAACTTATACAGCATCTCAGGGTCTTCTTCTGATGATTCCAAACCTTTATAAAATCGCTGGTGAGAGATTACCGGGCGTATTCAACGTATCCGCACGTACACTTGCAAGTCATGCATTATGTATCTTCGGTGATCACTCCGATGTTTATGCCTGTCGTCAGACTGGTTGTGCAATGCTTTGCGAATCCAGCGTTCAGGAAGTAATGGATCTGACACCGGTTGCTCATTGCTCAGCAATCAAAGGAAGACTTCCATTCATTAACTTCTTCGATGGTTTCCGTACATCTCATGAGATCCAGAAAATCGAGACATGGGATTATGAAGATCTGAAAGATATGGTAGATCTTGATGCAATCAACGCTTATCGTCAGAGCGCATTAAATCCAAATCATCCATGTCAGATGGGTTCCGCACAGAATCCGGATATCTTCTTCCAGGCAAGAGAGGCATGTAACCAGACTTATGATGATATGCCTGCAATTGTTCAGGAATACATGGACAAAGTTAATGAGAAACTTGGTACAAACTATAAATTATTCAACTACTATGGTGCAGAGGATGCTGAGAAAGTTATCATCGCTATGGGTTCTGTCTGTGAGACAATCGATGAGACAATCGATTATCTGATGGCAAAAGGCGAGAAAGTAGGTCTTGTAAAAGTTCGTCTGTACAGACCGTTCTCCGCAGAAGCTCTGATCAACGCTATCCCGGATTCTGTAAAACAGATCATCGTTCTTGACAGAACAAAAGAGCCGGGTGCTATGGGCGAGCCGCTTTACCTTGATGTAGTTGCAGCATTAAAGAATACAAAATTCGACCAGACACCGATCTTCACAGGACGTTACGGACTTGGTTCCAAAGATACAACACCTGGACAGATCATCGCTGTTTACAACAATACAGAAAAAGAGAAATTCACAATCGGTATCGAGGATGATGTTACACACCTTTCTCTGGAAGTTACAGAGCATCCGGTTACAACTCCGGCTACAACAATCAACTGCAAGTTCTGGGGACTTGGCGCAGATGGTACTGTAGGTGCTAACAAAAACTCCATCAAGATCATCGGTGACAATACTGATATGTATGCTCAGGCTTACTTTGATTATGACTCCAAAAAATCAGGTGGTGTAACAATTTCCCACTTACGTTTTGGTAAAGATCCGATCCGTTCCACATATCTGATCAACAAAGCAAACTTTGTAGCATGTCACTGTCCTGCATATATCCATAAATACAACATGGTTCAGGATCTGGTTCCGGGTGGAACATTCCTTCTGAACTGCTCATGGGATATGGCAGGTCTGGAAGAGCATCTTCCGGGTCAGGTAAAACGTTACATTGCTGAGAACGACATCAAGTTCTACACAATTGATGGTATCAAGATCGGTAAAGAAATCGGACTTGGCGGACGTATCAATACAGTTCTTCAGTCTGCATTCTTCGCACTTTCCAACATCATTCCGGCTGACAAAGCAAATGAATTGATGAAAGCAGCTGCAAAAGCTACTTATGGTAAAAAAGGTGACAAGATCGTACAGATGAACTACGATGCAATTGATGCTGGTGCTAAGAACGTCGTTAAGATCGAAGTTCCGGAAAGCTGGAAAACAGCTGGAGAAGAGAGCCTTACAGGTGCTCCGGCAACAGGCGCACGTCAGGATGCAGTTGATTTCGTAAACAACATCCAGAAGAAAATCAATGCTCAGATGGGTAACACATTACCGGTATCTGCATTCAAAGATTATGTAGATGGTTCCACACCGTCTGGTACATCCGCTTATGAGAAACGTGGTGTAGCAGTAGATGTTCCGGTATGGGATGTAAATAAATGTATCCAGTGTAACCAGTGTTCTTATGTCTGCCCGCACGCAGCAATCCGTCCGGTTGCTATGACAGAGGCTGAGGCAGCTGCTGCTCCGGAAGGAATGCAGTACAAAGATATGACAGGAATGCCAGGATACAAATTCGCTATCACAATTTCCGCATACGATTGTACCGGATGTGGTTCCTGTGTAAATGTTTGCCCGGATAAGATTCAGGCAATCACAATGCAGAACTTCGAGGCTAATGAGTCAGAGCAGGCTTACTTCGATTACGGTGTATCTGTTCCGGACAAAGCAGAAGTTATTGCTAAATTCAAAGAGAACTCCGTAAAAGGATCTCAGTTCAAACAGCCGCTGCTTGAGTTCTCAGGCGCTTGTGCTGGATGTGGTGAGACACCATACGCAAAACTGATCACTCAGTTATTCGGTGACAGAATGTATATTGCAAACGCAACAGGATGCTCCTCTATCTGGGGTAACTCTTCACCGTCCACACCATATACAGTAACTCCGGAAGGAAAAGGACCGGCTTGGTCAAACTCCCTGTTCGAGGATGCTGCAGAGTTTGGTTATGGTATGCTTCTTGCTAACAATGCATTAAGAGGTGCATTAAAAGAGAAAGTAGAAGATGTTGTTGCTAACGGTACAAACGAAGATGTAAAAGCTGCCGGTCAGGAATGGTTAGATACTTACGGATGCGGCGTTACAAACGGACCTGCTACAGACAAGCTCATCAAAGCTTTAGAGGCATGCGGATGTGACAAAGCTCAGGAAATCCTTGCTCAGAAAGACTTCCTTGGAAAGAAATCCCAGTGGGTATTCGGTGGTGACGGATGGGCTTACGATATCGGATTCGGTGGCGTAGACCATATCCTTGCTAGTGGTAAAGATATCAACGTAATGGTATTCGATACTGAGGTATATTCCAATACAGGTGGACAGTCTTCTAAATCTACAAACATCGGTGCGATCGCTCAGTTCGCAGCTGGTGGTAAAGATGTTAAGAAGAAAGACCTTGCTTCCATCGCAATGAGCTATGGTTATGTATACGTAGCACAGATCGCTATGGGTGCTGATATGAATCAGTGCGTAAAGGCAATCGCTGAGGCTGAGGCATATCCGGGACCATCTCTGATTATCGCTTATGCTCCATGTATCAACCATGGTATCAAGATTGGTATGAGCAAAGCTCAGACAGAGGAGAAGAACGCAGTAGCAGTAGGTTACTGGAACAACTTCCGTTACAATCCGGCTCTGGCTGCTGAAGGCAAGAATGCATTCACTCTTGACAGCAAAGCTCCAAGCGGAGATTACAAAGCATTCCTGAACGGCGAGGTTCGTTACAATGCTCTTGTAAGACAGGATCCGGAGAAAGCAGATCGTCTCTTCGAGAAATCTGAGGAAAATGCAAAAGCAAGATACGCTTACCTGAACAAACTTGTAAAACTTTACGGTACAGAAGAGTAAGATATTTTGAATTTGTAAATATTACGAATTATAATTAAGAGGTGTGTCACTTCGGTGGCACACTTCTTTTATGTTCTTATTCCTGTGGAACATTTATAAAAAGAAGGAAAAATAAAAAGATAGCAAAATCATAAGCTGATACAATATAGAAAAATAAAAAAGGTTGATGTTATTTCACAAATTGGGTACAATGGTACAGAACGAAAGGATGAAATAGATGAAATTAAAAGAACACAAAATCGACGGCATCGAACCGGGAAGTATCGCGGAAGAGATGGGAATCGAAGCAGGCGATGTTCTGCTGGAAGTAAATGGAAAGCCGATTCAGGATGTTTTTGATTATCATTTTCTGATTAACGATGTACTGTTGACTTTGCTGATCCGTAAACCAAACGGAGAAGAATGGGAACTGGAGATAGAGAAAGATTATTACGAGGATCCGGGGATTGTTTTTGAAAACGGTCTGATGGATGATTATAAATCCTGTTACAATAAATGTATTTTTTGTTTTATTGATCAGATGCCACCGAACATGAGGGAGACGCTGTATTTTAAAGATGATGATTCGCGACTGTCTTTCCTGCAGGGAAACTATGTAACTCTGACGAATATGAAGGATGAAGACGCAGATCGAATCATTCGTTATAAGCTGGCACCAATCAATGTATCTGTGCATACGATGAATCCGGAATTACGCTGTGAGATGCTGCATAACCGCTTTGCCGGAGAAGCGTTGGATAAAATCCGTCGCTTTTATGAGGGTGAGATTGAGATGAATGGTCAGATCGTACTTTGTAAGGGTGTAAACGACGGTGCAGAACTGGAACGAAGCATTAAGGAACTGTCAGATTATCTTCCATATATGCAGAGTTTGTCAGTTGTTCCGGTAGGGTTGACGAAATTCAGAGATGGTTTGTATCCGCTGAAGCCTTTTGAAAAAGAAGATGCAAAAGAAGTGTTGGAGATTATTCATAAATGGCAGAAAATCTGTTATGAAAAGCACGGTACGCATTTTGTACAGGCTTCAGATGAGTGGTATCTGCTGGCAGAAGAACCCTTTCCACCGGAAGAAAACTATGACGGATATATTCAGTTGGAAAACGGTGTCGGCATGATCCCATTGTTGGAAAGCGAATTTGATCAGTGCCTGGCGGATGAACTGGAAGATGATACAGATGGATTTGATCAGGACATGGATTCGGAAGCAATAGATGGTTTTGAATCCATTAAAACCCAAAATGAAAATCTGAATGAGTCAGAAGTGGATCTGAGAGAAATAGATCGTTCTGAAACTGTTGAAAATAAAAGTCTGGATGAGCCGGAAACGGAGAATAAGACTTATCGTCGTGTAGTTTCTATTGCTACCGGAAAGTCCGCAGCAGGACTGATGCGCAGACTGGCAGCTAAATTTATGAAACAGCATCCGGAAATCAAGGTGATCGTATACCAGATCCGAAATGACTTTTTTGGAGAGATGATCACCGTTTCCGGATTACTGACCGGAACGGATCTGAAAGCCCAGCTGACCGGGCAGGAACTGGGAGATATGCTTCTGCTTTCCAGCAACGTATTGCGCATGGGAGAGGAAGTATTTCTGGATGATGTGACGCTGACAGAATTGGAAAATGCTTTACAAGTGCCGATTCATATTGTAAAATCAGACGGGCAGTGTCTGTATGATGGCATGCTTGGTAATGTTTAATATTTCGCAAAGCGGAAAAAGTAACTTGATAAATGGCTCACATTGATTTAAAAGCAGGATAAAATGAAGACCTGTGTAAGATAAGAAGTGTGAGCGGATTCTGAAATAAAGAGATGAGGGATAAAAATATGAGTAAACCGGTTGTTGCGGTTGTAGGACGTCCGAATGTAGGAAAATCTACGTTGTTCAATGCTCTGGCAGGAGAACGTATTTCCATTGTTAAGGATACACCGGGTGTCACAAGAGACCGTATTTATGCAGATGTAGAATGGTTAAATCATTCTTTTACTATGGTGGATACCGGCGGTATTGAGCCGGACAGTAAAGATGTCATTCTGGCACAGATGCGTGAGCAGGCAGAAATCGCCATTGCCACTGCGGACGTTATTATATTTATGACAGATGTACATCAGGGCTTGGTGGATGCGGATGCAAAAGTTGCAGATATGCTGCGCCGTTCCCACAAGCCGGTTATTCTGGTTGTTAATAAAGTAGACAGCTTCCAGAAATATATGGCGGATGTATATGAATTTTATAATCTTGGAATTGGTGATCCGATGCCGATTTCCGCAGCATCCCGTCTTGGATTGGGCGATATGCTGGAGGAAGTGGTAAAACATTTCCCAGATACATCCAAAGAAGAGGAAGAGGATACCAGACCGAAAGTTGCCATTATCGGAAAACCAAACGTTGGAAAATCTTCTCTGGTAAACAAACTGGCAGGCGAATCCCGTGTGATCGTATCTGACATTGCAGGAACTACCCGTGATGCCATTGATACAGTGGTAAAATATAACGGAAAAGAGTATATTTTTATCGATACTGCAGGTCTGCGCCGTAAAAACAAGATCAAAGAAGAGATCGAGCGTTACAGTATTATCCGTGCGGTGACGGCAGTAGAGCGTGCTGACGTTGTCATCCTTGTGATTGATGCTACAGAAGGTGTTACTGAGCAGGATGCAAAAATCGCCGGAATCGCTCATGAGCGTGGAAAAGGTATTATCATCGCTGTAAATAAATGGGATGCGATTGAGAAAGATGATAAGACCATTTACAAACATACAAATAAGATCCGTGAGATCTTAAGTTTTATGTCCTATGCGGAGATTATGTTTATTTCTGCAAAAACAGGTCAGCGTCTGAGCAAGATGTATGAAATGATCGACATGGTTCTGGAGAATAATGCAATGCGTGTAGCTACCGGTGTCTTAAATGAGATCATGACCGAAGCAGTAGCAATGCAGCAGCCACCTTCAGATAAAGGTAAACGTCTGAGACTTTACTATATTACTCAGGTTGCGGTAAAACCACCTACATTTGTTATTTTTGTAAACGATAAGGAGTTGATGCATTTTTCTTATACGCGATATCTGGAAAACAGAATCCGTGACACCTTTGGATTTAAGGGCACGGCATTGAAGTTTATTATCCGTGAGAGAAAGGAAGACAGGTAAATGGTAGTATTTCGAATCGTAAGTATTCTTCTGGGCTACCTGTTTGGACTGTTTCCAACTGGCGTGTTATACGGAAAAGCACATAATGTGGATATCCGTTCCAAGGGAAGCGGAAATTCTGGTATGACGAATTCCCTGCGTGTCCTTGGATGGAAGGCCGGCGTTGTTGTGTTTTTTGGTGACTGTTTAAAAGCAGTGGCTGCGATGGCGATCATCTGGGGCGTGGCGAGAACCCGTTACCCGGATGCGGTGAAGTTACTGGAATTGTATGCGGGTTTTGGCGCAGTTCTGGGACATAACTTCCCGTTTTATATGAAATTTAAAGGTGGAAAAGGAATTGCAAGCAGTGTTGGAATCGTATTTGCTTTTGATTGGAGAATGGTTCCAATCTGTGCGATTCTGTTTTTTACATCCGTAGTTCCGACGGGATTTATGTCTTTGGGTTCCCTGGGAATCCTGAGTGGATTTTTTGTACAGACTATCGTGTTTGGACAGTTGGGATTATTAAAGATAGCAACACAGTTTTTGCCGGAGACTTATGTGCTTGCGGGGATTTTGACGGCACTGGCATTCTGGCAACACCGTGCAAATATCAAACGTCTGGCAACCGGAACGGAGAACAAATTTCGCCCGGCAAAAAAGGAAAATTAATCCTTACATAATAATGTGAGAGTATAGATATGGAGGCAGAAAAATGGCAGAAATAGGTGTAATCGGTGCCGGAAGCTGGGGAACAGCACTGGCAGTCGTTCTGGCACATAATGGACATAACGTAACGGTATGGTCTATTCTGGAAGATGAAGTGGAGATGCTGACAAAGGAGCATGAACACAAAGATAAACTTCCGGGGGTGAAAATTCCGGAAACGATTTCTTTTACAACAGATCTGAAAACAGCTGCAGCAGGAAAAGAAATGGTCGTACTTGCAGTACCGTCACCATTTACGAGAAGTACAGCACATAATCTGGCAGAGTTTATCGCAGAGGGACAGCTGATCGTTATCGTATCCAAAGGTATCGAGGAAAGCACGCTGATGATCCAGTCTGAGATTGTGGAACAGGAGATCCCGCAGGCGGATGTGGCAGTTATGTCAGGTCCAAGCCATGCAGAAGAAGTTGGACGTGGACTGCCGACAACCGTTGTGGCAGGTGCACATACAAAGAAAACAGCAGAGCAGGTACAGACCTTCTTTATGAATGAGGTGTTTCGTGTATACACAAGCCCGGATATGCTTGGTATCGAGCTTGGGGCATCCCTGAAAAATGTCATTGCACTGGCAGCCGGTATGGCAGACGGACTTGGATATGGCGATAACACAAAAGCAGCTCTGATCACCCGTGGCATCAAGGAAATCAGCCGTCTGGGTGTGGCTATGGGGGCAAATTCAGAGACATTAAACGGTCTGTCCGGCATCGGCGATCTGATCGTAACCTGTGCCAGCCGTCACAGCCGTAACCGTAAAGCAGGTATGCTGATCGGACGTGGCTATACCATGCAGGAAGCCATGGATGAGGTAAAAATGGTTGTAGAGGGCGTTTATTCTGCAAAAGCAGCCATTGCGCTGGCAAAAAAATATGACATTGACATGCCGATCATTGAACAGGTAAATTCAGTGCTTTTTGAGGATCAGCCGGCAAAAGATGCCGTGATGGAACTGATGCTGCGTGATAAGAAAGCAGAGCATGAGGATATTCAGTGGTAATATAAGGAACAGGACGATGTGAGAAAAAGGATTGGGGGGAGAAACGTATGCTGATAAAATGTAGCAAATGTGGTAAAATGTATGATTATGAAAAATACAGTGGGATCTGCCCGAAATGTGCCCGGTATAACCGGCCGGACAGTCGGGAAGACATGGAACAGGATTTGCATGAACGTTATGATACATACAAAGATCCGCGTCAACATGACTGGTATCGTGCAGGTACGGAAGATGCTGGGCGAAATACTAATCGTACATCGAATCAAAAATCCTCATATAGCTATCAGAACGAAAATAACAGCAAATGGACGGGAGAAAAGAAAAAAAGGAAGACACCAGTAGCTGCGATCGTTATTATTATTGTTGTTGCAATTGTGATTGCCGCTGGTTCATCGATCTTTTCTATCGTTCGTAATGAAATTCGTGATCAGATTACGGACGGATGGGACACCGATTATGATAACTGGGCACAGGAAGAAGAACAGATTGAACCAGAATACCAGAATCGCATTTATGTAGAGTATGCCTGGTCAGATTATGTTGGACCGAATATGTCTGACATAAACTGGGATGATTATTATGTCAACGTATCCACGACAGAACGTGCAGAGCTGGAACAGCTTACAGCACCGGAGGGATATGTATACTATATCGTTTCTCTGGTTATCAAAAATAATCTTTCAGATACATATAATTTGTCAAATGTTTCGGAGGAAGATGTGTCTGTATGGTCAGAAGATGAGGATAGAGAACAGGAGACTTACTATAAGGTAGATAAAGTGTTTGAAATCAGCTATCCGGAGACTGAATCCGGTGATTCCAATTATGTGGATATTCTGATTGCAGTTCCGAAAGATGTGGAGCAGCTGTATGGAAGCTGCATGCTCAACGGAAATGCAGAAGGTTTTGATTTTTATCTGTATCCAGATGATGATGAAAGCATGTAAACTGATGCTACCGTAGAAAATAAGAAGACTCATACCCGGTGTCTTTATGGGATGCCGGGTTTTTCTTTAACTATACATAAAGAATGAGATGAAATAGTTTATCAAATAACTACAAGTGAAAAACAGAAAGAAAAATGTGGAGGAAAGAAACATGGAAAATATTCGTATTAAATATTTTACGGACAAAATTGATCGACTGGAGTATATTGACGGTAAATCAGACTGGATCGATCTGCGTGCTAGCGAGACCGTAGAACTGAAAGCAGGAGAATTTAAACTGATCCCGTTAGGTGTTGCCATGCAGCTTCCGAAAGGATATGAGGCACATGTGGTACCGCGCAGCTCAACATTTAAAAATTATGGTCTGCTGCAGGTGAACAGCTGCGGAATCATTGATGGTTCTTATTGTGGTGATGATGATATGTGGCGCATGCCGGTGTATGCAACTAGAGATACCGTGGTCAATGTAAATGATAGAATCTGCCAGTTCCGTATTGTGGAAAATCAGCCACAGATCGTTTTTGAAGAGGTGGCATCTCTGGGAAATGCAAACCGTGGCGGTTTTGGAAGTACCGGAAAACAGTAAGTTACCGAATGGTTTCGTTAAAATGACGAAATGTGGAAACGACATATAGTCAATATACTGAAAAATTGTGAGAGGTGAACAAAAAACTGGCAGAAATACCAAGGTTTTCATGTGAAATTTGTGACAATACCCGATGACAAAGCGTACAGAATTTGTTAGTATAAGTGCATAGCAAAACAAGGCGTTTTGTGGAGAATTATTTTATGGAGGGTAATTAAAAAATGGCAGAATTATCATTAAAACATGTCTATAAGAGATATCCAAACGGTTTTGAGGCAGTAAAAGACTTCAATTTGGATGTGGCAGATAAAGAGTTCATCATCTTCGTTGGACCATCCGGATGTGGTAAATCTACAACACTTCGTATGATCGCTGGTCTGGAGGAAATTTCAGAAGGTGAGTTCGATATTGATGGAAAGAGAATGAACGATGTTGAGCCGAAGGACAGAGATATCGCCATGGTATTCCAGAACTATGCTTTATATCCTCATATGACAGTATATAACAACATGGCATTTGCTTTAAAATTAAGAAAAGTGCCAAAAGATGAGATTGATAAAAAAGTTCGTAACGCAGCAAGAATCCTGGACCTTGAGAAATTACTGGATCGTAAACCGAAAGCTCTTTCCGGTGGACAGAGACAGCGTGTTGCCATGGGACGTGCTATCGTGCGTGAACCGAAAGTATTCCTGATGGATGAGCCGCTTTCCAACCTGGATGCAAAATTAAGAGTACAGATGCGTTCCGAGATTTCTTCCTTACATCAGAGACTTGGCGCAACAATCATCTATGTAACACATGATCAGACTGAGGCTATGACACTTGGTACCAGAATCGTTGTTATGAAAGATGGCGTGATCATGCAGGTAGATTCTCCACAGAAACTGTACAATGAGCCGGACAACCTGTTCGTTGCAGGATTCATCGGATCTCCGCAGATGAACTTCTTAGATTGCGTATGCAAGGTAGAAGGCGATAAAGTAACACTGACAAGTGGTGATGCTACCTATGTAATGCCAGCAAACAAAGCAAAAGCATTAAAAGATGGCGGATATGACGGAAAAACAGTTGTATTTGGTATTCGTCCGGATGATATGGATGATGAGCCAGAGTATCTGCAGAAACATGCTGATTACACAATCAAAGCAAAATGTACCGGATACGAGCTGCTTGGTTCTGAAGTATTACTTTACTACACAGCAAATGGTGTTACAATGACAGCAAAAGTTGATTCCAGTACACCTTGCCGTTACGGTGATGATGTGACAGTTGCATTTGATATCAACAAAGGTCATATCTTTGATAAAGAGACAGAGCAGGTTATTTCTCACTAAGAAGTGTAACATGCAGAATTATGCATAAGGATGAAAAGTGTACAGATGGTGCACTTTTGCAATAGAAAACTGGGTATGAGTTTCATACCCAGTTTTCATTTTAAGGAGGGATAGACATTGGAACAACGTTTGCCCGGAAAAAAACTGGCACAGGCGTTAAAGGAAATGAAACAGATCTCCCGTATGGATTTTGTGTTGTTCAATAAAAAGGGGAAAATGCTGGCGTCTACGGTACCTGATCTGGAGGAAAAGGTTCAGGAGCTGGTTGTTTTGTTTGCAAAATCTATGGCAGACAGTCAGACGATCCAGAATTGGATCTTTTTAAAAATTGAGATCAATGATCAGACAGAAAACATTTTGCTTGCAAGCAATAATGGAGCCGGTGATGCTTCGTATGTCATCGGACAGATGGCATGCTGCCAGATCCGGAATCTTTATCTGGCAGCACAGGAGCCGACGAATGAAATTAATTTCCTGAGACAGCTGCTAAATGGTGAATTTTCCGAACAGCAGATTCAGGAAAAAAGGCATCAGATCCGAATGAAGAACGGAACTTACATGATTTTCGTGATCCAGTTTGCAGATGAACAAAATGAGATTATTCTGGAAATGCTGAAAAACATGTTTGTGGTATATGGGGTGGATTATCTGATCGACGTGGATGATAAGAAAATGGTGCTTATCAAAAATGTCCGTGGAATTGATGTGGAAAACGATCAGTTTGCCAGACGGATTATCGACAACTTACAAATGGAAGCTATGTGTAATGCATGGGTTGGATATACCGATGCCGCAGAAGATTTTGTATTGTTTCATGAAAAATATCGCCAGGCATCTATGGCACTTAAGGTCGGAATGGTGTTTTCTGATGATGAACGGGTGTTTTATTACAGGAGACTTGGACTGGGACGTCTGATCTCACAACTTTCCGTAGAGATGTGTGACCTGTTTCTGAAAGAAGTGTTGGGAGATCATGCGGATATGGAACTGGATGAGGAAGCAATGGCGACGATCCGTCAGCTGTTTGACAATAATCTGAATATTTCAGAGACTGCCCGCCAGCTATATATTCACCGTAATACGTTGGTGTACCGTCTGGAGCGGATCAAGAAGAAGATTGGGCTTGATATTCGTACGTTTGAAGATGCCATGTTGTTTAAAATTGCAATGATGGTAAGAACTCACAGAAATAGCATATTAGGTAGTTGCCAAAATAAAAATGAAGTGATAGAATGAAAAAATACCCAGTGACAGAAATGCACTGGGTAGTTACACGTTTACTAATTGACTTAATGAAGCTGGGAATGGAAGAGGACTGTTCCCAAAATAAAGGGTATAGGAGAGCAACCGATAATATGGCTATAGAGAAAAAGAAGAAAGTATGGGTCGTCGGTCATAAGAATCCGGATACAGATTCTATCTGTGCGGCGATTGCATATGCGAATTTAAAGAATCAGTCAGACAAAGGGCGTTATGAGGCAAAACGTGCGGGAGAATTAAATGAAGAAACCAAATATGTGCTGAAGACTTTTGGGGTAAAATCTCCTGGACTCATCACAGATGTAGGTGCACAGGTAAAAGATATTGAGATCCGCAAAACACCGGGTGTCAGCGGAAAAATTTCCCTGAAACGTGCATGGGAAATGATGAAAGAACAAAATGTTGTAACTTTGCCGGTTACAGATGGAGAAAACAATCTGGAAGGTCTGATCATTACCGGCGATATTGCAACTTCCTATATGGATGTCTATGATAACAGTATTTTGTCCAGAGCGAAAACGCAGTATCAAAATATCGTTGATACACTGGAAGGTCAGTTGCTTTGCGGAAACGAACACGCTTATTTTACGAAGGGAAAAGTTGTGGTTGGTTCTGCAAATCCGGAGACGATGGAGCAGTTCCTGGATGATGACGATCTGGTTATCATGGGTAACCGTTATGATGCGCAGGTTTGTGCGCTGGAATGTAATGCAAGCTGTCTGATCATTGCTGGAAGCCCACAGGTGCCAAAATCCATTATTAAGATGGCAGCAGAGAGAAATTGTGTGGTCATTACCACAGATTATGATACTTATACAGCGGCACGTCTGGTGAACCAGAGTATGCCGATCAAATTCTTTATGCGCAGAGACCAGCTTGTTACCTTTGAACTGGAAGAATACATTGATGATGTGCGGGAAATCATGTCAAAAGAGAAACATCGTGACTTCCCGGTTTTGGATACTGATGGAAAATATGTCGGAATGATTTCCAGACGAAACCTGTTGAACATGAAGAAAAAACAGCTGATCCTGGTGGATCATAATGAGAAAACACAGGCAGTTGACGGAATCGGCGGTGCTGATATTCTGGAGATCATTGATCACCACAGAATCGGAAGTCTGGAGACTATGTCACCGGTATTTTTCCGTAATCAGCCGCTTGGATGTACTGCAACGATCATTTATCAGATGTATCGTGAGCAGAATGTGGAGATCAACAAAACCATCGCAGGACTGCTGTGTTCTGCAATTTTGTCTGATACACTGATGTACCGTTCTCCTACCTGTACACCGTTAGATAAGGCTGTGGCAGAGGAACTTGCAGGAATTGCCGGAATCAATACTGAGGAGCATGCAAAAGCGATGTTCCAGGCAGGAAGTGATTTCGGAAGCAAGACACCGGAAGAAATCTTCTATCAGGATTTCAAGACATTCAGTCAGAATGGTGTAGATTTTGGTGTAGGTCAGATCAGTGCCATGACACAGGATGAACTGGATCAGGTCAGAGACAAATTGCTTCCGTATTTGCGTGAAGCAATGACAGAAAGAAAAATCGAGATGGTATTCGTGATGCTGACCAATATCATTGAGGAGACAACCTATCTGATCTGTGAGGGAGAGCATGCGGATGAACTGGTGGAGAAAGCATTTCCGGTTCATAAAGAAGGCGCATACCATGTGCTGAGAGGCGTTGTATCCAGAAAGAAACAGTTAATTCCGATGTTCATGTCTGCAATGCAGGATCAGTAAAGCATTTTGAAAGAGATTTTTCGGAACTTTTCAGAAGATCCGGAAAGGATATGGATAGAACGTTTGAAAAAAACAGGAGAGTAATATGGAAAGAGAATTTTGGAAACCGGGAAATATGCTGTATCCGGTACCGGCAGTTATGATCAGCTGCAAGCGTCCGGAGGAGAGACCGAACATTATTACCGTGGCATGGGCAGGAACCATCTGCTCTGATCCGGCAATGGTGTCTATTTCCGTGCGAAAAGAGCGTTATTCTTATGATATTATCAAAGAAACCGGCGAGTTTGTGATCAATCTGACAACTAACGATCTGACGTTTGCTACCGATTATTGTGGTGTCAAATCCGGCAGAGAGGTAGACAAATTCAAAGAGATGCATCTGACTCCATGTGAGTCCAAAACCATCGCGGCACCGGGAATTGCAGAGAGTCCGGTCAGCATTGAATGCAAAGTAAAACAGATCATTGAGCTTGGTTCCCATGATATGTTTCTGGCAGAGGTGTTTGCAGTTTCTGTCAATCCAAAATATATGGATGAGAAGGGCAAATTCCATCTCAATGACATTGGACTGACTGCATATTCTCATGGAGAATACTTTGAACTTGGGAAAAAAATCGGTTCCTTTGGCTATAGTGTGAAAAAGCACAAATAAGGATAACTGCGTATTCAAAGAATCTGTAAACAGGATTTAAGCGTAATAGTAAAAAGCATATATAAAAAGAACGTATCATTTTCAATATAATGTCATGCAGACAAGAGGTTGAAATGTGATACGTTCTTTTTATTTGAGCAAAATGTCCATTAATGTTTCATAAATCGGGAAATGATTCTTTTTCCAGTTCTGACAGACCGCTTCTGCCTGCTGTCTGCCAGAAACATGCAAGGTCAGATCCACGATATCTGTCTCCAGATTCCGGATACGGCAGCGCACGGCATATCCTTCCCCGGGAACCTTATAATAATCGGCATAGACAGAAGTTTCCTGCTTCAGATCAAAATCATGCTCCACAAAATAAGTGCGGATATCTTCTTTGATGGCATCCGATATTTTTACATGGAAAAATCCAAGCGTCTCCTGTCCATACGGTGTAATCCGGTAACGGGTATTGTTATGAGTAGATTCTGCAGTGATCAACTGAGAAGAAATCAGGTCAGACAGAATCTCCTGAACCGTAAAATAATTCGTATATTCTTTTTCCAGAATAAAGTTCGTGATCTGTGTGTTGGTCAGTGGATATTCCACCTGATTTAACATATACAGAATCATCACACGATACATGGTATGTAAATCTGCCATAGCTTGCTTCCTTCTTTCTACGTAAAATCAGCGCCCTGATAAGTATCGCGTTCTCTGAGTCTTTTATGAATGGTGTTCAGCACCCGTTTCTTATCTGTGCTCCATAATGGTGCCACCAGAAGCTTGCGCGGACCATCGCCGGTAATTCTGTGGACGACCATAGATGGTGGGAGATGTTCCAGGCAGGTTACAATGAAATCACAATATTCTTCCATCGAAAAAAGCGGAAATGGATGCGCTGCATAATAATCAGCCAGATCTGTGTCCGATAACACATGCAATAACTGCAGTTTGACACCGGAAATCCCGGAATGTGCCACATAGTCGACGGTTTCTAATATCTGTTCGGTTGTTTCGCCGGGCAGACCGAGAATGACATGCGTGACCACAGCAATATTCCGATGTTTCAGCTCTGCAACTGCCTGTTCATAGCAGGAAAGAGAAAATTCCCTGCGGATAAAAGCAGCAGTTTCATCGTGAATAGTCTGAAGCCCAAATTCGATCCATACAGGTTTTATCTCATTCAATTCCGATAAAAGAGTAAGGATTTCCGGTGTGATACAATCCGGACGGGTGGCAACAGAGAGAACGACGATGTCAGGATGCAGAATTGCTTCCATAAATAGTGGACGGAGATAAGAAACCGGCGCATAGGTATTCGTATATGCCTGAAAATAAGCAACAAATTTGCGGCATTTTGTTTTGGCAGCGAGCTTTTTACGACCAGCTTCGATCTGTTCCGTCACAGACAGCAGACTGCTTTCTGCAAAATCACCGGAACCACCGCGGCTGCAGAAGATACAGCCGCGGGTCCCTTTTGTCCCGTCACGATTCGGGCAGGTCATGCCGCCATTTAAAGAAATACGATATACTTTTTCACCGAAAGTTTCTTTTAAATAAGTATCCAGCGAATAATAGCGGTTTGCATTCATAATCTTATGCTTCGATGTGAGATTTTACTGCCTGGCTGACAACATCTGCAACACGCGGATCAAACGGCTCCGGCATAATAAAATCTTCGTTTAATTCTTCGTCGCTGACAAGTCCGGCGATGGCTTTGGCAGCAGCGAGTTTCATTTCCTCTGTGATCTGACGTGCATGTCCTTCCAGAGCACCTTTGAAGATACCTGGGAATGCGATTACGTTATTTACCTGATTTGGAAAATCGCTTCTTCCTGTTCCAACGACTTTTGCTCCGGCAGCTTTTGCAACATCTGGCATGATTTCCGGAACCGGGTTTGCCATAGCAAAGAGGATAGCGTCTTTGTTCATAGAAGCAACCATTTCGGCAGATACGATATTCGGAGCAGAAACACCGACAAAAATATCAGCACCGCGCAGAGCATCTGCTAACGTACCGGTTTGGTTTTCTAAGTTTGTTACTTCTGTCATTTTCTGCTGCATCCAGTTCAGATCCGGATAATCTTTGCCAATGATACCAAGTTTGTCACACATGGTTACGTGTTTGAAACCATAGGTGAGCAGTAATTTTGTGATGGCAACTCCGGCAGAACCGGCACCGTTTACAACAACGCGGCAGTCTTCTTTTTTCTTTCCTGTCACGCGCAGACCATTGATGATACCTGCAAGGACAACGATGGCAGTACCGTGCTGATCATCGTGGAAAACCGGGATATCCAGCATGGATTTTAATTTTTCTTCGATCTCAAAACATCTTGGTGCAGAGATATCTTCCAGATTGATGCCGCCGAAAGTCGGTGCAATGTTTGCAACGGTACGGATGATCTCATCGGTATCCTGTGTATCCAGAACGATCGGAACTGCATTTACATCTGCGAATTCTTTGAACAGTACACATTTTCCTTCCATAACCGGCATAGCGGCAAGGGCACCGATATTTCCAAGACCGAGAACGGCACTTCCGTCGGAAACAACGGCAACGGTATTTGCTTTCATTGTGTAGGTGTAAGCAGCAGCAGGATCTTTTGCGATAACTTTACAAGGCTCTGCAACACCCGGTGTATAGGCAAGGGATAAATCTTCGCGGGTTTTTACCGCAGATTTTGCTTCAGTGGTAAGTTTTCCGTTCCACTGTTTATGTAATTCTAAAGCTTTTTCATTAATATCCATTTTCTTTGCTCCTTTGCATTCGTTTCCTGCCTATCATACCATCAAAAAAAAGACAAATCAAGGAATCGAAGATAAGGAAATGAAAAATGTGATTTATTTTAGGGGAACTTACGTAAAACTTGCTATTTCCCGGGTTCGATGTTAAAATCATAATTAATATTGGGATGTTAGGCGCATCCGTAAATGAATTGTAAAATAAATTGCATAAAACAGATAACAAACATATGGAGGAATTTTAGTGATAGATCAGAGTAAAATCAGAAATTTTTGTATTATTGCACATATTGATCATGGAAAATCAACCCTGGCAGACCGTATTATCGAAATGACAGGTTTGCTGACCAGCCGTGAAATGCAGTCTCAGGTATTAGATAATATGGATCTGGAGCGGGAGCGTGGTATTACCATC